>Ga0154716_1095_pt11 | contig 10780 bp, 10 predicted proteins | sample Rifle2008BG16ft_FD_105724 | JGI IMG/M metagenome (GOLD analysis project Ga0154716, IMG submission 105724) | Anaeromyxobacter sp. RBG_16_69_14
GGCCGCTCGTTCGCCTGCCAGCGCTTCGTTTTTCGCTCGGCGCGGTGGAGCGGCTCGTCTCGGGCGTGGCCGACCTCGTGCGGGGCAGCTCGCCCGGGCTCGCCTGGCGGCCGGAGGAGGACGCCGCGGTCGGCCTCCAGCTCGGGGTTGCGCCGGGGGGCGCCGTCATCGAGGTCGGGCTCGATCTGGGCCTGTTCCTGACGGAGTCGGCCGGCGTGCCGCGGCGGCCCGGGGCCGAGCTGGCCCTCTTCCGCTTCCGCGCCGTCCAAGCCGATCTCGTTCGCTTCTCGGATGCGCTCGCCCGCGAGCTTGCGGCGGCCGCCCAGGGATGACCGCCGTTCTCGAGCCGGTGGATCCCGCGTGACGGCGAGCGGAAGGGAGGACGGCGGTCCAAGTCTAGGTCCAGGGGGTTGCGGCCGCGGAGGACGCGCCTGCGCCCGCCTTCAACTCGCTGGCTCGAGCGTCTGTTTCGGGCTGATGGCGGTCCTGGCGCGGCGGCTCTCGCGCGACCCGGGCGGATTCACCGCGGGGCAGCTCGCCGTCGTCCGGTTCGTGGCGGGCGCCCTCCTCTCGCTCGTCGTGTTCCGCCTCCGCCCCGGGCTCTACCGCCCGCACAACGTCCGCCTCCTCGTCTCGCGTGGACTCTCGGGCGGGCTGGTGGTCGTCCTCTACTTCGCCGCGCTGGCGCGCATCCCGGCAGGGGAGGCGGGGCTCCTCTACAACCTCTTCCCCATCATCGCGACGGTGATGTCCATTTTCACCTTCGGCGAGCGGCCGACCGTCCACCTCGCCCTGGCGCTGCTGGCGGCCACCGGCGGCGTCGCGCTCGTGCTCGGCGAAGGGGCGCTGCAGATGGGCGTTGGCTGGGGCGAGGCGGCGGCGGCCGCCTCCGCCGTGTTCGCGGCCACGAGCGCCAACGTCATCCGGGCCATGCGCGCTACCGACAACGCGGCGACCATCTTCTTCTGGTTCTGCGTGGCAGGACTGCCGGTCGTGCTACCCTTCGCGCTCGACCCCTGGCCGGCGCTGGGCGCCCCGTGGGCGAGCGCGCTCTTGATGGCGCTGGCCGCTTACGCCGCGCAGCTGCTCATGACCCATGCGTATGGCGCGCTCTCCATCTCGGAAGCGGCGGTGTGGCTGCAGCTCACGCCCATCGCGCAGTACGCGCTGGCGGTGCCGCTCCTGGGCGAGCGTCCCGGCCTCACCGGTCTGGCCGGCGTCCTGCTCGGGGTGGCCGGCGTGGCGTATGGGACCGTCCTGGGGCGCCGCCCGGCGGTTCGCGTCTCCGGCGCTCCGGGCGCATCGCGGGCGGGCGACGACGCACCCCCCGTGTAGCGCTCGAGTTCGCGTTGCGACCGGCGACCGCAGCGCTCCTGGGTAGGCCGGGGTGGCGGCCCTTCTCGTCCGTTCCCATGCTTTCGCCACGAAGGCCCCGATCGGGGCGGCCTCTTCCCCACGCAAAGCAAGCGCTTGCCTGATATGCGTCGCCACCGCAGGGAGGTCCACGCGGGAGCGGTTTGACGATGCGGGTCAACATGAAACGAGGGACATGATGCGAAAGGCAATCGCAGCGCTGTTTGCGGGCTCGACCTTGATGCTCGGAGGTTGCCTAGCGGTCGCTACGCCTGCAGCTGGCCTCATCTACACCGACGTCCAGTGGCCCGGCGGCGCGACTTCAAATGGCGATTCGAACAAGACTGGGAAGGGCGAGTGCACGTCGATCCTGGCGATGGTGGCGACCGGTGATTGCAGCATCGAGACGATCGCCAAGACCGCCGGGATCACGAAGATCCACCACATCGACAACCATACGACCTCCATCTTGGGTGTCTACGGCAAGCTCGTGGTGACCGTGTACGGAGAATAGGCGTGTGAGCAGGCGCGGTCGCTGGATTGGCAACTGAGCGAGCCGCAAGGTCATTCTGGCCAGATTGGCCTTGCGGTCCAACTGGAGTGGTTTCCGACCAGTAGAGCCTTGCTGTCGGCTGGAAGGGGTTGCCGAGCGCGCAGGTGTCATGACCCCTTTGGCTGACACAGGAAAGCGGTTCCGCGTGGATGGCTCGAAAGGGATCGCCCCGCGCCATGTTTTCGGTGTCATGCCGGGACGGAATCTTCTTGCTCACGACGGGCAGGGGCGAGTATGCAGTCGCCCCGAGGGAGAATCTGCATTTGCGACACCTCCGTCACGACATCCCCTCTCCGTCACGAAACTCCATAAGGAGCGAATGCATGCGTAAAGCACGATGGACAATGGCCGTCCTCATCCTCGCGACCGGTACTGCGTATGCCCAGGCAGAGCAGGGCGAACCCGCCAGCGGGCTCAAGGGTACAGGGAAGTACGGCACGGCGGGGTGCGGGCTCGGATCGCTGGCCTTCGGAGATCAGAAAGGCGGGATCCAGATCATCGCTGCCACGCTCAACGGCACGGGCGGGAACCAGACGTTTGGAATCACCTCGGGCACGTCGAACTGCGGCGAGGCCACGGTCGGCGTGTCCGGGACGAAGGTCTTCATCGAAGGCAACCGCGAGGCGCTGTCCAAGGACGCGGCCCGCGGCAGCGGGGAGACCATCGACACGTTGACCGTGCTCGCGGGCTGCAAGGACTCCAAGGTCGTTGGCGCGACACTCCAGAAGCGCTTTTCCGAGCTCTTCCCGGGAGGCGAGAGCACGCCGGCAGAGAAGGTCTCCGACGCTGTCATCGGGAGGCTCCGCGCGGAACCGTCGCTCGCGTGCGGGGCGATCGGCTAGGCTCTCTCGTGGTGGCGAGGGGGGTGTGGCGTGCCCGTCCGCCCCCCTCTCCGCGCATGCACCACTGGTCGTTCTCGCGGGCAAGGACGGTGGCCCGCGGCGCCGGCCCCGGGTGCGTCGGCGCGGTAGCTGCCATCGCCGTCGCGCTCGCGCCGAGCATCGCTCGGGCCGTGGAGCCCGACCCGCGCTACCTCGACGAGCTCGTCGGTGCCGCGCGCGCGGCGGGCGTCGCGCGGGACCAGGGATGGCTGCGGCTCGGGCACTGGCGCTCGCGGCTGCTGGGCGGGTTCGAGAGCGAAGCGGACGGCCCTGCCTTCTTCCTCGCGCCTGACGGCAAGCGCGACCCGGAGACCGAGCTGGAGGCCACGCTGCGTGGCTTCTTCGCGCCCGAGCCCGTGGCCCCCGGCGATGCGACCTCCGATCACCCGCAGTGCCGGTTCCCGGCCCGCTTCGCCTTCCTGGCGCGCGCCCTGCGTTTCGACCTCGCGCGGCTTCCCCCTCGCGGCTGCCCTCGCTTCGAGGAGTTCTGGCGACGTGTGGGTGCGCGCTCGGTCGCGGTCGTCTTTTCCTCCTACTATCTCAACAACCCTGCCTCGGCCTTCGGCCACACCTTCCTTCGACTCGGTAAAGCGGTGGCGGGCGTCAGACCCGATCGACTGGAGCTCATCGACCAAGGGGTCAGCTACGGAGCGACGCCCGACACCACGAATCCGTTCGCGTACGTGGTGAACGGGCTCACGGGCTCGTTCCGGGGCGACTTCAAGGTCCTGCCGTACTTCTACAAGGTCCGCGAGTACGCCGACTACGAGTCGCGGGACCTGTGGGAATACGAGCTGGACCTCGAACCGCTCGAGCGGGCCATGCTGGCGGGACACCTCTGGGAGCTCGGGCAGACCTGGTTCGACTACTTCTACCTCACCGAGAACTGCTCGTATCACGTGCTCGGCGTGCTCGAGGCGGCTGCGCTCCGCCTGAAGCTCTTGACCCGTGTCGGGAAGATCACGCTGCCCGCCGATACGGTGAAGGCCCTCTTCGCCAATCCTGGGCTGGTGCGCGCCGTTCGTTTTCGGGCCTCCGCACGCACGCAACTGGGGGCGCGGGCGTCACTGCTCTCCGGACCGCAGCTGGACGAGGTGGCCATCCTCGCCGAGGGAGGGGAGCCAGCCGACTTCGTCCAGGCTCCCGAGGAGGAGCGCGTGCACATCCTCGACACGGCTCTCGACCTCGTGGACGTGCGCCACGGGCGCGCCATCGTGCAGGGTACCGATCCCGACGCCGACGCGCTGCGCCAGAGACTGCTCGAGCGTCGCAGCGCCATCCCGATCGCGAGCGAGCAACTCGCCATCCCGCCGCCCTCGCGCGGCGGTCCCGAGCGTGGACACGGTTCGATGCGCCTTGGCGCAGGCGGGGGCGTTTCCACGGCGGACGGACCGCTGGTGGTGCTCGACGGCCGGCTGGCGCTCCACGACCTGGCCGACCCTCCCGCTGGATTCTCGCCGACCACGCAGCTCGAGTTCCTGAAACTCCGCCTCACCCTGTTGCCGCGCTCGCGATCGCTCCGGCTCGACGAGGCGTCGCTCATGGAGGCGACGTCGCTGAACGCCTTCGACCGCTTCGAGCGGCGCATCTCGTGGAAGCTGCGCGCCGGTGCGGCGCGCGTCGTCGACGCTGGCTGCCCCGGGTGCGTGGCCGGCCGCTTCGAGATGGGGTTTGGCCCCGCGCTCCTCGCCCGCGGCGGCGCGCTGGCGGCGGCCGTCACCGCGGACGTGGAGCTCATGGCCGCGCCGGACCTCCGCGGCGCGGGGGGAGCTCCGCTTCGGCCGGGGCTCGGCCCGGGTGTGCTCGTTCGCCTGCTCGCCGGCGATCGCGGCGCGTTGCTGGGGACCGCGGCCTGGCGTTGGTTTCCCGCTGCGAGCCCCCGCAAGAGCCTGCAGTTCGGCGCCATCGGCCGCCTGTTCCTGGGTCGCGCATCGCTGCAGGCGGAGTGGCGCCGCGTGCCCCTGGCCCAGGAGGTCGTGCTCTCGCTCGAGGTCTATGGCGGTTGATCGCCGGCACGCCGGCCTCCGGGAATCGCCGAGCATCGGGAGGATCTGGGCTGGGGGGGCCCGGGGGGGGCTTGCGCTCCCCCGCTCGAGGACCGCCGTAGGCGATCCGGACATCATCCTCAGCGCGGCGGGGATACCCTATGTGCATGCATGTCAGGCTCGGCGAGTGATGACCGCTCGCCGTTTGGGCGCGGCTCTGCCGCGCTGAGGACCCCGAGATGACCGAGACCGTCGTCGTTCTCGTGACCGCGCCCAGCGCGGAGAAGGCGGCCGAGATCGCGCGCGCCGTCGTGCTGGAGAAGCTCGCCGCCTGCGGCAATGTCATCCCGGGCATCCGGTCCATCTACGCCTGGGAGGGAAAAATCCACGACGAGGCGGAGGCACTGCTCGTGTTGAAGGCGCCGCGAAGGCGATTCCAGGAACTCTGCGACCGCGTCGTCGCGCTCCACCCCTACGAGGTGCCGGAGGTCATCGGGTTCCCCATCGAGGGCGGCAACGAACGTTACATCGAGTGGATCATCCAGTCGATGTACTGAACCAGCGAATGGGATCAGGCCATCTCCACCACCAGCGGGGCGTGATCGCTGGTGCCGAACTCGCGGAGCGAGTCGCAGCGTGTGACGCGCCCGACCAGCTGCTCGCTCGCAAGCGCGTAGTCGATCCTCCAGCCGATGTTCCGCTGGCGCAGGTTTCGCCACGGGGCCCACCAGGTGAAGAGCGCGTCGTCGTCGGGGTGTAGCGCGCGCCCGAGATCGACCAGGCCGCGCGCGAGGATGCGCGCAAGGAGGTCGCGCTCCTCCGGGCGCTGGCCGATGGCGCCCGGCTTCCTCTCCTTCACGTGCACGTCGATCTCGGCTCGCGCCACGTTGAGGTCGCCGCACAGGACGAGCTGCCGCCCGCTCCCGTGCCGCTCGGAGACCCAGAGGTCGAGCGCCTCCAGAAACCTCATCTTGGCCGCGAAATCCTTCCCGCCGTTCGGGACGTAGATGGACGCGAAGGTGATGGGCCCGAGGTCCGCCGTTACGATGCGGCACTCGTGATCGAAAGGGGGATGCCCGAAACCAGGCCGATTCGCGGCAAGCGCGCGCCGCACGTGCAGCGCCACGCCGGAGTAGGCCGAGGCGCAGTGCCAGTAGGCCCAGTAGCCGCCCGGATCGAACAGGAGCCCCGGTACCTGCGCCTGGGCGGCCTTGATCTCCTGGAGGCACATCACGTCGGGCTTCTCCCGCTCCACGAAGTCCTGTAGCTGCGCCTCGCGGGCGCGGACGCCGTTCACGTTCCAGGTCGCGATCTTCATCTGATTAGCGCATGCCACATGAACTGACGCTCGAGATGGGGGGCGCGGGGGGAGAGTTCTCCCCTCCGCTTGAGGCGCCGCAAGGCTCCGGACATCAGCTCACAGCGGCGGCGGTGACGCTGGAGAATCACATCAACTGGTCGCCGCTGTGACTCGCCTGGCGACAGGCTATCCCCGACGACCGGTGGGGGACGAGCCCCCGCCCTACTTCTTGAAGAGGCTCTCGAGCGCGTCGCGCGGATCTTCCTCCTGCTGCGGCGCCTCGCCGAAGAGGGCGCCCAGCGCGTCTCGGGCGGAGCGCGACTTGACCCGGCGCCGGGACGCGCCGTCGCCCAGCTGGAATAGATCACACGCATTCGAGGCGACCTTGTCGACGATCTGCTCGGCGTGCGGTTCTCGGCACTCGTGCGGGGCCGACTCGTCGTAGTGGCGGCAGTCGACGCAGGCGTGCAGGTCGGCGTCGCACTCGGGACAGGTGGTTCGCCGTCCTACCGGCCCGTCCATGTGCAGCGTCGCGCCGCAACCGTAGCAAGTGGTGGCCATGAAATAATCATAGCCCGAACGCAGTGAACGGTGCCGTGACTTCGGCTTCAAGCATCCGGCGCGATGATCGTCGACGGCGCCAGGGCAAGGTCCTCGTGTTCGGGGATGGGCGGGCGTTCGGCGAGGTCCGGCGCCAGCACGGCCACCGTCTCCACGTCGAGGCGGATGCGCTCCCACTCCTCGCTCGGAACCGACAGGAACGCGGCGACGACGTCGGGATCGAACTGCGACCCGCGGCAACGGATCACCTCGTTGCGCGCGTCGGCGAAGGGTCGCGCGTTGCGATAGGGTCGGTCGCTGGTGATGGCGTCGAGCGTGTCCACGACGTGGAAGATGCGCGCCCCGATCACGATCTGGTCATACTTGAGGCCACCCGGATAGCCGGTGCCGTCCCACCTCTCCTGGTGCTGTAGCACGATCGACGACGCCGGGCGCAGGTAGTCGACGCGCTGCATCAGCGCCCAGCCCAGCTCGACGTGACGTTTCATCTCGGTCCACTCATCGGGCGAGAGCGGGCCGGGCTTGAGGAGCACCCTGTCGCGCACGCCGATCTTGCCGATGTCATGGAGCAGCGCTCCGTGCTCGATGACTGTGAGCGCCGGTTCGCGGATGCCGAGCTGTTGCGCGAGGCGCCGCGCGTAGAGCGACACGCGCCGCGAGTGCCACTGCGTCTCGGCGTCGCGGTAGTCGAGCGCGGCGATGAGTCCCTCCAGGAGGGCCTGGGTGCGCTGCCGCACGATCTCCTCGAGCGTGACGTTCATCTCGCGGAGCTGCCCGTTCTGCCGCTGCACCTCGGCGGTGAGACGCTCGTTCTCGCGCCGCAGGCGCGCCGCCTCGGCGGCCTGTGCCACCGTGGCCAGGAGTTCTTGCTGGTGCCACGGCTTCGAAATGATCCGATACACTTCACCCGAATTCACGGCCTGCAGGGCGACCTTGAAGTCCTCGGCGGCGGTGCAGAGGATGCGCGCGGCGCCCGGCACCCGCTCGCGCGCATGCTTGAGGAACGTGATGCCGTCCATCTCGGGCATCATGTAGTCCGAGATGATCACGAGCGGGCCATCGCTCTCCATGGCGACGATCGCCTCGCCGGGTGTCAGGCAGCAGCGGGTGCTGAAACCAGCCCCTTCAAGGACGCGGGAAAGCGCCCGGAGGATGAGCTCGTCGTCGTCGAGGATGAGGACGCGGTCGGGACTCATAGAGCAACCGGCGAGACACCAGTACCGGTCATCATACCCTTCGTTGCGCAGTTCGGAGAAATCCGCCCCGTTTCGCTCGAGCGAGCGCCCGCCAACCCAAACAAGGCGCATCGACGAACGGCGAAAGGCGAGTCGGTTGCAACCCCGGCTGGACCGACCCCACCGCTTCGGCTACGGACCACAGGCTGCGAGCTGCGGCTCGTGTGCAACCGTAGCCCGGAGTCCGTAGCCTGTATGCCCTTTTTAGAAGCTGGCGAGGAATTCCTCGTTCGTGTCGAATTCGGAGAGCTTTTTCAGGAGCCGTTCCATCGCCTCGACGGGCTTCAAGGAGGCGAGCGCGCCGCGAAGTTTGCGGATCTTCTCGATCTCCTTGGGCAGGAAGAGCTTCTCCTCCTTGCGCGTGCCGGATGCCGCGATGTCGATGGCGGGGAAGATCCGGCGCTCGGCGAGCTGCCGCGAGAGCACGACCTCCATGTTGCCCGTCCCCTTGAATTCCTCGAAGATCACCTCGTCCATGCGCGAGCCGGTGTCGATGAGCGCAGTCGCGATGATGGTGAGAGATCCACCCTCCTCCGCCTTGCGAGCGGCGCCGAAGAGACGCTTCGGCCGCTCCAGCGCGCGGCTGTCGACGCCGCCCGTCAGCGTGCGGCCCGATGACTCCACCTCGCGGTTGTAGGCGCGGGCGAGGCGCGTGATCGAGTCGAGCAGGATGACCACGTCCTTTCCGCCCTCGACGAGTCGCTTCGCACGTTCCATCGCCATCTCGGCGGCGTGGATGTGCTCGTCGGCGGGCCGGTCGTTGGACGAGCCGATGACCTCGCCCTTGACGTTCCGGCGCATATCGGTGAGCTCTTCGGGCCGCTCGTCGACGAGCAACACCATGAGGTGCACGTCCTGCCGATTCGCCCATATCGCCTGGGCGATCCGCTGCAGCATGATGGTCTTGCCGGCCTTCGGAGGAGACGTGATGAGGGCACGCGCACCCAGGCCGATGGGCGCGATGAGATCGAGCACACGCCCGACCAGTTCGTCGGGCCGCGTCTCCATCAGGAGCTTCTCAGTGGGATCGGTGGCCGTGAGGTTCTGGAAATGGGTACGCCGCGCGACGGCGATCGGGTCGGTGCCCTCGACCTGATCGGCGCGGGTTAGGACCCGCTTCATGTTGCGGATGGAAGCGACGCCTTTCACCAGCACGCCGGGCTGAAGATGCATCCGATCCACCAGCCATCGTGGGACCTCGACGTCGAATGGCTGCGGCAGGTAGCTGCGCTTGGGGTCGCGCAGCCAGCCTAGCCCCTTGCCCTCGAACTGCAAGACGCCCTCCACCTCCTCGGTGACCTCGGCCTGCGCCTGGCCCTGGGGCGACCCGCTCGCTGGCGGTATGCCGACGCCGTTCGCCGGGGAGGACGGCTGCGCCTGTCCGTTGGGGGCGCTCGCCTGGCCGGGCTGTCCGACTTGACCGCCTCGCCCGCGACGTCCACGACGTCGCCGGCGGCGGCGGCCCGAACCGGGTTGGCCTGGCGCGCCCTGGGGTGTGGCGTCCAGCTGCACGTCAGCCGGTGCAGCGGCCTCGGGCTTGTCGGAAGCGGGATCGGCGGGCACATCGCCCAAGGTCGGGGTCTGCTCGTTCTCGGTCATGCTGTCGTCTGCTCCGGCCGCGGAGTCTGTCGCTCGGCGCGGCACGTCCTTGCATGGGCTTTCGCGTACGGTGCTGGAGCGCGGAAGAGATCGGAAAAAGGCTGTCCGCGTGCTCCGCCCGTCCCCCCGATCCCGCGACCTGCGCCGGCTTCACTCCGCGGCGCGTCGCTTCGTGACAGGGAGCCTAACGATCGGAGGTACGTCCCCCCGCCGCGTGAAACGTAAATCGCCCGCGGAAGAGAAACAAGATATTCATAACAAAAAAAGGGTGGGAGCGAAAGTCCAGGGCGTCCCCTGTAAGATGTTGCCCACATGTTATCCACGCCTCACGGCGTGCTGCCCGAGGTGGGAGAGGCGCCTGGAGAGCCGATCCAGCCCGGAGGGAGCGCCACCAACGGGCCCATCTCGAGCAGGAGCGCAGCCGCGCGCAGCTCGGGCAACTGGGCGGCCAGCGCGCTGAGCGAACTGTGCTCGGATGGCGCGAGTGACGGCACGAGGCTGCCGGCGAGCGCGTCCAGAAGGCCTCGATCGGGCTCGAAGGACCGTACCTCGAGGTCCGCCCCGGGCGAGAAGCCAGCCTTCTCTCTGGCGAGGAGGATGGCGTTCTCCAGTGAGCCAAGCTGATCGACCAGGCCCCGCTCGAGCGCTTGTGCCCCGGTCCACACCTGACCACCTGCGATCCTGTCCAACGCCTCCCTGGGGAGGCGTCGGCCCTCCCCCACGCGCGACAGGAACAGCTCGTAGAACGCGAGCACCTGCTTCTCGACCAGCGTTCGCTCCTCGGCCGTCCATCTCCGTGTGAACGACTGGAGGTCAGCGTGCTGGCCGCGCTTCAGCGTGACCGCGGCCACGCCGATCTTGCCGAGCAGGCCGGAGAGGTCCGGTTTCAGGGCGAACACGCCGATCGAGCCGGTCAACGTCGAGGGCTCTGCCACGATGGCGTCGGCGGCGACCGAGACGAGGTAACCTCCGCTCGCGGCGAGGTCACCCATGGACGCGATGACCGGCTTGCCGGCGCGGCGCGCCTGCATCACCTCGCGCCAGATGAGATCGGAGGCGAGCACGTCGCCTCCAGGCGAGTCGACGCGCAGCACGATGGCGACCACGCTGCCATCCGCCGCCGCGCGCTTGACGAGCTCCGCGATCGTCTCCGAGCCGGCAATGCCGCCGAAACCGAACGGACCGGACCGGCTCTTTCCCATGGCGAGGGCGCCCTCGACACGCACGACCGCGATGGACGGTCTCGGCCCCCAGCGCTGGGCGGCGCGCTCCTCGGCGCGCTCCCAGGGCGAGGCGAGGCGGGCGCGATGACC
>Ga0154716_1015_pt4 | contig 10778 bp, 11 predicted proteins | sample Rifle2008BG16ft_FD_105724 | JGI IMG/M metagenome (GOLD analysis project Ga0154716, IMG submission 105724) | Anaeromyxobacter sp. RBG_16_69_14
AGCGCCTCGTGCAGGTCCTCGATGGTCTTGATGAAGTGCGACTGCCCCAGGATGAGGTTCACGTCCTCGGGCTTCTCGATTCGCACCGTGGAGAGCTGCATGTCGGCCTCCTCCCTGGCAGTTCATCTGGCGCACGAATCCGGCGCGCGAACCGGGTGCGTGAACAGGAGGGCACACGCAATTCCAGACCCGGTCCCCCCTTTTCCGACTCCTTCTCGCCCCCGCAGGCTCACACTATACGGCACACGACAGGAGGCGACCATGCCCGGATTCACGCTCAAGAAGGTGACGCGCCAGAGCTACGAGGACGTCCTCGTCCGCATCCCCGACCTCCTCAAGGCGGAGGGGTTCGGCGTGCTGACACAGATCGACGTGAAGGAGACGATGAAGCAGAAGATCGGGGTCGAGTTCCGCAAGTACAAGATCCTCGGCGCATGCAACCCCCAGCTCGCGCACAAGGTGCTCTCGGCCGACCTGGAGGTGGGCGCGATGCTGCCCTGCAACGTGGTCGTGTACGAGGGCGACGACGGGAAGGCCGTCGTGCTCGCGATCGACCCCACACAGGCCATCGCCGCCGCAAACCCGGCCATCGCTCCCGTCGCCGAGCAGGTGAAGGACCGGCTGGGGCGCGTCCTCGCGCGGATCGAGTAGAATCCTATCTGCCGCACGTGGCTCGAAAGGTCTATGAACGACATCCTCTTCTTCGCCCTCCTCGTCGCGGGCTGGATCGTGGTCCAGAGGTGGATCCTGCCACGGATGGGCGTGCCCACCTGAGCAGCGCCTCCGCCGCCCCGGTCCGGGGCGGGCAAGGACGACCCCAAGACACCGACAGCGTGACGGGTCCCCCAGGCGCTCTGGCGCGCCGGGCCCACAATCGCGAAAGGAACAGCCGATGGCTTCCGCTTCCGAGATCGTGGTCACCCTACCCGGCGCGCGTCGCGTGGACGCCCAGGTGGGCAAGCACGTGGTGCACACCGACCAGTCCGTGGAGGACGGCGGGGAGGACGCGGCGCCCTCCCCCTTCCAGCTCTTCCTCGCGGCCATCGGCACCTGCGCCGGCGTCTTCGTGCAGGGCTTCTGCGCCAAGCGCGAGATCTCGGCGGAGGGCATCCGCATCGTCGAGCGCTCGCGCGTGAACGAGGCGGGCGCGCTCGTCGCGGTGGATCTGGAGATCCAGGTGCCACCGTCCTTCCCCGAGAAGTACCGCGAGGCGCTCGTCCGCGTCGCCGAAAAGTGCTCGGTGAAGCAGGCCATCCAGGCCCAGCCGAAGTTCGAGGTCAAGACGGTCGTCGCGGGGTAGCCGTGCGAGGAGCGAGCTGGCGAGGCCAGTCAGGCGCGCGTCGCGAGGAAGCGTTGCAGCGCATCGCGAACCGACTGCTCCACGCGCGGGGGCACCTCATCCCCCGACTGGCTGCACAAGGACAGCGTCGCCCGCAGCGAGTCGCAACGCGCGCGACAGCGGTCACAAGCCTTGAGGTGTTCCTCCAGCTCGGCGCAGACGTTCCCGCTGATCTCGCCCTCCAGGCGCTTCGAGAAGAGCTCGACCACGTCGGGGCACGCCTTCTCCGCCGGGGCGAGCGCACCGGGCTCCGCGGCTCCCAGCGCCGGCGCGATGTGCTGGCGCACAGCGACGCGGGCGCGGTGCAGCCGGCTCTTCACGGCCTCCACCGACAGCCCCAGGATCTCCCCCACCTCGGGCGCCGAGAGCCCCTCGACGTCGCGCAGCACCAGGACCTCGCGATACATCGGGTCGAGCGAGGAGATGGCGTCCTGCAAGGCCTCCCTCATCTGGCTCCCTGCGGCCGCCTCCTCCGGTCCACGGCCGGCGTCGGGAAGGTCTCCCACCTCGCGCGCGCGGTCCTCCAGAGACTCCAGGTGGCCGGGGGCGAACTTGCTCGTGCGACGCGTCTTGATGCAGAAGCTGCGCGCGATCGTGTACAGCCAGGTCGAGACCGACGACGCGCCGCGGAAGTCCTGGATGCCCCGCGCGGCCGCGATGAGCGTCTCCTGGAGGACGTCCTTGGCGTCCTCCTCGCCGCCGCACATCTTCATCCCGAAGCGAAACACGCGACGCTGATGCCGCTCGAGCAGGCGTCCGAGCGCGGCCTTGTCGCCGGCGCGCGCCTCCGTCAGCAGGACTTCGTCTTCGTTCGGCATGCGCTGCATCCCTACCGCGACGCCGGGCTAGCGACAACCGCGAAGGACCATCGCACCACGCCCGGCTCGGGGCGGGCCCGGGAGTCTTCCCCTGCCCCTCTCCCCGACCCTCTCCCAGCTACTCGTTCACGACACGAGCTCGCGCGGTCCCGCGTCCTCCTCCGAGCCCACCGCGCCAGCTTCCCCGCGCAATCCGCGCAGGCGCTCCTGGAGGTCCTCGATCCGCCTGGAAGCGTATGCGATCTCGCGTTTCAGCTTCCCGAGGGCTGCCACCACCTCGAACGCGGCCCCCACCCGCTCGTTCATTTCATATTGCAGCTGAAGGGCGGCCTGCTGCGCGTCTAGCACCATCTCCTTGGCACGAACGCCAGTCAGCTGTCCGCGGTGGATGACGGCGTGAAGGCGCTGCTCAGTTCCCGTCCGGATCGCTTCCATTCTGTCGAGCAGATCTGCCTGCGTGCGCTCTGCCGTGCACTCCGTCGGGTGCTGGGCCTGGGGGTGCTGGGCCTGCCCTCCGTCATTGCGGATGAGCTCGCAGAGCAGGCTTGGGGTCGTCCTGGAGACCCTCTTCTCTTCCTCCAGTATGATCTGGACGAGGATGACGCTGGTGAGATCCCTGCGGGTCCGCTCCTCGACGACCTGCACCTCGTCGCCGGCCTTGATCGCGTGGGCGATCTCGCCGAGCGTGACGTAGCGAGACTCGACGGTGTCGTAAAGCTTGCGGTTCACGTACCGTTTAATGACTCTCGGCGCGCCACTGCCCTGAGGCCGGGGAGCCCCGCTGCCGGTACCGGGCAACCGGGGTGATGCAGAGCCTGGATTCACGTGGTTTCTCCTTCTCTCGCGGGACGGCGGCCAGGCCAGGTCGCTAGGTCGCCAGATCGAGGAAGCGGCAGCAAGAACCACGCCCACGTCGGTTGCGCTCGTACCGAGACATTCACAGGGCTCGTTCTGCCCTTCTGTTGCGGCAGGAGCGGACGAGCGGATGAAAGCGGCGACACCCGCGCCGGCTGCGCCCGTGTTCCATTCTGAAACGCCTAGCGTTTCGCCAATGGAACACGCCTGCCGTGAGCGCTCAGCCTGCGCCAGAGGGTCGTGCGCCCGATCCCGAGTCGCCGCGCGGCCTCGGTCTGGTTGCCACCGCAGTCCTGGAGGACGCGCAGGATCTGGGCTTCCTCGGCCTCTTGCCGCTCCGCCTTGAAGCTGCCCTTGCGAACGGTCTCGCTGCCCTCGAAGAGCTCGGGGACGACCAGCTTCAGTTGCCGAGCGTGCATGGGTTCGGCCGTCTCTAGGTCGCTGAAGAGCACGGCGACGCGCTCGAGGACGTTCTCCATCTCTCGCACGTTGCCGGGCCAGGGGTACCTCTCCAGCAGCGGCAGGAGCAGCTTCAGGACCTGGGCGTGCCGGCCGGGCGCTCCATGGCGCAGGAGGGCGCCCCGGAGGAGATGGGCGGCGATGGCAGGGATGTCCTCGCGCCGGGCCTCGAGGGGCGGGACGTGCAGGTGGAGGATGTTCAGCCGATAGTAGAGGTCGTCGCGAAACGTGCCCTCGGCGACGCTCTCCTTGAGATCCCGGTTGGTCGCCGCGATGACGCGGACGTCGATGGGCGTCGGGTCGTTGCTGCCGAGCCGCAGCACCTCCCTCTCCTGCAGCACGCGCAGGAGCCTCGTCTGCAAGGGCAGCGGGACGTCACCCAGCTCGTCGAGGAAGAGGGTCCCGGTGTGCGCTGCCTCGAAGAGCCCGGGCTTGCCGCCGCGGCGCGATCCGGTGAAGGCGCCCTCGTCGTAGCCGAAGAGCTCCGACTCCAGTAGCGTCTCGGGGAACGCGGCGCAGTTGATGGCGACGAAGGCGTGCTGTCGCCTCGAGCCGGCGTTGTGGATGCCCTGCGCCAGGAGCTCCTTGCCGGTACCGCTCGGCCCGGTGATGAGCACGGTGGCCTCGGTTCGCGCGTACCGCTCGGCGAGCGCCTTGATCCGCCGGAGCGAGGGGGACTCCCCGACGATGTCGCCGAGATGGTACCTGGCGACGAAGTGGCGGGGGCGGTGCAGGGAGCGCAGGGTCCGGTCCACGCGCTCGATGGCTGTCGCGTCCTGGCAGGTGAGCACTGCCCCGGTCTGCACGCCCTGCTCTCGCAGGGGGATGCGATTCACGACCAGCGTTCGCCCGCGGGATTTCTGGATCTCCTCCAGCTCCTCCTTTCCGCTCTCCAGCACCTGCGAGAGCGTCAGGCTCGGAGCGATTCCGGAGAGGCGCATGCCGAGCGCGCCCTCACCGTTCACCCCGAGCAGCCTGGCCATGGCGGGGTTGATCGACTGGATGCGCTCGTTCATGTCGACCGCCACCACGCCCTCGCCGAGGTGGCGGAGAATGGTGTTGATGCGCTCGCGCTTGGCCTCCTCGCTGCGCGCGATGCGCGCGATCTCGATCGCCCGGCCCAATGCCTCGCGGACCGAGTTCTGGGAGTAGAGGAAGACGCCCTTGAGACCGGCCTGCACGGCGAGGTCGGTCACCATGCCCGGACCGACGACCACCTCGATGCCCTTCCCCGCCAGCTCCCGGACGCACGCCTCGGCATCCAGCCTCGCAGTGTAGGCGCGCTGCTCGATCTCGAGACCGTAGAGGTCCTTGAACTGCTCCAGCTCGGCCGTCACCGCGCCGAACGTCACGATGGCGACGCGATCGGACATCCGCCGCGCCTTCGAGAGCGCCTGGAGCATGTCGAAGCCGGTGGGTGTGATGAGGACGACGGGCACGCCTGCGCGCTCGCGCAGATAGGCACCGTTCGAGCCAGCGGAGAGGAAGACGTCCACCTCCGCGCCCGTCTCGATGAGCTGCCGCGCAGCGGCGAGAGCCTCCTCGAAGCCCTTCTGGAAGACGCGGATCTCCGCGGCGGCCTCGTATTGTGGGATCACGCTCTCGAGGAGCTCTCGAAGCCTGGTCAGGCTGAAGGCCCAGATGATGGGCCTGCGATCGGTCACCTGTTCCATGTTTCAGTATTGGAACAGATCAGTTTCGCGTTGAACAGGTCGGCTCGGCGCCCGGGCTGTCTCCAGGCTCGGCCAAGCACAGATCCTTCCACGATGGCAGGAGGTTCGTCCCCGATCCGCCAGGCGAACGTCGAGTGTTGGCGCAGCCCTTGCTGCGGGTCATCGACCGTAAGAGCATGACCTCGAGGAGCATGGAAAGCGGGCGACTGCAGGTCCAGAAGGGGATCGAAATGCATCCACGCCCGGCTCCCGGCTCGAGGTTCCGTGCGGCGATCGCGGAGGAGAGGCCCCTCCAGGTGGTCGGCACCGTCAACGCCTACGCTGCACGTCTCGCCCAGGCGGTCGGCTTCAAGGCCCTGTACGTGTCGGGCGGTGGCGTGGCCGCCAGCTCCTGCGGCCTCCCCGATCTCGGCATCACCGCGATGGAAGACGTGCTCGTGGACGTCCGCCGCATCACCGACGCGAGCGATCTGCCCGTCCTGGTGGACATCGACACTGGCTGGGGTGGCCTCTTCAGCATCGCCCGCGCGGTCCGCTCGATGATCAAGGCCGGGGCAGCCGCGGTCCACATCGAGGATCAAGTGGAGCCGAAGCGTTGCGGGCTCCGCCCCGGCAAGGCGGTCGTCTCGAAAGGGGAGATGGCGGACCGCGTCAAGGCCGCGGTGGACGCCCGGACGGATCCACTCTTCGGGATCATGGCGCGCACGGATGCGGCGACCGTGGAAGGGCTGGAGTCGGCCATCGAGCGCGCTTGCCTATGCGTGGAAGCCGGCGCCGACATGCTCTTTCCCGAGGCGATCACCACGCTCGCCCAGTTCCGGCATTTCGTCGATGCGGTGAGGGTTCCCGTCCTCGCCAACATCACCGAGTTCGGGGCGACGCCCCTCTTCACCACCGAGGAGCTGCGCACCGCGGGCGTGAGCCTGGCGCTCTACCCCTTGTCCGCCTTCCGCGCCATGAGCGCGGCCGCCCTCGGCGTCTTCCAGGCGCTGCGCCGCGACGGCACGCAGCAGGCGGTCGTCGATGTCATGCAGACCCGCGAAGCCCTCTACGAGCACCTCGGTTACCACGCCTTCGAGCGGAAGCTCGACGAGCTCCTCGCCGGCAAGCACGCGTAGGTCCGGGCCCGAGAGCTGGCGTCGATTCCGCGCGTCCGCGCCGCGCGTGACCGTACTGTACACTCTTCAGGCTGCGGCCCTGCAGACCGACCTCCAGGCCGCGATCTGAAGGAGTGAATGGCGTCCCACATCGCCGATCCGAACGTCCGCCCGGGTGCCGACCAGGAGCTCCTGGACGTCGCGCAGTACGTCGTGAGCCACCGGATCGAGAGCCAGGTCGGCTACGAGACAGCCCGTCACTGCCTCATGGACGCGCTCGGGTGCGGCCTGCTCGCCCTCCGCTTCCCCGAGTGCACCCGGCATCTCGGCCCCATCGTGTCCGGGACCGTGGTGCCCGGCGGCGCGCGCGTGCCGGGCACCTCGTTCGTGCTCGATCCCGTCAAGGCGGCCTTCGACATCGGCACCATGGTGCGCTGGCTCGACTTCAACGACACCTGGCTCGCCGGCGAATGGGGTCATCCGTCGGACAACCTGGGTGGCATCCTGGCCGTCGCCGACTTCGTCTCCCGCCGTGACGTCGCCGCTGGCCGGGCTCCCGTGACGGTGCGCGACGTCCTCACGGCCATGATCAAGGCCTACGAGATCCAGGGGGTCCTGGCGCTCGAGAACCGCTTCAACCGCGTCGGTCTCGATCACGTACTACTGGTGAAGGTCGCCTCCACGGCCGTGGTGTCGCAGCTCCTGGGGGCGACCCGGGCACAGATCGTCGATGCCCTCTCCCAGGCGTGGGTCGACGGGCACAGCCTGCGCACCTATCGCCACGCGCCCAACACCTGCTCCCGCAAGTCCTGGGCGGCCGGCGACGCCACGAGCCGCGCCGTGCGGCTCGCGCTCATGACGCTCTGCGGAGAACCAGGGATGCCGAGCGCCCTGAGCGCCCCGCGGTGGGGCTTCTGCGACGTGTTTCTCGAGGGCGCCGCGCTCGAGCGGCAGCGCGGCTACGGGTCGTACGTGATGGAGAACGTGCTCTTCAAGGCGTCCTTCCCCGCCGAGTTTCACGCCCAGACGGCCGTCGAGTGCGCCGTCTCGCTCCACCCCCGGATCAGGGACCGCCTCGACGGGATTGATCGGGACGATCGGATAGCGCAGATACAGCGTATCGAGCTCGCCACGCAGGAACCGGCCCTTCGTATCATCAGCAAGGACGGGCCCCTGCACAACCCGGCCGACCGGGACCATTGCCTGCAGTACATGGTCGCGGTGGCTCTGCTGCACGGCGAGATCACGGCAGAGTGCTACCAGGACGAGTTCGCTCGCGACCCCCGCATCGACGCGCTGCGCGCCAAGATGAGGGTGACCGAGGAGCCGCGCTTCACTGCGGAGTACTACGACCCCGAGAAGCGCGCTGTCGGCAACTCCGTGCAGGTGTTCTTCGAGGACGGAACCGCCACCGCGAAGGCGTCCGTCGACTACCCGGTGGGCCACCGCCGCCGGCGCCGGGAGGGCATCCCGCTGCTCGAGCGCAAGTTCCAGGTTGCCCTCGCCACGCGCTACCCCCCCGGCCAGGCCGGGGCCATCCGCGCATTGTTCATGGACCAGGAGGAGCTCGAGGCCACGCCCGTCAACGAGCTCCTCGACCGGCTGGTGGCCTGTTGAAATACACTCCTGGTATGCGATGGGGAACGAACCCCCTCCCTACTCTTCCTTGGCGCCGGGGCTTGGGTACTTCGCTCGGTTCAGCTCGATCTTGGACCGCACGGCCGCGGCGAGATCGATGCCGAGCCGGTCGGCGAGCAAGAGGACCCCGATCGCGCAGTCCGCGAGCTCCTCCTCGATCCGGCGCCTGTTGTCGGGGTCGGCAGCGAACACGTCCGATTCGTCGTTGCGCACCCAGCGGAAGAGCTGAAGGAGCTCGCCGACCTCGGAGGCCAGGAGCATCGACAGGTTCTTGGGGTCATGAAACTGCTCCCAGCTCCGCTCGCGCGTGAACTGCCGCAGCGCGACGAGCAGCTGGTCGAGGCGATCGGTGGCAGGAGTCGGGAAGGCCATCAGCCAGGCTCCTGGCGGAAACGCATGTCGAGCTCGCCGCACACCTTGCGCAAGTGCCGTGCGAGCCCGGGGGGGCCGCAGAAGAACACGTCGACGTCATCCGGGGCGTGCAGCGTGCGGATCGCCGACAGCTCCCGACGCCAGTCTGGCTGTCCGATGCGCGTCTTCGTGCGCAGGCCGGTCACCTGATCCGGGTTGCCCAGCGAATACGACACCTCGCGCGCCAGGTTCAGCGCGATGGAGATCCCGTTGCTGCGGCGCCCCGTCATGCAGATGTGAATGTCGATCCTGCGTGCGCGATCCGAAGCTTCGAGACGACGCAGCAGATCCGCGAACCACTCGAAGGAGAACGGGTCGCGGTTGAGCCAGAAGAAATGCGCCTTGCGCAGCGGTACCTCGCCGCGCTCGCAGCGCAACAGCAGGCTCTCCAGCACGCTCGCGAACGGCGTCACGCCGATGCCGGCGCCGATCAGCACCGCATGGCGCGACGCGAAGACCTGGCCGCTGGCGCCGCCGTACGGCCCGTCCACGTAGACCGGCAGCGGGCTCACGTCGCCTTCAGCAGATCGCCTCTCGGCCAGTCGCCACAGGGCCTTGGTGAAGTTGCCCAGCGAGCGCACGTGGAAGGTCAGGAACTCGGAATCGGGGGCGCTGCTGATGGTGAACGGATGCCACTCGTGAGGCGCGACGTGCGGAATGCGCAAGAACACGTAGTCGCCCGCCCGATGCTCGAAGCCGGCAGCGCGGCGAATCGAGAGCCGCGTCACGCTCGAGCGCAGCGCCTGTGCGGAGAGGATCTCCGTCGCTTGCGAGCGCTGGAACGCGCGCCACAGCTGCTCGAGCCCGAGCACGACCAGCGGCACCCCTGCCCAGATCCAGAACACCGGTCCGTGCAGGAGCGCCAGCACCGCCCAGGCCAAGTAGGCCAGGTGCGAGAAGTAGAAGAGCTCGAAGCGATCGGAGCGGCGCACGGCCGGACGCGCTAGCACCCACATCACGAGGAACACGGCCAGGAGCGCGAGGCCGCTCGCGCCCGCGCGCGTACCGAACAGGGAGCCGAGCAGCGCGTTCTGCGTGGCCGAGTAGTGGGTCAGGTGCGCCACCGTGTGCACCAGCGCGAGGGCGAGCAGCGCGTGCCCGAGGAAGCGATGGATCGACGGCGCGTCGTCGAGCGGCAGCGCGTTCAGCCCGGGCGTGCGGCGCACGTAGGTCAGCACGCGGCGCATCACCGGGATGAAGATCAGCGCGCCGTTGAGGTTGATGCAGGCGCCGCAACCTCGAGCGACCTGAACCCAGACTCCCCGCGGTTGGTAGGCGGCGAACGCATGCGCAAAGAGCGCGATGTTGGCTGCGGCCCAGGCTGTCAGCAGCAGGAGCAGCGCCAGGTGGTTGTCGCCGTAGCGCCACCAGCGCTCGAGCCGGGCCCGGCGATCCTCGAGGCCCGTAAGCAAGCCTTCGTTGGGGGCGATCCACTGCGCCACGCAACGGCCGATCATGGCGAAGACCGGTGGATGGCGGGACAGCGCAGTCTCGAACTCCTCGTGCGAGAGGTGTCCGTCGCCTTTGCGATCCGCGGCCTTGAGGAGCGTGTCGGCGAGCCGGTCGGCGTCGCGCGGATTGAACCCGGCGTCCTCTTCGGCCATCGCGAGCGCGATCATCTCGCGCAGCTCCGAGCGCTCGATCACGCCGTCGCCATCGAGGTCGTGGAGGCGGAAGGCCAGGTGGGCCCTCTGGTGCACGCTGCCGAACGCCAGGCGCCGGACGCCCTCGAGGAACTCCTCGCGACTGACGAATCCGTCGCCGTCGTCATCGAACACGACAAGCACGCGTCGCGCCAGGGCCTCGCTCTGGATCTCGAGGGAAGTCTGCAACTCGCCGAGGTCTATGCGGCCGTCGGAGCCGGCATGGGAAGAGAACGCGCGCTGCATGAGCTCGAGCAGCCTGGCGTCGAGAGGGTGCGGCCGCCCGGATGCTTCCAGCGCCGCGCCGCGAACGGGCTCTGCTGGCTCCGCCTTGTACATGGCACCTGCCTGGAGACTTGGCCATCCCAGAGGTCCGGATTCCGGATCGGGTCCTCCTGAGTCGCGACGGACGCCACCACGCCGCCGATGGGAGAGCGGATCCACGCGTGAGCGAGCTGTACGTGTCCGTCACCCAGCCGTGTGCACCACGTAGAAATTGTTCTGGATGTCGTGCGGCAGCGTGTGGACCGACACCTCGCCGAACCCCGCGTCCGCGAGCATCGCCCGCGCGCGCTCCTCGCCCCACATCGTCCCGAGCCCGGCCCCGCCCTGCGCGAGCGAGACGGTCATGCAGTGCATGACCGATACGGCATAGAGGAACGGCGCGAGCGGGTGATCGACGTTCCGCTCGAGGGCGCTCGACGCGCGGATATCCTGCATCAGGAAGATCCCGTCCGGTGCGAGGCGCCGCTGGATCGCGCGGAGTGCGGCGGCGGGATCGGCTTGGTCGTGGATCGCGTCGAACGCGGTGACGAGCTCGTACCGCTCGTCGCCGACTGGCCCGG
>Ga0154716_1070_pt34 | contig 10692 bp, 10 predicted proteins | sample Rifle2008BG16ft_FD_105724 | JGI IMG/M metagenome (GOLD analysis project Ga0154716, IMG submission 105724) | Anaeromyxobacter sp. RBG_16_69_14
CAGCGCCGTCGCCGGCGACTGAACGCGGCTCACGGCGCCTGCGCGAGCTGCCGCAGCACGTAGTGCAGGATACCGCCGTGACGGTAGTACTCGAGCTCGATGGGCGTGTCGATGCGGAGCGTGAGCGGGACCTCGTCCGCGCGGCCGTCCTTCCGGTGGATGACGAGTTTCACTTGCTGTCGTGGCTGGAGCGCGCCCTCCACGCCCCTGCTTTGAAGCTCTCCAGCTCGAGATTCCGAGGACAAGGCCAGCAGGTCGTAGGTCTCCGTGCCGTCGAGTGACAGCGTCTGGGCAGAGACGTCGTCGCCGAACTGGCAGGGGAGGACGCCCATGCCGACGAGGTTCGACCGGTGGATGCGCTCGAAGGAGCGCGCCACCACCGCGCGCACGCCCAGGAGCTGCGTCCCCTTGGCGGCCCAGTCGCGCGAGCTGCCGGTGCCGTACTCCTGGCCCGCGATGACCACGAGCGGCACGCCTTCCCTGGCGTAGGCGAGCGAGGCCTCGTGGATGGACATGCGCGTACCGTCCGGCTGGTGGACGGTGACGCCACCCTCGACCCCGGGGACCAAGAGGTTCCTGATGCGCACGTTGGCGAACGTGCCGCGCACCATCACCTCGTGATTGCCGCGCCGCGCGCCGTAGCTGTTGAAGTCGGCCGCGGTCACGCCCTGCGAGGTCAGATGGACCCCGGCCGGCGACGACGGCTTGATGGAGCCTGCCGGGCTGATGTGGTCGGTGGTGACGGAGTCGCCGAAGATGGCGAGTGCGCGCGCTCCGCGGAGCGCAGCCGGGGCGGCGGGCTGCATCTCGAAGGCCACGAAGTAGGGGGGCTCGCGCACGTAGGTCGACGTGGGATCCCACGTGTACACCTCGCCCGTCGGGGCGGGCAGGGCGTTCCACGCGGCGTTCTGCGCCTGCACGTCCCGGTAGTTCCGCCGGTACTCGGCGGGATCGCTGGCCGAGTCGAGCACCGCCTGCACCTCCCGCTCGCTGGGCCAGATGTCGCGCAGGTAGACGTCCTGTCCTTCCCGCCCCTTGCCGAGCGGTTCCCTCGAGAGGTCCGTCGCCACGTTGCCGGCGATGGCGAAGGCCACCACCAGCGGCGGGCTCATGAGGAAGTTCGCCTTCACCGCCGGGTGGATGCGCGCCTCGAAGTTGCGGTTGCCGGAGAGCACGGAGGCGCACACGAGCTCGTTCTTCCGCATCACCTCTTCGACGCGCGCGTCGAGAGGGCCCGAGTTCCCGATGCAGGTGGTGCAGCCGTAGCCGACCACGTCGAAGCCGAGCCGTTCGAGATACGGGAGGAGCCCGGTCTTCGCGAGGTAGCTCGTCACCACGCGCGAACCCGGCGCCAGCGAGGTCTTCACGGTGGGCTTCACGGTGAGCCCCTTCTCGACTGCCTTCCGGGCGAGGAGGCCCGCCGACAGCATCACCTGGGGGTTCGACGTGTTGGTGCAGGACGTGATGGCGGCGATCACGACGTCGCCGTGGCCGAGCTCGATGTCCTTCGTCGCGAGCCTCGACCGGCCGGCGTGCGCCGGCACGCGGTCGGGCGTGTTCCGGTTGTTCATCATCTCGAGCTCGGTGAGCGGGTTCGTGTTCAGAACCGCGAGCCCGGCTCGACTCGCGCGCTCGCCTTGGAGCTCGTCGTGGAGCTCGTCTTGGAGCCCGCCGCCCGGGAGCGGGCTGCCGTCCGTCTCGGCAGCGGGGTGGCGCTTCGAGAGCTCGCCGGCAGGCCGGCCGAACCCGCTCGCGTCCTTCGACTGCAACAGCGCGGTGAACCGCTCCTTGAGCGCGGAGAGCGCGAGCCTGTCCTGCGGCCGCTTGGGGCCGGAGACGGACGGCTCGACAGACCCGAGGTCGAGCTCGATCACGGTCGAGTAGTCGCACTCGCCCTTCCCGGGCACGCCGAACATCCCCTGCGCCTCGTGGTAGGCGCGGATGGCGCGCAGCTGCTCGGGGCTTCGACCGGTGACCTCGAAGTAGCGCAGCGTCTGCTCGTCCACCGGAAACAGACCCAGCGTGGCGCCGTACTCCGGGGCCATGTTGGCGATGGTACAGCGCATGGGGGCAGGGAGGCTGCGCGCGCCCTCCCCGTGGAACTCGACGAACTTTCCCACCACCTTGGCGCGCCGCAGGAGCTCGGTGATGGTGAGGACGAGGTCGGTGCCGGTGACTCCTTCGCGCAGCGCGCCGGAGAGGTGCACGCCGACGACGTCGGGCGTGAGGATGCCGCTCGGCTGGCCGAGCATGGCCGCCTCGGCCTCGATGCCGCCCACCCCCCATCCCACGATCCCGAGGCCGTTCACCATGGTCGTGTGCGAGTCGGTGCCGAGGAGGGTGTCGGGGAAGAGCACACCGTCCCGCTCCATCACGCCCTGGGCCAGGTATTCCAGATTCACCTGGTGGCAGATGCCCAGGCCGGGAGGGACGATCTTGAACGTCCGAAAGGCCTGCGTCCCCCACTTGAGGAACTCGTAGCGCCGACGGTTGCGCTCGAGCTCCACCTCCATGTTCCGCCGCAGGGCGTCCGACGTACCGAAGGCGTCCACCTGCACCGAGTGGTCGATGACGAGGTCCACCGACACCTTCGGCTCGATGCGACGCGGATCCTTGCCGAGCCGCCTCATGGCCGAGCGCATGGCCGCGAGGTCGACGAGGAGGGGCACCCCCGTGAAGTCCTGGAGGAGCACGCGCGCGACGACGAAGGGAACCTCGCTCGCCCGTTCTTCGAGCGGCTTCCAGGCGGCGAGGGCGAGCACGTCCTGTGCGCGCACCCGCTTTCCGTCGCAGTTGCGGACGAGCGACTCGAGCACGATCCGGATCGAGACCGGCAGCCGCCCGATGCGGCCCAGCCCGGCCTGTTCCAGCTTCGGGAGCGAGAAGAAGCGCGCCTCCTTGCCCGCGCCGAGCTCGAGATCCTGCAGCGCACCGAAGGTGTCGGTCATGGCCAAATCCCCCTGATGGTCTATTTACGGCCGGCGCGATGTGACGCAAGGGCAGCGACCGGAGCCGACGCGAGAGGAGCAGGGGCTGCTCCGCTCTTGCTTTGCGGGGTCGGATAAGCTTTCGTGGGGCTTCGTGGGACACTGCAAAGCGCTTCTCGTCTACCCGGAGTTCGCGGGCACCTCGTTCTGGAACTACCGGGACACCTGCGAGATCCTGGGCGCGAAGTACCCGGCGGCTCCGCTCGGCCTGATCACGGTCGCCGCGCTCCTGCCTCCGACGTGGTCCGTCCGGCTCGTCAACCGAAACACGGAGGAGCTCCGGGACGAGGATCTGGAGTGGGCGGACCTCGTCATGACCGGCGGCATGCTGCCGCAGCAGCGCGATACCTTGCATGTCATCGCCCTGGCCCACGCGCGCCGCAAGCCGGTCGTGATCGGCGGCCCGGACGCCACGTGCAACCCGGGCGTGTACCAGGCTGCAGACTTCCAGGTGCTCGGCGAGGCCGAGGAGATCATCGCCGAATTCCTCGCGGAATGGGAGAGAGGAGCCGCAGGTGGCGTCTTCAAGGCGCGCGCCTCTCCCGATCTGGCGCACTCACCCGTGCCGCGCTTCGACCTCCTCAAGCTCGACCAGTACCTGCACGTCGGCGTCCAGTTCTCCCGTGGATGTCCCTTCAACTGCGAGTTCTGCAGCGTCATCGACCTGAACGGACGTGCCCCACGCGCCAAGACGCCCGGCCAGATGCTCCGGGAGCTCGACGCGCTGCGCGCCACGGGTCATCGAGGACACGTCGATTTCGTCGACGACAACCTCATCGGGAACCGCAAGGCGTTGAAGCCGTTTCTGCGCGAGCTGTCGACCTGGCTCGACGCGCGAGGCAGGCCCTTCGAGTTCACCACCGAGGCGAGCCTCGACCTCGCCGACGACGACGAGCTGCTCGAGCTGATGCGGAAGAGCAACTTCTTCGCCGTGTTCGTGGGGATCGAGACTCCTGACCCGAAGGCGCTGCTCGCCGCAAACAAGGGACAGAACACCCGGCGCGACATCGTCGAGAGCGTCCACAAGATCCACCGCGCAGGGATCTTCGTGAACGCCGGGTTCATCATCGGCCTGGACGCCGAGGGCGATGACGTCGCCTCCGCTATGGTGGATTGCATCGAACGAGCCAGCATCCCGGTGTGCATGGTCGGTTTGCTCTATGCACTGCCCGGCACGCAGCTCGCGAAACGCCTACTCGCCGAGGGAAGACTCGAGCCTGACGGGCACCGACCCGGTGAGGACGACGCCGACCAGTGCTCTTCGGGCTTGAACTTCGAGCCACTGCGCCCACGCCGAGACATCCTCCGCGACCACCGAGCGGTCATCGACAGAATCTACGCTCCCGCCGCCTTCTTCGGGCGAGCGCGCCGCGCCGCACGGGAGCTCGATTGTTCAGCGCACCACGTCGTTCCCTCGCTGCGCAACGTGGCCCGTGACCTCCATGGCTTCGCGCGTATGGCCTGGCGCATGGGCGTGATGGATTCGAGGGTGCGCGCCGAATGGTGGCTCACGCTCGGCCACTGCCTGGTGCACAACCCGAGGGCCCTCAAGATCGTCCTCTCGTTCGGGGCCCTCTACCTGCACCTGGGGGGCTACTCGCAGCAGCTCGTGGAGCGGCTCGACAGGCAGATCGATCTCTGCGAACCCGCGAGCACGACACCGGAACGAGCTAGGGTCGCTCCGGGCGTGTAGCTCACGGGCCTCGTCCCGGCAGCAACGCCTCCGGCGCATTCTGCACGATCACCCCGGATACTTTCCGCTGATGTACTCGACGAGCTGCTGGATGTCGACCTCGCGGTTGCGGATGAGCCAGTGGTTGAGATCGCCCGCCGAGATGACCCCCAGGACCTTCCCATTCTCGACGATGGGCAGGTGACGGCAGCGCCGTTCGGCCACCACGGTCATCGCGTCCTGCACCGTGGCTGCCGGTCGCATGACGATCAGCTCTCGCGTCATCACGTCGGCGATGCGCGTCGCCTCGGGGCTGCGGTGCTCTCCGACCACGCGACGAAGGACGTCGCGCTCGGTGAATATGCCGAGCAGCTGCGCCCCGCTCATCACCAGCACGGCGCCCACCTTATTCGCATTGATGAGCTCGACCGCCGTAGCGACAGTCATGTCGGGCGTCACCGAATACAGCGCCCCCGGCTTGCCGTCGAGCAAGGTCCGAAGCGGCGTCTCCATCGCCTGCATGGCTACCCTCCCTGTGGCGGGTCGATCCTGTCCTGTGCGTCCCTGCACCCGCCCAGGGGCTCTGGGCAAGATGCGAGAGCGAGCAAGCCTGGACGGGAGCGAGCCCCGCCTCACCCTGCTTCAAGAACTTGTTACACCATGGTTGCTATCCTTGTCGCTCGAATGCCGCAGTGCCCAGGCGGGGCTGAAGCGTCAGTTCTGGCGCTCGCTCGAAGCTTGTCATCTTTGGCGCACCGCGTTCACGATCGGCCGAAGCCCAGTATCGCTCCGCCGACCAGCAGCAGGGCCAGTACGGTGCCCAGGACGGTCACGAACTGGGCAGCGCGGCCGTGCCGGTGGACCGCGGCCTCGCGCTGTGCAAGCAGACCCAGCTCTTCCGCGCTCATCTGCCCGCAGACCCGGCGGATTTCGTTCATGAGTTGCCTGCCCTGCGAGCTGGCGACGAGCTGCCGGGCGGCCTCGAAGCCCGCGTTGCGCCGGGTCTCTGCCACCCGATTCACCCACGCAAGTTTCTGGTCGATGAGCGGTCCCAGCCGATCGACCCGCTGGCGCTGGCTCGCGCTGTCCGCCACCAGGAGTCGCAACCGCGCCACGGCTTCGGGCGCCAAGCGCGTGGCGCCGCGACCCGGCTCCAGGAATGCCTCGTCCGCCGTGACCACGAATCCGCGCGTGGACGACTCAGCGTCCACCGCGATCTGGAGGACCTGGTCCACGGCTCCCAGCATCGTGCGCGCCTGGTCCCGCGCTCGATCAGCCTGCTGATAGCTGTGGAGACTGATGTTCGAGACGAGGCCGGCAGCGGCCAGCATGACCGCCGCGGCAGTGAACCCTGGCTGCGTCTTGCGGCTCAGGCCATCCCCCGGTCGAGACGATCGTCTTTCATGAAGAAGCCAGCGATCAAGGTTCAACGGCGGATCCGGATCGCCTCGACGACCACCCATGCGCCTCCTGAGCCAGCAGCGAGGCTAGCCAAGTACGGGCCGACGGTCAAGGACAGAGGGCTGCCCCGGCCCCGCTCACTGGAGGGCGAGGAGGGCCCGGAGCGCAGCGGCGTGCCGCGGGCCACGCGACACGCGCACGACCGCAGGGCGATCGAGCGGCGACTCGAAAGGTGAAGGGATCCGTCGCCAGCCCACGCGACGCGACGTCGCGCGGCAGAAAGCCGCGACCCGAGGCCAGCCACGACCCACTAATCTAGGCAGCGTGCCTGCGATCACCGGGCGAACCATGAGACGGATACTCAAGGAACACTGGCCGATGATCGTGGCCTTGGCCCTCGCGACGGCCATCGGATGGCTCGTCTTCACGGTGCTGAGGCCCCCCGCTCCCGCCAGCGTCTCGGTGGGGCTTGCGGGTGGCGCCTCCGATGGCAGGCGCGCGCACCACAAGGCCTTCTGACGTTGGGGTGACCGGGATAGCGCCCGGCTCGCGGAGCGAGCCGGGTCACAGCGGCGACCAGTTGATGTGATTCTCCAGCGGCACCGCCACCGCTGTGACCTGATGTCCGGCGCCTTGCGGCGCCTCAAGCGGAGGGGAGAACTCTCCCCCCGCGCCCCCCATCTCGAGCGTCAGTTCATGTGGCATGCGCTATCAGACGATGCTGCTACAGGAGACTCGTCGCGAACGCGACCTACCCCCGGGCAGGGGGCAAGTAACGCCTGCGGAGATACGAGCGCATCCCCGACGTCGAAATGCTGTCCGCCTTCGCCACGGAGCTCATGAACTGTGCCGATCTCATCCCGGCCGAACCGATTCTCGGAGGCAGTAGCTCAGCGCCGGGGCTCGCGTTGCGGGCCCGCAGGTTGGTCCGCGTACTCCTGGACCAATATCCGGCACTCGGGGCAGGATCTCGCCCGTCGGTAGGTGTTGTCGTTCGCGGGCACGGAATGGTCGCAGATGAGGACATCATAGAGCGCGCGACCCTGGCGCTCGTTCTTCTTGACGATCCGGCGCCAGACCTCCGGAACCGTGAACTTGCGGGTACTGCGCTTGGCCATTTGTGCCACCTCGGGTGGCTCGGGATGTCCGCAAAGCATATCTGACAATCATTATTAACACAGGAGCCGGCCGCCAGTGAAAAGATCCGCGCGATAACGAGCCCCCAAAGAGCTCTGCCCATGCTCGCGATGCTGGCGAGTGCTCCGAACGCTCCGACCGCCATGCACGGAGCGGCGACACGGCCGCCGTGATGTGCCGGGCACCGCGCACGCTCTCCGCCCTGGCGCTCTCCACTTGGCGCTCCGCAAAGGAAGAGCTATTCCTATGGCCATGACCCTGGAAGAGCTGAAGAGCCGCAAGAGGGACTATTTCCTCGCGCGCCACGAGAACGACGAATTGGCGATGGAGCCGTTCTGCTACTGCGGAAACGTCCTGGAGGCAGACTACTACTGCAAGGAGTGCGACCACAAGTGCATGTGCACCTTCATCGTATGCATGGACCCCCAGGCGCTCGCCATGGTGGAGAACCTCGTCCATGGCAACTCCGATTTCGCGAAGTTCGAGTTCTCCGCGCTGGCTGATGCGCCGGGTTGACGCGCGAGGGACCGCCCGCGCGATCGCAGCGACTACGGCGCGAGCTGCTTGAGGATGGGCGGGGCCTTCTCGTCCTGCGCCAGCAGCTGGTGGCACAGGTCGCAATCTCCGGAGATGGTGCGCCCGTCCTGCGTCGCGTGGTCGCCGTCGTGACAGCGGAAGCAGCCGGGCGCGGCTTCGTGCCCGAGGAAGGTCGGGTAGGTGCCCCAGCCGATCTTCATGCCGGGCCAGACGTTGCGCTCCCAGATCGTCCCCAGCTCCTGCGCCGCCTTCTCGAGGGCCCCGCGCCGCTCGCCTGCCCGCGCGGGGTCCTCCTTGGCGTAGAAGTCCGAGAGGTGCGCCCGGAGCCCTGCCCGGGCCGCATCCGCGGAGGAATAGGAGACGCGGAGCGCCTTCACCGCCTCGCGCCGCACGAAGGGGAGCGCGCGGTCGATCCCGCCCCTCTCGATGGCGGCGTCCACCTCGTCCTCGGGGCCATGGAAGACGTGCGTGGGCCGGTTGTGGCAGTCGACGCAGTCCATCTCGCGCCATCGCCCGCCTGGGACCGACTCGCCCTTGACGGCGTAGCTGCGGCGCACGCCGTCGGGCGCGGTGAGCTCCACCGTCCCGATCTTCTCGCGCTTCGCGTCGGAGAGGTAGCGGATGTGCACGCCCGGATCCACGTGCCAGTGGATCCCCCTCGCGCGCGTTCCCTGTGCCCCGCCCACGTGGAGTAGGAAGATCGTCTTGAGCGGCGTGTTCTCCGCGTCGTCGGAGTGGTGCGTGAGGACCTTGAGCCGATCGCCGACGAACTTCGTCGGCCAGTGACACTGCTCGCAGGTCTCGCGGGCCGGTCGGAGGTTCTGCACCGGCGTCGGAATCGGTCGTGGATACAGCCCGAAGATGACCGAGACGAGCTGCCAGCTGCCGGACAGCTTGGACTTCACGAACCAGCTCGTGCCAGGCCCGATGTGGCACTCCACGCAGCGCACGCGCGCATGCGGAGAGCGGCTGTGCGCCGTGGTCTCGGGATCCATGACGCTGTGGCAGGAGCCGCAGAAGGCGGTCGAGTCCATCACCTCGATCCCTCGGTGCGAGGCGGCGACGAGGATGAGGACGTTGACCGTGGTGAGGCCCAGGAAGACGAGCACAAACATCCGCACTCGCGGCCGGTTGAGGTCGATGGTCGGGAGCGGCGGCTCGGTCTTGCCCGCGGCCGCGAGGCGACCCCGCCGCCGCCGCTGCAGGCTCATGCCGAGCGGGACGAGGACGAGCCCCATCACGAGCATCGAGGGCAGGACGATGTAGGCGACGACCCCCAGGTAGGGGCTACCCTCGAAGAACCCCAGGAAGCTGGCGGAGACGAGCGCAGTCACGAGCACGCCCGAGACGGTCGCCAGCGCCGCGCCCGCGAGGCTCAGCGGATGGCGGAGGAGATCATGGTCCGTCTTCTCCATCCCTGGCCTCCTGGCCGGCGGGGACAGGAGCGTGCCCCCTCCGCTTCACGCAAGGGAACCCTACCGGACAGCCCGACCGAGGGTCTCTGCCCGATCCAGCGAGGTCCGGATCTCGGCGCTGGGTTCTCGGGATCGATCGCCTTTGCGGACGAGTCGGTGGACCCGGCTCAGCGCCTGCGCGAAATCGGCGTTCTGGAGACCGCCGCGGTGCCAGAGGATCTCCTCCAGCCTGCGCAGCCGCTCCTTGATCTCCCTGAATGTTTCGTTCATGGGCCTCTCGAGTATGGAGAATACGTCACAGGTGTTCTCTACCGCGGAAGAGGCTCCGCTACCCGCAAAAGCGCCCTTCTGCTAAGAAGTAGGAGTGCCTGCGATCCAGCAGGGCGCGGCAGCCCCGCCCGGCCCACGCGACATCATCGTCGTGTCCGACCTGCATCTCGGGCGCGGGTACGATCCGGCGACGAAGCGGTACCACCGGCTCGAGGCCTTCTTCTACGACGAGGACTTCCGCGCCTTCTGCCGCTGGGCCTGCGCCGACGCTACCGCCCGTGGCATGCCGCTGACGCTCATCCTCAATGGTGACGTGTTCGACCTCCTGCGCATCGAGCCCGAGATTCCGGCGGCGGGGACACATCTGGAGAAGCGCTTCGGCGCGCTCCCGACACCGCCCATCGCCGCGAGGATGGTGGCGGACGTGCTCGCCGGTCACCCCTCCTTCGTGGAGGCGCTCGCCGACGTGCTCGCGGCCGGACACGAGCTCGTGCTCGTTTCCGGCAATCACGACCTCGAGCTGCAGTGGCCGCAGGTGCAGGAGGAGGTGCGACGCGCACTCACCGTCGCGCTGACGGCGCGGTGCGCGCCCGAGGCGCTGGCGCGGCTCCGCTTCGAGCCCTGGTTCGTGTATGAGCCAGGGCGCATCTGGATCGAGCACGGTTGCCAGTACGATCCCGAGAACGCCTTCCACTTTCCGCTGCGCAGCCGGCTGGCCGAGTCTCCTTTCGTGGCCCAGATCGCCGAGCGCGACATGCCTCTCGGCAACTTCTTCCAGCGGTACCTGTACAACGCGTTCGGGTCGATCACCTTCATCGTCCCGTCCAGCCGCGCCAACTACCGCTACTTCCGCTTTCTCCTGGCGAACCAGCCGCGGCTCCTCGTCCGCGTCGTGCGCAGCCAGGGGCGCTTCCTGTTGCAGTTGCTGCGCCGGCTCGCGCGCCACCCCGAACCGGGGTGGCAGCGCGCGGCCGAGGTGGCGCAGCGAGCGGAGCTGGAGCAGCTGGCGGAGCGCTCGGGGTTGGGCGAGAAGCTGCGCGCCATCGACGCGCTCAAGTTCCGGGGGGCCGACGCGGCGCGCGCCGCGAGCGGCATGATGCGGCAGGCCGTGAAGCTGGCGGCCGGCGCGATAGGGTCCGCCATCCTGGCGCTGGCGCTCCTCACCGCCGCCTCGCACGCCATCGAGGCGCTCACGCTCGGTTTCGGCTGGAAGGCGCTGCTGTCGCTCGTGCTCTACCTGGCCTTCGCCGCGCTCTCCGCCTCCGCACTCGTC
>Ga0154716_1051_pt8 | contig 10689 bp, 7 predicted proteins | sample Rifle2008BG16ft_FD_105724 | JGI IMG/M metagenome (GOLD analysis project Ga0154716, IMG submission 105724) | Anaeromyxobacter sp. RBG_16_69_14
AGTCCTGTGACGTCCCCGCGTGCGCGCGATAGTAGCGCTCGAAGACGCGCGCCTGGCGCTCCGGGGGGATTCCGAGGCCGTGGTCACGCACGGAGACCACCGCCTCCGCGCCTTGGCGGGTCAGCGCCGCTTCCACGTCGCCGCCGCGCGGCGAGAAGCGGATGGCGTTCTCGAGGAGGCTCGAGATGCCCCGCCGGACGCGATCGCGGTCGGCCAGAACGGCCGCCGCCGCGGGCTCGACGAGGATGCGCCTCCCACCAACCCTCGCCCGAAACGTATCGGCGGTCTCGGCGAGGAGCGCGCCCAGGTCGAAGCGCTCGCGCCTCAGATCCCCGCCGCCCACGCGGATGCGCGAGACGTCGAGGAGTTGCTCCACCATCCGGGTCATGCGGTCGATCTGCCGCGCGACGACCTCGAGCGCCTTCGGGTCGCCCTGGCCGCGCTTGCCCATGAGCTGGGCGTAGGCCTTCACCACGGCGAGCGGCGTCCTGAACTCGTGGGCGGCGGTGGAGATGAACTCCTCGCGCGCCTCCTCGAAACGCGCCACCTCGCTCAGGTCGCGCACGATCGTGACGGCGAACTGCGGAACGCGGCCGGCCTGCGCGCGCACCGGGGCGGAGCTGATGCCGACGAAGATCTCGCTCCCGTCGAGCCGCCTCATGCGGGCCTCGTACTCGGCGACCGTCTCGCCGGCCAAGGCGAGGTGCATGGCGGTCTGCTCGAGGGGGGCGGGACTGCCGTCGGCGCAGCGCAGGTTCGCGTGCGCGAGGAACGCATCCAACCCCACGAGCAGCGCACCGCGGTCGGGGGCCGCGAACAGCTCCACCGCGGCATCGTTGACGTCCACGATCCGACGCTCCTTGTCCACGACCAGCACGGCGTCACCCATGCTGTCGATGACGGCGTGCACCTCCTCGTACAGGACCCGACGCTCCGCGAGCTGCCGCCGCATGAGATGGAAGAGGAGCCCGGCCGTGACGGCCACGAAGAGGGCGCCCGTGATGCTCTGCGCCAGGTCGTGTGCCGCCGGGTCCGTCAGCAAGGTGAGGAGGCGGTTGGAGAAGAGAATCCAGGCGGCGCCGAAGGTCGCGTACACGAGGACGATGCGGAGAGGCGTCATCGCCATGCGCTTCGTGTCGCCCACTCATGCTTGTTTTAGCGGAGTCTTCTGTCCCCGTCAGACCCTCACTCGGGGTGTGCCATGGGGTGCCGACGTCGTGCGGCGAGGTCATGGGAAGCGCATGGTAAGACCCCGTTTTTGCCGCCTGCATGCTATAGATCGCCGCTTGCGGTCCGACGTCCTCATCGTGGCCACCGAGGCGAGCGCAGACATGCATGCCGCTCGCGCGCTCGAGGAGCTCCGCCGGCTCCGGCCTGGGCTCACGGCCTTCGGCATGGGGGGGGCGAAGCTGCGCGCAGCCGGGCTCGAGTCGCTGCGCCAGGCCGAGGAGATGTCGGTCATGGGGCTGGCCGAGGTGCTGCCCAAGATCCCGGTCATCCTCGGCATCCTGCGCGAGCTGACGGCCGCCGCCGAGGCGCGCAGACCCCTGGCGGCGCTCCTCGTCGACTCGCCCGACTTCAACCTGCGCCTGGCCGAGAAGTTGAAGCGCCTGGGGGTGAAGGTCGTCTACTACGTCTCGCCTTCGGTCTGGGCGTGGCGACGTGGACGCGTGAAGACGATCGCGCGGGTGGTGGACCGGATGCTCTGCATCCTTCCCTTCGAGGAGCGCTTCTACGAGAACACCGGGGTCTCGGCGCGGTTCGTGGGTCACCCTTTGGCGGAGCGACCGCGCCCACAGACGCCCTCCTGGTACCGAGAGGCGCTCGGGCTGGCGCAGGGGCGCACCACCATCGCGCTCCTCCCCGGCAGCCGCCGCTCCGAGCTGAAACGGATCTTCCCGCCCATGCTCCAGGCAGCGGAACGGATCCGCGGCAAGCACCCGGACGCGCAGTTCGTAGTGCCGGTCGCGGTGACGCTGACCGAGGGCAACCTCGCGCCATATCTGGAAAAACACGCCTCCCTGGCGGTCAAGCTCGCGCCCGGCCGCACAGAGGCGGCGGTGGGGGCCTGCGACGCGGCTCTGGTGAAGAGCGGTACGTCCGTGCTCGAGGTCGCCCTCATGCTGCGGCCCATGGTGGTGGTCTATCGCCTGTCGTGGCTGAGCTATTTCATCGGGCGGCTCTTCGTCCGACTGGCTCACTTCGCCATCGTGAACCTGCTGGCCGGCCGGGCGCTGGTTCCGGAGCTGCTCCAGCGGCAGGCGAACCCGGACCGGATGGCGGCCGAGGTCGAGCGCCTGCTCGGGGACGGCCCCGCCCGCGCCGATCAACTGCGCGGCCTCGAGGAGGTGCGCGCCTCGCTCGGAGCACCCGGGGCGCCGTGCCGAGTGGCGGAGGAGCTGGCCAGCTTCCTGCCGCGCGCGATCACTGCGGTGGAAGACGCGCCTCCACCCAGCGAGAGCGTGGCCAGGAGCGAGCCCGCTACCCCGACCCCGACGGCGAGTGGGAGCTCGACCCGATCATGAATCCGCCTGCCACCCCGCGAAGAGCTCTCGTGTGCGTCCCCACCTACGACGAGCGCGAGAACGTCGAGGCCATCACTCGAGCGATCCTCGAGGCCACGCCAGACGTGGACGTCCTCGTCATCGACGACAACTCACCCGACGGCACCGGCGAGATCGCCGACGCCATCGCCGCCCGCGAGCCGCGCGTTAACGTCTTGCACCGTCCCGGCAAGGAGGGCCTGGGCAAGGCCTACCTGGCGGGTTTTTCATGGGCGCTCGCGCGCGGATACGCCCTCGTCCTCGAGATGGACGCGGACTTCTCGCACAATCCCGGGTACCTGCCCGAGATGCTGGCGACGGCGCAGCGCGCCGACGTCGTGCTCGGGTCGCGCAACGTGAAGGGCGGGGGGACCGTGAACTGGGGCATCGGCCGCAAGCTCCTCTCCCGAGGCGGCTCCTTCTACGCTCGCACCATCCTCGGGCTGCCCGTGCGGGATCTCACCGGCGGCTTCAAGTGCTTCCACCGCGAGGTGCTCGAGGCCATCGACTTGCAAAGCGTGCAGTGCTCCGGCTACGCGTTCCAGATCGAGCTCACCTACCGCGCCATGAAGAAGGGCTTCCGGGTGGTCGAGGTGCCCATCGTCTTCGAGGACCGGCGCGTCGGGCGCTCGAAGATGTCGCGCCGGATCGTGCTGGAAGCGATCGCGAAGGTGTGGTCCATTCGGCGGAGCCGGTTCCCCGGGACGACTTGACCAGCGGCGTGGGCGAGTCGCTGCTGGGGCCTGTCCGACTGGTGTAGAGCCAGAACCGCCGCCCAGGTGGGTTCTGGGCGTCCCGCGGCTCGAGTTACCGCAAAGTGCGCGTTATCGTCGAGGCCACCTGGCGGCCATGGGCTCTCCGCCCGCCTCTCGGAGAGGCGCACAGGGGCGGTCCTCAGCAGGAGACGGCATCACCCGGCCGGCCTGTCCGACCACACACTCCACCGGAGATGACGATGAGGAAGCTCGTTCTCACCCTGGCTGCGCTCACGATGGCGCTGCCCGCGGCCGCACAGGAGCGCCGGACCAAGATCGGCATCGGCATCGCGATCGTCCCGATCGAGACGGGCAACTTCGCGAATCGGACCATCGAGCTGTACCTCCCTATCCAGATCGCGCCCCAGCTCAGGCTCGAACCCTCGCTGGGCATCGCCACGAGCAGCGGGCCGGATGGTGGGACCGACACCCGCGACCTCACGCTCGGCGTCGGCCTCTTCTTCGTCCAGAGCGTGGCCACGCCCGTCGACCTGTACGTGGGAGGCCGCCTCAAGCTGAACTTCGCCCGCGTGGAGCAGGGTGCGCCCGGCGCCCGGGTCAGCAACTCGGGGGCCGACGTCGCTCTGGCAGGGGCGCTCGGTGGCGAGTACTACCTCGTCCCCAAGTTCTCCATTGGCCTGGAGGGACAGCTCGGGTTCTACTCGAACTCCAGCGCAAGCGGTGACAACTCCGGGGTCTTCACCACGGGTCTGGCGTTTCTGCGCCTCTACTTCATGTGACTCGCGTTTCGCCCTTCGCGCGGCGGTCGCTCCCCCAATTGAGGGCTCGAGCGTCCGCCCCGTCCGGAGCCCCGTTCATCGATCCCCCTTCCCGGGCGGAGGGCGTGATAAGTGATTAGCCAAGCGATTCCATGAGCTGCCGCGGGTTACACCCGCGCGAGGCGGTGCCCCTTTCTCCGGGAGAGCGTCACCCATGCCCAGCATTCGAACCATCAGGACTTTTTGCATCACCGGTGCCGACGGCTCCGGCAAGACGGCCCTCGTCGAGGCCTTCCTGCGCATCGCCGACGCCAGGCGCGCCAGCCCGGAGGGCTCCACCTCCCGGCTCGACGCCGAGCCGGAGGAAAAGAAGCGCAACTTCACTCTCAGCATACACCCCGAGACGTTCGAGGAGGGCGACCGCACCTTCAACGTGCTCGACACGCCGGGCTTCGCGTCGTTCCTGGCCGACGTGGACTGGGCGCTGCGCGTCACCGACGGCGCGCTGCTCCTCGTCTCCGCCGCCGAGGGCCCGCACAACCGCGCCGAGCGCCACTACGACCTGCTCGCCGAATCGGGCCTGCCCGCGCTGGCGGTCATCGGACGCATCGACCACGAGCGGGCGGACTTCGCCAAGGCCGTGGCCGACGTCGAGACCTCGCTCAAGGTGAAGCCGATCCCGTTGCAGCTCCCCATCGGGGAGGGAGGGAGCCTCAAGGGCCTCGTCGACGTGCTGGCGCAGAAGGCCCACGTTTACGACGGCGCGTTCGCGAGGTGGTCCGAGCAGGACGTGCCCGCCTCCATGAAGGAGGAGGTCGAGGCTGCCCGCACCGCCGCCCTCGAGGCGGCGGCCGAGTCGGACGACGAGCTCCTCGGGAAGTACCTGGAGGGCGGCTCGCTCTCCGAGGACGAGATCGTGGCCGGGCTCGCCAAGGGGGCGGCCGCACAGAAGTTCCTGCCGCTGGTGGTGGTAGCGCCCAAGCCCGGGGTCGGGGTGAAGGAGCTGCTCGAGCTGACCGTCAAGCTGCTGCCCGGGCCTGAATCGCGCACCGTGGTCGGCAAGGACGTGCGCGGGGGCGAGCTGACCGTCTCGCCCGTGCCGCAGGCGCCCTTCGTCGCGCAGGTGTTCCGGACGACCATCGACCACTTCGCCGGCCGCGTCGACTACGCGCGCGTCTTCGCGGGCACGCTCAGGCACGACGCCGTGCTCGTGAACCCGCGCACCCGAAGCGAGGAGCGCATCTCCCACTTCTACAAGACCGACGGCGCGCAGACCGCCGAGGTGAAGGAGGCGGGGCCGGGTGAGATCGTCGTGCTCATGAAGCTGAAAGACGCGCGCACGGGCGACACGCTCTGTGACCGCGAGGCGCCCGTCGTCCTCCCCGAGTTCCCCGCGCCGAACCGGCCAGTCGCGTTCGCGGTGCACACGAAGAACGCCGACGACAAGGCGGCCGCGGCCCTGCACAAGCTCATCGAGGAGGATCCGTCACTCGAGCTCGCGCGCTCGCCCGACACCGGGGAGATGCTGCTCAAGGGGATGGGCCAGGCGCACATCGAGGTGACGGTCGAGCGCGTGAAGCGCAAGCACGGCGTGGAGATCACGCTCGCGACGCCGATGCCCGCCTATCTCGAGACCATCACCGCGAATTCCAAGGCGCAAGGCAAGTTCAAGCGCCAGACGGGCGGCCACGGCCAGTACGGTGACGCTCACGTGGAACTCTATCCCAAGGTGCGCGGCGAGGGGTTCGAGTTCGAGGACGCCATCGTGGGAGGCACCATTCCGCGCCAGTTCATCCCCTCGGTCGAGAAGGGCATCCGCAACTCGATCCACTCGGGGCCGCTCGCCGGCTACCCTGTCGTGGACTTCAAGGCGAAGCTCGTGTTCGGCAGCTACCACGACGTGGACAGCTCCGACATGGCCTTCCAGGTGGCGGGTTCGATGGCCTTCAAGAAGGCGGTCATCGAGGCCAGGCCCATCATCCTCGAGCCGGTCATGAAGCTCGAGGTGCGCGTGCCGGAGGAGTACGTGGGCACGGTGATGGGCGACCTCAACAGCAGGCGCGCGAAGGTGCAGGGCATGGAGCCGCTGCCGCGCGGCGTCCTCGTCCGCGCGCTCTGTCCGCACGCCGAGGCCATGACCTACGACGCCGAGCTGCGCTCGCTCACGCAGGGCGTGGGTTACTTCACCATGGAGCACTCGCACTACGATCCCGTCCCGCCGCCCCTCGCGCAAAAAATCATCGAGCGGCGCCGCGCCGAGGGGAAGGTCAAGGGGGTCGAAGAGTAGGGCGAGAGGGAAAACGAGGCCTGCCGCTTCCAGGTCAGGCGGAGAGGCCTCCCAAGACCCCCTCGGGTGGCATAGGATGGCGGAGGCGTGAGCGCATACCTCCGACTCCTGCGCTTTGCCGCGCCTTACAAGGCGAGCTTCATCGCGGCCTTGGCGTGCATGGCGGTCCTTGCGCTCTCGACCGCCGCCTACGTGAACCTGCTCGGCCCGGTGCTCGACCTCCTTTTCACGGGCCGGGCCCAGGCGGTGGCCAGCCTGGGCAGGTTCCTGCCCGCCTCGCTCGATCTCGTCGGATGGCTCGAGCGTGTCGAGCGCGAGCGCGTGCTGGCGGCGCTGCCCTTCGTCATCACCGCGGTCGCGCTGGTGAAGGGCATCGCCTATTTCGGCCAGTTCTACCTGATGGGCATGGTCTCGCAGCGAGTCATCGCCGACCTGCGCACGACCATGTTCGACCACCTGCTTGGTCTGAGCCCTAGCTTCTTCGCGAAGCGGCACTCAGGCGATCTCATGAGCCGCTTCTCGGCCGACGTCCAGTCGGTCGAGACGGCCGTCTCCTACGCGGTGTCGAGCTACATCCGCGACGGCATGACCATCGTGGTCATGCTGGCGAACTGCTTCGTCCTCGACTGGCGCCTCTCGCTGATGGCCTTCGTGGCGGTGCCCGCCACCCTCCTCCCCATCGTTCGGTTCGCGAAGCGGCTCAAGCGCGTGACGCAGCAGTCGCAGTCGGCGCTCGGGCGCATCTCGGAGCTGGTCCAGGAGGCGCTCTCCGGGATGCGCGTGGTGCAGGCCTTCGGGATGGAGAGCTGGGAGTCGGAGCGCTTCAGGGAGGAGAACCGGCGCTGGATCCGGATCATGCGAAAGAGCTTCGTCGTGCGCGCGCTCTCCTCGCCGCTCATGGAGGTGATGGCGGCAGTGGGACTCTCGCTCGCCATCTGGTGGGTGGGCGGGCGCATCCTGCGCGGCGAGCTGGAGGCGGGGAAGTTCTTCTCCTTCGTGGCGGCGGTGATGCTGCTCTACAACCCGGTGAAGCAGCTCGGGAAGGTGGGCCAGCTCGCGCTCCAGGGCGGTGCTGCCGCGGAGCGCATCTTCGAGGTCCTCGACGCGCGCACGGCGGTGCCCGACACGGGGAAGCTGGCGCTGGCGCCCTTCGAACGCGAGATCCGCTTCGAGGGGGTCTCGTTCGCGTACGGCGAGAAGCCTGTGCTCGACGGCGTGAGCCTGGTCCTGAGGAAGGGCGAGGTGGTGGCGCTGGTGGGCGCGTCCGGTGGTGGCAAGACCACCCTCGCGAACCTCCTGCCGCGCTTCTGGGACGTGTCGAGTGGACGCATCAGCGTCGACGGGGTCGACGTGCGCGATGCCACCCTCGCTTCGCTGCGGGCCCAGATGGCGCTGGTGACCCAGGAGACGGTGCTCTTCAACGACACGGTGCGAGCCAACATCGCGTATGGCCGGCCGGACCTCGCCCCGGAGGACGTCGAGCGCGCGGCGCGGATGGCGCACGCGCACGAGTTCATCTCCGCCATGTCGCAGGGCTACCGGACGATGGTGGGCGAGAAGGGCGTGCTCCTCTCCGGCGGCCAGCGCCAGCGGATCGCCATCGCGCGCGCCTTCCTCAAGGACGCGCCCATCCTCATCCTGGACGAGGCGACGAGCGCCCTGGACGCCGAGTGCGAGCGCGAGGTGCAGCGCGACCTGGACACGCTGATGGGCTTCGGAGCGCCGGGTGGACCGCGCACGACGCTCGTCATCGCACACCGGCTGTCCACCGTCCGCCACGCCGATCGCATCGTCGTCCTCGCCGGGGGTCGCATCGTCGAGATGGGTCGGCACGAGGAGCTCCTCGATCGCCGTGGCGAGTACGCGCGCCTGTACCGCATCTTCGAAGGCGGCGGGGACCCCGCCTGCGAGGCGGCTGGATAAGATCGATGCATTTCCTCTATGCCATAGGTAGCTACGTCGCGTTTCTGGTGCTCCTGCCGGTGCTGTTCTTCCACCCGAAGCTGCGACACGGCAAGCTCTTCCGGCTCGGGTTCTACCGCCGTTCCTTCCGCTGCGACATCGAGCGGGGCTCGCCGCGCATCTGGCTCCACGGGGCGAGCGCGGGCGACCTCCTCTCCCTGCAACCCATGATGGTGGAGCTCAAGAGGCGCCTCCCCGGTTGCTGCATCGTGGTGACGACCATCACCAACAGCGGCCTCGCGATGGCCCGCAAGAAGCTCACCGACGCCGACGTCGTACTCTACGCTCCGTACGACTTGCCACGCGCCACGCGTCGCGCGGTGCGCTTCCTCGCGCCCGATCTGCTCGTGCTCGAGTATACCGAGATCTGGCCCAACCTCATCCGCGCAGCCAAGGCCGCCGGCGCGCGCATCGCGCTCACCAACGGCCGCTTCAGCCCCGACAAGCTGTCTCGATACCGCGCCTTCTTCCGGGTCATCGGGAACCCGCTTCACGCCATCGACCTCTTCCTCATGCGATCGGACGAGGAGGCGGAGCGGGTGCTCGCCCTGGGCGCCGCGCCCGATCGCGTTTGGGTGACCGGCAACACCAAGTTCGACGCGATCGTCCTCGACCGCGACCCTGGCCGCGCGGATGCTCTGCGGGCCGAGATGGGCCTCGAGCGGGGCGCCCCGGTGTTCATGGCGGGCTCGACGCACGACGGCGAGGAGGAGGCGCTGTTCCGGGTGTACCGGGGGCTGCTCGCCCGTTGCCCGAAGCTGCAGCTGGTGATCGCCCCGCGCTACGTGGAGCGCGCCGGACGGGTCATGGGGATGGCCGCCGAGCTGGGTCTGTCGGTGCGGCTCCGGAGCGGCGGGGCCGCCGCCGGCAACGCGCAGGTGACCATCCTTGACACCATCGGCGAGCTCACCACCGCCTATCGCCTGGCGACGCTGGTCTTCGTGGGCGGGAGCTTCGTCCGGCGCGGTGGGCAGAACGTGCTCGAACCGGCGGGGCAGGGCAGGCCCGTGCTGTTCGGACCGCACATGGAGAACTTCAAGGACAGCCTTCAAGTCCTGGTGGGGCGCGGGGGCATCCAGGTGGCGACACCGGAGCAACTGCTCAAGGTGGCCCAGGAGCTCCTCGCCCGGCCCGACAAGATCGCGGAACTGGGCGAGCTGGCGCGCCTGGCCGTGTCCCAGATCCGCGGCGCCAGCGGCCGCAACGTCGATCACATGATGCGGGTCTTGCCGCGCGGAAAGCCCGCACTCGATGCCGGCCGCGGCGAACCCGGCCACGTGGGAGTGAGCGGACCGTGAACGCCAATCAGAAAGTCCTCCAGAAGATCCTCGTCGTGCGCTACAGCGCGCTGGGTGACGTCGTGCTCGCGACGAGCGTGCTCGATCCCTTGCTGGCGACTTTCCCTGGTGCGCGCATCGAGTGGGTCACCGACGCGGCGTACGCGCCGCTCCTGGAAGGTCTTCCCCAGATCGCGGCCGTGCATACGCTCGATCGCGAGGGGCCGCAGTCGGCGGTCTCCCTCCGCGACCGCCTGTCGCGCCGCTTCGACCTCGCCATCGACCTGCAGAACAAGGTCCGCAGCGCCGTCATCGCGCGCGCTGCCGCGCCGCGACGCGTCACCTTCCGGCGGCGCACTGCTGGCCGCGCGCTCCTGGCGCTGCTCGGCTCGGATCCGCCGCTCGCCCGTGCGCACGCCACGCAGCTCTACGCCGACGCGCTGGCGCCTCTCGGCGTGCGCGGTCCCGGGCCCCTTCGAATCCACCTCTCGCGGCACGCGCAGGCGCTCGCTGCGGATGCCCTGGGGCATGCCCGGCCGCCGCTGGTCGCCATCGCGCCCGGCGCGCGCTGGGCTACCAAGCGCTGGCCGGTGGAGCGTTTCGCCGAGGTGGCGGAGGCTCTCGCCGCCGAGGGCGCCAGCATCGTGCTCGCCGGCGGCCCCGACGATCGCGATGCCTTCGCGGCCATGTGCGCCCACCTGCGCGCTCCGGTGGCGGCGGACCTCTCGCCGCTGCCGGTAGACGCCCTCGCCGCAGCGCTCGCGCGCGTGCAGATCCTCATCGCCTGCGACTCGGGCCCGGTGCACCTCGCCGCCGCGGTGGGCACGCCCGCGCTCGCGCTCTTCGGCCCGACCTCCACCGTGCGGTGGGAGCCGCGGTCGCCCGGCCGAGCACTCTCGCTCGGGCTCGCCTGCTCGCCGTGCTCGAACCACGGGAGCGACTCCTGCCCCGAGGGGCACCACCGTTGCCTGGACGACCTAGGCGCGCACGCGGTGGTGAGCGCCGCGCGCGAGATGCTCGCCGGGCGCGAGACGGCGACATCGGAGCGATAGCGCGTGCCACATGAACTGACGCTCGAGATGGGGGGCGCGGGGGGAGAGTTCTCCCCACCGCTTGAGGCGCCGCAAGGTGCCGGACATCGGCTCA
>Ga0154716_1065_pt14 | contig 10613 bp, 9 predicted proteins | sample Rifle2008BG16ft_FD_105724 | JGI IMG/M metagenome (GOLD analysis project Ga0154716, IMG submission 105724) | Anaeromyxobacter sp. RBG_16_69_14
CGCAGGCCGCCTGCCCAGCCTTCGGTTCGCGCGGCAACCGCCTCGGCGATGCCGGGAGCGAGCTGAAGCCCGGCCGCTTCCTCCAGGAGCTCCGTCGCGTCCTCCACGCCGAAACGCAGGTCGGCGCCGCGCAGCTCGCACAGCTCGCCACGGGCGCGCAGGCGCGCCAGCTGGAGCGGAGGCGACGCCCGCGCCGCGATGACGACGTGTGCGCGCTGTGGCAGGTGGTCGATCGCGTAGGCGACGGCATCGTGGATCCCCGGGCAGCGTAGGAGGTGGTAGTCGTCGAGGACGATCACCACGTCCCGCGGCGCGTCGGCCACCGATCCCCACAGCGCCGACACGACCTCCTCCGGTGACGCCCTGCCCGCATCGACCAACGCGACGGCTGGACCCCCAGCCCCTGGCAACGCCGCCGACACGGCCGCCGTGAGCTGCCGAAGGAAGCGCGATGGGTCGTCGTCCGTGGGCTCGAGCGACAGCCATGCCACGGCGACCTCCTGCGCAGCCGACGAGGCGCGCCACTGTGCGAGGAGCGTCGTCTTCCCCGCGCCGGCGGGGGCCGAGAGGAGGGTGAGCCGGAGCCGCGTCCCTACCACGAGGCGGCCGACGAGCACCGGGCGTGCCAGCAGGTCCTCGCGTAGAGGCGGCGGCCTGAGCTTCCTCTCGGCGATGGAATTCCCCGAGGGCGGCCGCTGCGCGCCCCCGCTGCTCGCGGCCTGCATGCGTCACCCTCCGCCGGAGTCCTGCTTGGCGCGCCGCGATGTGCCGGCGCCGGCACGCACGCCGCATTCTCCCGCACGTCAGCCGCCGTTTCCACCCGCGACTTCCACCGCTCGGTCGATGCCCCTCCACCCGACCACGGCGTATTGCCCCGCTCGAGAGTCACGAGAGCGGGTCGATCCCGCGGGGAGAAGACATGGACGAGATCGTTTCGAGGCGCAGCGTGCTGCAGACGCTCGGAGTGGCGGTCGGCGCCGTCGCGGCCAACGTCGCACTTCCATGCCACGCAGCGGTAGCCTCCGCCGAGGCAGGGTCCGTGCCGATGCCGGATGCGGCGGGGCCCCGGGAGGCCGGGCACCCCTGGTACGAGCTAGGGATGATGGGGGATCCCATCTCGGAGAGCCAGCTCATCTACCTTCTCGGTGCCGCGTGGGACGGCATGACCGACGTCGGGGAGTGCCTAGCCACCGCGAGGCGCATCCAGTCGGCGGACGTCTGGAGCTGGACGCGGGAGTGGTCGGGGACGGCGGAGCGGGTCCGCGCCGTCGCTAAAGCGAGCGCGGCGCGCGGCCACCGCGTGAGCGCGGGAGAGGCCTACCTCAGGAGCTCGACCTACTACCACGGTGCGCTCCTGCACCATCCCGAGCCCCGCGACCCGAGCGTGCTCGACGCGGCGAGGCGAGGCCGCGCCTGCTTCGAGAAGGCCCTCGAGCTCCTCTCCATCCCGGCCCACCCGGTGCGCATCCCCTACGAGGGCGCGACGCTCCCCGGTTACTTCTTCCGTTCGCCGGTGGTCCGCGGGCGGGCGCCGGTGCTCGTCGTCTTCCAGGGGCGGGACGCCTGGCCCGAGGACAACAGATATCTGTGGGACGGCGCCATCCGGCGCGGCTACCACTGCCTCGTCTTCCACGGGCCCGGGCAGGGGATGGCCCTGCGGGAGCAAGGGCTGACGTTCAGGCCCGACTGGGAGCGCGTCGTGTCGCCCGCCATCGACTTTGTCGTGAAGCAGGCCCAGGTCGATCCCCATCGGATCGTCGTCATGGGGCTCAGCATGGGCGGCGCGCTCGCACCCCGCGCGGCGGCCTTCGACAGGCGCATTCACACGTGCATCGCGAACCCGGGTGTGTACAGCTGGGCCGACGCCATGTTCGCCTACCTGGACGCGCTCGAGCCCGGCCTCGTCCCGCTCCTCGACACCGACCCGCGCGCCTTCGACGCACGGGTGGAGCAGATGATCGCCTCGGTGCCCCTCTACAGATGGGCTTTCGTTGACTGGATGTGGAAACACGGCGCGCGCTCGCCCTCGGAACTGCTGCTCAAGATGAGGGAATTCACGAACGCGCCCGTCATCGACCGCATCTCGTGCCGGATGCTGGTGATGGACGGGACCGCCGAGGCCTTCACCGCCGGGCAGGCGAAGAAGCTCCACGAGGAGCTGAGGTGTCCCAAGGAGTACATGCTGTTCACCGAGGAGGACACCGGCCTCCTTCACTGCCAGACCGGCGCGCACGCCGTGGCTGCCCAGCGCATGTTCGACTGGCTCGACGAGCACGTCAGGGTTTGAGCGCCTTGGCGTCGCGCCGGGCGAACCTGCGCAGTGACGAGGCGAAGCGGTTCCGCGGATCTGGCCGCGTGGGCGTCAGCCTGGGTCGGGATCCGCGGTGTTCAGGTGCAGGAGCTTGCCATTGGGGAGCATGTTGAATGGCGGCCTGAGACCAGCTCGGAACTGGCGCAGGCGCTCGCACCGATCTGGCGCATGGTCGCAGTAGAACCCACGCCAGAGCGCAAGCGCCGGAGCCATCACCGGGACGGTGAAGAGAGGACACCTATCCTGTTGCGGGCAGGTAGCCATCACTCGTTCTCCTGGACGCCAGGCAGCAGGCGCCTTGACCCCTCCGGTCCCGGCTGCGAGGGGTGTGCCGCCGCGGGCCGGCAAGGTGCGTGATTTCGCGTGGCTGCTTCAGCGCGCGCGGTTCCGTTGCTGGCAGGACCGACAATGCAGTCGGGCGCACGGCTCGGGCCCGGCGCTTCGATCGCCCGCCTGCGAGGTCAGGGGTGACCCGGGGTCTCCGAGGTGCGGCACCACAGATGAGCCGGCGTGGGGGCGGAGCCACGCGGAAACTCGTCGCAAGCGGGGCCGCGGCCCGCCAGGCGCCAGCCAGTGTGACCCTCGAGGGTCTGGCGCTGGGGCTTTGCACCCACCGTGGCGAGGCCACCCTCCTTGCGCGGTCGCCGGATCTACTCCATGTGAGCGTAGAATGCTGCGGCTGGCGCGGCGCGGACCTCGTGACCCGCTCCGTTCCTGGCCAGCACCGCAGGTCGCTCGCAGGGGGGATTCCTGGGATGAAGACAAAGGGACTCGCGGCAGTGTGCGCACTCTGCTTCGTAGCCTCTCTGGCTCACGGTGCCGAGCAGCCCGCCGAACAGCCCGTGGTCGGCCTCATCACCAAGACCGACACCAATCCCTTCTTCGTGAAGATGAAGCAGGGCGCCGAGATGGCGGCGAAGAAGGACGGCGCCAAGCTCATGACGGCGGCCGGCAAGTTCGACGGCGACAACGCCACCCAGGTCACGGCCATCGAGAACATGACGACCGCCGGCGCCAGGGCCATCCTGCTCACCCCGAGCGACACGAGGGCGATCGTGCCGGCGGTCAAGAAGGCGCGCGCGGCGGGCGTGCTCGTCATCGCCCTCGACACGCCCACCGAGCCGCAGGAGGCCACCGACGCGCTCTTCGCCACGGACAACTTCAGGGCCGGGGTGCTGATCGGCGAGTACGCCAAGGCGGCGATGGCCGGCAAGCAGGCGAAGATCGCGACGCTCGACCTCGCGCCCGGGATCACGGTCGGCAAGCTGCGCCACGATGGCTTCCTCTCGGGGTTCGGGATCAAGGAGGGCGACCCGATCATCGTGTGCAGCGCGGACACGCGCGGTGACCAGGCCAAGGGGCAGACGGCCATGGAGAACTGCCTGCAGAAGGCGCCCGACCTCAACGTCGTCTACACCATCAACGAGCCCGCCGCGGTGGGCGCGTACCAGGCGCTGAAGGCCACGGGGAAGGCGAAGGGCGTGCTCATCGTCTCCGTGGACGGGGGCTGCGTCGGCGTGAAGAACGTGAAGGCCGGGATCATCGCCGCGACCTCGCAGCAGTACCCGCTGAAGATGGCCGAGATGGGCGTCGGCGCGGGCGTGGAGTACGCGAGGAGCGGCAAGAAGGCGTCGGGCTACACCGACACGGGCGTGACGCTCATCACGGACAAGCCCATGCCGGGGGTCGCGAGCAAGGACGCGAAGTACGGGCTCGACAATTGCTGGGGCAAGTAGCGCGCCGCCCCTGAGGGAGGTGAGCCGTGGCTTCCTCTTCTTCGACCTCCTCGACCGTCGTCGGTACTGCAATCCCCGCGCCCCGCATCATCGACCGGCTGCCGCCGATCGGCACGCTGGGACCGCTCGTCGCGCTCGCCGTCGCATGCGCGTTCTTTGCCTCGCAGACGAGCCGGTTCCTGGCGGGCCAGAACTTCTCGCTCATCCTGCAGCAGGTGATGGTGGTGGGCGTCGTCGCGATCGGCCAGACGCTCGTCATCCTCACCGCGGGCATCGACCTTTCGTGCGGGATGCTGATGGCGCTCGGCTCGATCGTGATGACCAAGTTCGCCACCGACCTCGGCCTCGACCCATACCTGGCGATCGGGTGTGGCCTCCTCTCGTCCACGGCGTTCGGCTACCTGAACGGCGCGCTCATCACGTTCGTCAAGCTGCCGCCCTTCATCGTGACGCTGGGCACGCTCAACATCGCCTTCGCCGTCACCCAAATTTACTCACAGTCACAAACCGTGTCCGATCTCCCCGACCCGCTCCTGTTCTTCGGCAGGACGTTCAGGGTCGGCGAGACCGAGGTGACCTACGGCACGGTGCTCATGCTGGCCCTGTACGCCGTCGGCTGGTTCGTCCTGCGCGAGACGGCCGTCGGACGGCACGTCTACGCGCTCGGCAACAACGCAGAGGCCACGCGGCTCATGGGGATCCCCACGCAGCGCATGCTGCGGGGCATCTACACGGTGGCGGGCCTCCTGTACGGGATCGCCGGGCTCCTCATCGTCGCACGCACCGGCGTCGGCGATCCGCAGGCGGGTCAGACTGACAACCTGGACAGCATCACGGCGGTGGTGCTGGGCGGCACGAGCCTCTTCGGCGGGCGGGGCGCCATCCTGGGCACGCTCGTGGGCGCGCTCATCGTCGGCGTGTTCCGTAACGGGCTCACGCTGATGGGCGTCGCCTCCGTCTACCAGATCCTCATCACCGGCATCCTCGTCATCCTCGCGGTGGCGACGGACCAGCTGTCCCGCCGCAGGGGGTAGCGCCATGACCACGACCGCTGCCGCAAGGGCCACCTCCCTCGCGACCTCTGCAAGTCCGATCCCGGTCCTCGAGGCTCGAGGTCTGGTGAAGCGGTACGGCCATGTCACCGCGCTCGACGGCGCCGATTTCCTGCTCCTGCCCGGCGAGATCCTGGCCGTTATCGGCGACAACGGCGCCGGCAAGTCCACGCTCATCAAGGCGCTCTCGGGCGCGGTCATCCCGGACGCCGGCGAGATCCTCCTCGACGGCAAGCTGGTCCACTTTCAGAGCCCCCTCGACGCGCGGCGGCAGGGGATCGAGACGGTGTACCAGGACCTGGCAGTGGCGCCGGCGATGAACATCGCCGAGAACCTGTTCCTCGGCCGCGAGCTGCGCAGGGCCGGACCCCTCGGTTCCGTGCTCGGCATGCTGGACAAGAGGCGGATGCTGTCCGAGGCGACGTCCCACATGCAGTCGCTGAAGATCGGAATCCGCTCCATGAAGCAGGCGGTCGAGACGCTCTCCGGCGGTCAGCGGCAGGGCGTGGCCGTCGCGCGGAGCGCCGCCTTCGCCCGGCACGTCGTCATCATGGACGAGCCGACCGCCGCCCTGGGGGTGAAGGAAGGCAACATGGTACTGGAGTTGATCCGGCGCGTCCGCGATCGCGGGCTGCCGGTCATCCTCGTCAGCCACAACATGCCTCACGTCTTCGAGGTCGCGGACCGCATCCACATCGCCCGGCTCGGCAAGCGCAGCTGCGTGGTGAACCCGAAGGGCATCAGCATGTCCGAGACGGTGGCGGTGATGACCGGCGCGAGGCGGCCGGAGGACCTGCCGCCGGAGGCGCTCGCCTGACGGTGGCACCCCATGGGCGCGCAGGCGCGGTTCGTGGTGTTCGGGGAGGCGCTGACCGACTTCATCCGGGAGGATGCGAGGCACTGGCGCAGTGCCGCAGGGGGCTCGCCCTGGAACGTCGCGCGCGTCGGCGCCCGGCTGGGCCTCCCCACGGGGTTCGCCGGCGCCGTGAGCCGCGATCTCTTTGGCGAGGAGATCCTGCGGCTGTCGCGCGAGGCGGGGCTCGACCTGCGCTTCACGCAGCAGGTGGATCGGCCGCCGCTCCTCGCCATGGTCGTGTCGAAGCATCCCCCGCGCTACTTCTTCGTGGGCGCGGACAGCGCTGACCTCCACTTCGATCCGGGGTCGCTGCCGATGCGCTGGCTCGACGACGCCGAGGTCCTCCACTTCGGCTCGATCAGCCTGGCGCGAGCGCCGCTCGCCGGCCGGTTGCTTGCGATCGCGGAGGCCGCGCACGCCGCCGGCAAGCGCGTCGCGTTCGATCCCAACCACCGGAACGTGATGGGCGAGGGTTACCGGCCGACCCTGCGCCGGATGGCCGAGCTGGCCGACTACATCAAGGTCTCCGACGAGGACCTGGCAGGGCTCTTTCCCGGACTGGGGGAGCTGGATGCGCTGGGCCAGCTCCGCGCGTGGTCGCCGCGCGCCTCGATCCTGCTGACGCGCGGCGCGGCGGGGCTGCGGCTCATCACGCCCGAACGCGAGGTGGTGCAGCCGGCGATCCCGGTCGCCGTCGTCGACACGGTGGGAAGCGGTGACGCCAGCATGGGCGGCTGGATCCACAGCCTGGTGACCCGGCCTGCGGCGCCGCTCGAGGCGCACGCTGCCTTCGCCGTGGCCTCCGCCGCGGTCGCCTGCCAGCACCATGGCGCGTATGCGCCGCTGTATGGCGAGGTGGTTGCGCTGCTGGCGGCCAGCACCTGACCCGCGAGGCGTGAGCTGTAACACGGGACTGGTCGCGGGCTCCGTTTCGCGTCTACACTCCTAACCCCGCGCAGTGGATCCCACCGATCGGAGGGAACGATGAGGTGTTGGTTGCTGCTCGCCGCTGCCGTGCCGACCCTTGCAACGGTACAGGTGGCACTGGCGAGTCACGAGTTGATTGCCCAGAACGCGCAAGGCGGTCAGCAGCCCCAGCAGCCCGATGCCGGCCCCAGTCAACCGGAGCGTCCGGCGATCGCCCCCGTCGTTGACATCAGGGCGATCAAGCGCTGCAAGGTGGGGTGCGTTCAGAGGCAGCAGACCTGCGTCCGGAACGTGAGCGCGAAGACGAAGCGATGCTTCGTCGACACGCTGGACGAGTGCAAGCGCATCGGATGCCCGTGTTCGGTCTGGCTGCAACCCTATCAGCTGGAACAATGTCAGCGGGCGTGCAGCAAGTGCGCCGTGAAGAAGAAGCAGGAAGCGGACGTCAATTGCATATTCGCGCAGGAATCCAAAACTTGCACAAAGGACGAGACGGATTGCCGCAGGGTGTGCGAGGAGTCGGGGTTCGGTCTGGAGGGCTCTTACTGGAGGTAGCCTTCAGGACGGGACTTCGACCGGTGTGCGACGGGACCCGCGAACGGGACACCTCCCGCTGTTCTCGAAATCGCGAGCCGTCGTCTAGCATGTGGGGGACATGGCAACCCGCTGCATTCCCCTTGGACCGCTCTTCTCCGGCGAGGGCTCGCGCGCCTTCCTGGGCCTTCGAATCACGGACGGCGAGGCGAGCCCCTGCGCCCTGGTATGGGTCCCGGAGGAGGTGACGTGCGAGCCGGACCTCGTCGAGCGCCTGCGCCAGGAGACCTCGGACGCAGCCAAGCTCACGCACCCCAACATCCTGCGCGTGTTCGGCCTCACCGAGGTCGACGAGGGGCTGGCCCGAGTCGTGGAGTACGCCGACGGCGAGTCGCTTCGGCGGATCCTCGAGGTGACGAAGCGCCTGCCCGGGGGCCTCGCCGCGCGCATCGCGGTCGATGCTGCGCTGGGCGTGCAGTACGCCCATCTCGGCGGCAACGAGGACGGCACGGCGCTCGTCCACGGGGACCTGCGGCCGGAGACGCTGCTCGTCTCCTACGCGGGCGTGACGAAGGTCTCGGGTTACGGAGCGCTCACCGTCGCACCGAAGGAGACTGGCGGAAAGCGCGTCAAGGGCCGGCGCCGGCACTCCGCGCCGGAGCAGATCCTCGGCGGGCGCTACGCCGCCACTCCCCAGACCGATGTCTACCTGCTGGGCCTCGTTCTCTACGAGGTGCTCACCGGCGAGGTTCCGTTTCAGGGCGAGAAGGACTTCGACGCGGCCGTCGTCACCAAGCAGCCGCCGCTTCTCAACTCGGAGCTCGTTCCGGCCAAGCTGAGGCCGGTCATCGGCAAGGCGATGGCGAAGAAGGGCAGCCTTCGGTTTCCGACGGTCCAGGCCTTCCGCGAGGCCGTCGAGGAGGCGATGGGCAGGCTCCCTGATCGCTTCGACCTGGGCGCTGCTCTGGAGGCCGCCTTCGCCAGCGATAACGCCCGTCGCGCGCGCCAGCGCGTGCTCGAGGACGGCGTTCAGGAGTGGGTCGTGCGCAAGGGGAAGGGGCCCAGGCTCGCCGCGCAGCCGGTGGCCCCGAAGCCGGCGCCCACCCCGCCGTCCGGATCGTCTTTCACGCCTGTACCGCCCAGGCCCAGAGCGCCGCCCGTCGCGGTCGTGCCGCCCCTTCTCGGCGATGACGCCCTCGAATCCGTGGAGGAATTCCCGGAGCTGCCTTCGGTGGTGCATCGCTCGCCGCTCGAGGAGAAGGCCCCCGAGCTCGCGCTGCCTCCGGCTCCGACGCTAGCGGCGGTGCCCCAGGACGCGCAGGGGGCGGGGCCGCGAAGGGTCAGGCGGGGGCTCTCGCCGTGGGCTGTCGCGATCCCCGCGCTGGCGGTCGCCGCCGCGGTGGCGTTCTGGATGGGCAGGCGGTCCGGGCCGGAACGGCCCGTTCCGGCACCGGCACTCGGCCCGTCCGCCGCCGCGCCGCAAGGAGGTGGCGGTGGCTCCACGAGGGCGAGTTCCGGGCCGGAGGAAAGCGCCAGGGTGGTGGAGAGCCCGCGCGCACGCCAGATCGATCCATCGCCCCCGCCGCGCACGAAGCCGACGCTCGAGGTGGTGACCACTCCGCCGCTCACCGTCTCCATCGATGGCAAGGCCGTCGGCCGCACCCCCTCGAAGGTGGACGTCACGCCGGGACCGCACCGGGTGACTCTCGCCGATCCGTCGCAGGGCATCAGGATCGTCCGCAACGTCCACGTCAAGCCCGGGGCGAACCGCCTCGCGCTCACGGTGGGGAAGGGGACCGTCACGGTGAGCGGGCCGAGCGGCTGCGAGGTGCGCATCGACAGCCGGGTGGTGGGCAGGACGCCGCTGGAGGGTCCCGTCCCCGTATTCGAGGGCAGCCACCGCATCCAGGTGACAATGGGTGATGCTCACTGGAAGGAGAGCTTCTCCATCGTCGACGGCGAGCAGGTGACCGTGGACGTCGCGTTCCAGGCGCCGGAGCGGGGTTAGCCGGAGGGAATCCCCCTCTCCCCGGACGGGAGGAGGGCGGGAGAGGGTTGGCGGCAGGGTCAGCCCCTCTCCCTGCCGCGCGGGGAGAGGGAGCCAAATTTGCTCGTTCAGTCGCGCTCGCGACGGCCGTCCGCGCCCTCGAGCGCGGCCTTCATGAGCTTGAAGAACACGTCGGTGTTCCGCTGGACGCCCACGAAGCGCTTCCAGACGTCGCTCCCGGACGAGTAGGTGGACACAGGGATGTCGGTCGCCGTGTGGACGGCCTGGTCCTGCTGCGTGGCTTGCCCGCCGATGACCCAGCCCTTCCCGGCGTCGCGCTGGTAGGGCTCCGAGACGTAGCTCGCCGCCTTGAGCTCGGTCTTGACGGCCGTGGGCAGGAGGCTGTCGATGACCGGCGTCGCCTTCGTGAGCCAGGTCTCGTTTCGGTCGCCGCTCGCGCCGAAACCCACGAGGAGCTTCTTGTCGACGTCGTAGGTGGCGGGGTAGCCGTCGTGGTACGTCGCGAAGTCGTACCTCGGGAACCCGGCCGCGTCGTAGACCCCGACCACCTTCGCAGGCGCGAGGTCCGCGGGGGCCGCGGTCTTGAGGGCGTCGATGCCGCCCAGGTTGGTCGGGTTCGACGCGGACTGCTTGTTCGCGAGCGCGCCCATGAGGCTGAAGCCGGAGCACTCGTGGTCGGCGAGCACGACGACGACCGTGTCCCCGAGCTTGTCCGCCCACTTGCGCGCGACTCCGACCGCCCGGTCGAACTCGAGGGTCTCGCCGATGACGCGGTCCACGTCCATGAGGTGCGACTGCTTGTCGATGTGCGCGCCCTCGATCATGAGCACGAAGCCATTCTCGTTCTTCGAGAGCACCTTGAACGCCGCGTCGGCCATCTCGTCGAGCATGGGCTGATCCGGCGCGTGGTAGGCGTTCACGACGTCCGCGCTCACTCCCCGCCGGGCCGAGATCTTGTCGAGCGCCACGTTCATGTTGCCCCAGCCGAAGAGGCCGAGGAGCTTGCCGGGGCCGTGGCCTGCCACGGCGTTCGCGAGGCCGTGCGAGCTGTCCACGTAGGTGAAGCCGGCCTTCTGGAAGTCGCCGACGAGGTCGCGGTCGGCGTCGAGGGCGCCGGCCGCCGAGGCCGGGAGGTCCCAGCCGGACAACAGATCAGCCGGCAGCTTCTCGTAGTCGCCGTTGCTGGCAG
>Ga0154716_1097_pt9 | contig 10590 bp, 6 predicted proteins | sample Rifle2008BG16ft_FD_105724 | JGI IMG/M metagenome (GOLD analysis project Ga0154716, IMG submission 105724) | Anaeromyxobacter sp. RBG_16_69_14
GAGACGGTCCACCACACGGCCGCGAGCCTCGCCGAGCGCGGCTTCGACGCGGTCGCCATCTCGGGCGAGCTCACGCAGGTGGAGCGGACGAAGGCGCTCAAGGCCCTGCGCGACGGACGCGCCCGCGTCCTCGTCGCGACCGACGTCGCGGCGCGCGGCCTCGACCTGCCCGGAATCGACCTCGTGCTGCACGCTGACCTGCCGCGCGACGCGGCGGCGCTGCAGCACCGCAGCGGGCGGACCGGACGCGCGGGCCGCAAGGGGCTCGCGGTGCTCCTGGCGTCGCCACCCGAGCGGTTCCGGCTGGAACGTATGCTGCGCGAGGCCGGCATCCGCGCCGAGTGGGCGCCCGTCCCGGCCGCGGACGAGATCCGGGCGCGCGACGAGGAGCGCCTGGCTGCGGCGGTCAAGGAGCTCGCCGGCGAGGCGACGGAGGAGGAGCTCGCGGTGGCGCGGCGGCTCCTCGACGAGCGGGCGCCGGTCCTGGTCGCGGCGGCGTTCGTCCGCCGCGAGCGCTCGCGCCTCCCCGCGCCCGAGGAGCTGCCGGAGACCGCGCGCGCCGCACAGGAGGCCCCGGTGACGGGAGGGAAACGGAGCGCGCGGCCCGCCGCACAGGAGGACGGAGCCTGGTTTCGCATCGGGCTCGGGCGCGAGAAGAACGCTGACCCACGGTGGGTCTTGCCGCTCCTCTGCCGGCGCGGCGGCGTGACGCGCGGCGCCATCGGCAAGATCGTGGTGCTGCCGCGCGAGACGCGGTTCCAGGTCGCACGCGAGGACGCCGAGGCCTTTGCGCGCGCGGCGCGCCGCCCGGATCCGAAGATGCCGGGCCTGCGCATCGATCGCTTGGCCCTGCCGCGCGAGGGCGTGCGGGCAGCTCCTCGGCGGCGCGGTTAGCCTGTATCGACCGCGCCATCGCGTGATCCGGCCCCATGCTTGCGGCTTGGCGAGCTGCGGCTTGACCGGCTCGCCGAGGAGCGCCTAGCTTGACTCCCTGAGAAGCAGGCGTCTGCGACCCGCTCCTGGACCTGCATGGAATCCTCGCTCGAAGAGCTCAAGCACTGCGTCGGCTGGAGTGAGGAGGAGGAGCGAGCGCTTCGGGCGCTCCACGGCGAAGCGTCGCCGCACCTGCCGCGCATCGCCATGGCGCTCTCGGCGGCGATCCTCTCCCACGAAGGTGCGAAGCAGTCGCTGACCGACGGGGAGGACCCGATCGACAATCTGGGGGCCAGGCTGGAGCGCTGGCTGGACCAGCTCCTGCGAGGACCCTGGGACGAGGCATACTACCAGTCGCGCTGCCGGGTCGGTCGCTGGTTCGTTCGCAGCGGCCTTCCGCAGCATCGCCTCTTCTGTGTGATGAACGCCGTCCGCCGCGAGCTCGTCTCCTTCGCGGCCGAGTCCTACCCGAGCCACCCGAAGTCGCTCTCCGCGGCCTGCCTCGCGCTGGGGCACGTCCTCGATCTCGAGCTCGCCATCGTGCTCCGCACCTACCGCGAGGACCTCGAGCGGCTCTCGACCGTCGGCCAGCTCGTCGGCGCCGTCGGCCATGACCTGCGCAACCCGCTCGGGGTCATCGAGACCTCGGTCTTCCTCTTGCGCAACCGCGCGGTCGAGGACGAACGCACGAAGAAGCACCTCGAGCGAATCAGCGAACAGGTCGGGGTGGCGAACGGCATCATCCTCGACCTGCTCGACATCATCCGCAACAAGCCGCTCGTGAAGGAGCGGGTGAAACTCGACGCCATCGTCGAAGAGGCTGCGAGGGCCATCGCCCTGCCCCAGGCGGTGATCCTCGCGTCGGACGGCATCGCCGGCCTCGAGGTGGATGGCAGCCCGGTCCAGCTGCGGCGTCTCTTCGACAACCTCCTCACCAACGCGGTGCAGGCCGCGTCCCCCTCCGGCGAGGTTCGCGTGCGTGGCAGCCGGGTGAAGGACGAGGTGGTGATCGCGGTCGAGGACAGCGGCCGAGGCGTGGACGAGGCCACGGCGCGCCGCCTCTTCGAGCCCCTCACGACCACCAAGGACAGTGGCGTCGGTCTCGGCCTCGCCCTCGTGAAGCGGATCGTGGCCCGGCACGGGGGCACCGTCGCATACGAACGGTGCGCGGGCGGGGGCGCTCGCTTCGTCGTCTGCCTCCCCGCGGGAAAGCGTTCGCCGCAGCAGGACTCGGGGCAGCCGGTTCTGCCGCCGTGAAGCGCGGCTGAGAGGGTGGGGGGTCGGCGAGGATGAGGGTGCACCTGGTGGACGGCACGTTCGAGCTCTTCCGGGCGCACTTCTCGAGGCGGCCCCGCCACCTCGCGCCGGCCGGCTGGGAGGCCAAGGCCACGGTCGGCCTGGCCGCGTCGCTCCTCGCGCTGCTGCACGACGAGCAGGAGGCGGTCACCCACGTCGCGGTGGCGTTCGACAACCCTATTCGATCGTTCAGAAACGACCTATGGCCCGGCTACAAGTCCGACGAGGGCGTACCGGTTGAGCTGCGCGCGCAGTTCGACGCCGCCGAGGAAGCGACCCGCTCGCTCGGCATCACCACCTGGTCCATGCGTGAGTTCGAGGCCGACGACGCGCTCGCCACCGGCGCCGCCCGCTTTCGCGACGCGGTCGAGCAGGTGCGCATTCTCACCCCCGACAAGGACCTGGGCCAGTGCCTGTGGGGCCGGCGCGTGGTGCAGGTCGATCGCATGCGGCGCCGCGAGATCGACGAGGATGCCCTCCTCTCACGCCGAGGCATCCGCCCGGCGAGCGTCCCCGACTTCCTCGCCTTGGTCGGCGACGACGCCGACGGCATCCCCGGGCTGCCGGGTTTCGGCGAGAAGACCGCCTCGGCGCTCCTCGCGCAGTACGCCCACCTCGAGGACGTCCCGCGGGATCCCGCGCGGTGGCCTTCGCTCATTCGCGGGGCGGCGCAGCTGTCCGCGGTGCTGGAGTCAGCGCGCGAGGACGCCCTGTTCTACCGCCGGCTCGCCACGCTCGTGACCGACGTGCCCCTGTCCGAGTCGCTCGAGGACCTGCGCTGGGCCGGCGTCCCGCGCCACGGGGTCGAGGCGTGGTGCGCCCGGCTCGGCGCCCAGGCCCTGCTCCAGGCGATGACGGCCCGGCCGACGCGCTGGGTCGGTGGGTAGGCCACCTTCCGGAGGGGAGAACTCTCCCCCCGCGCCCCCCATCTCGAGCGTCAGTTCATGTGGCATGCGCTATCAGGCTTCCTCAAGGCAGGACGGCGATGATCCGGACCGGGCCACCCGTTCCGCCCTTGATCTTCATGGGCAGGGCTATCAGGGTCGCGCCCACGGCCGGCAGGCGTTCCAGGTTGGCTACATTCTCGAGGCCGTAGACGTTCGCACCGTTGAGCACCTGGTGTGCGATGAAATCCTTGCTTGCCCCATGGTCGAGACTCGCGGTGTCAAGCCCCACGCCGGCAACGCGTCTTTGGACCAGCAATTCCGCCGCTTCCCTCGAGATTCCCGGGAAGTGCAAGTGAGCGGTGTCGCCAGGCCCGTCCGATCCTAGATACTTCCTCTTGTCGGGCCAGTATCGTCCCCATCCGGTTCGAATCAGCGCAATGCTCTTCTCCGGTAGCCTGCCATGCTGCTGCTCCCAGCCGGTGATATCGGCGGCGGTAAGCAGCTGATCGGGATTCGCCTCGCACTTCTTGCTGATGTCGATCACCACGGCCAGCGCTATCAGCTGATCCAGGCGGAGTTCGTCCAATGTCTGCTTGCCCTTCCCGAAGTGGATGGGCGCATCCACATGGGTTCCACCATGCTCGCTGGCGGAGTAGCGGCCCGCGGTGTACCAGTACCCGCCGGGACCGACTCCCCAGCTCTCTTTTTGCCATTCGAATGACTTGGCAGTCGGCCAATAGATCGTCGACTCATCGAACGTATGCGTCAGGTCAACTGTCTTGGATACATCAATCCTGGCCGATTGCGCATACGCCGCCGCGGAACCGAGAACGCTGACCGCAAGCACTCCGCTGTGAATAGCCTTCCGCATGGGACACCCCACACAACCGCGGGATACTGGGTCTGCCGGGGGAATAGAAGCGGACTCACTCAGAGGCACGTCTCATCCAGGGCGGGCGAATGCGGCCGCAACGCCGCCAAGATCACTCACCGCACCGCGGTGAGCCGCAGCACGGTAGACTCGTGCCCCATGCACACGTTCACCTCCGCGCCGGCTGGACCGCGTACGGCGACCCATGAGTAGCCCAGATCACACGCGACGTCTCATCGATGCGCTGTACGCCCTCGAGCGTGCGATTCAGGATTGTCCAGCCGGCGTACGCCGGAAGGCCGCCATCGAACTCGTCGTCGAACGCGTGCGGCGCCTGGTCGCTCCCCGACGGCGTGCGCCGGCCGAGAGGGCAGACCCGGACGTCAGTGCGCAGATGGACATCTATGAACTGCTAGAAAAAGAGCGTGCACCCGAGGGCCGGCGAGCGCGGCGCCGCAAGACGTGACGCCAGCCAGCGTCACCGCCGCCGCTGTGAGCTGATGTCCGGCGCCTTATGCGGCCCCTCAAGCGGAGGGGAGAACTCTCCCCCCGCGCCCCCATCTCGAGCGTCAGTTCATGTGGCATGCGCTATCACATTCCCGGCCCGCCCTTCAGGAACACCGCTGACAACGGCGGTAGCGTGAGCGCGAGGGAGTGGAGCCGCCCGTGCGCTCCCACGGGCGCGGCCTCCTGGCCCCCGAGGTTGCCCCATCCCGTCCCGCCGTAGCGCAGGGCGTCGCTGTTCAGGACCTCCTGCCAGAACCCGCCGTGCGGGACGCCGATCCGGTAGCTCTGGCGGGCGATGGGCGTGAAGTTGAGCACGACCAGGATCTCGGCGTCGCCCGCGTTCCCCTTCCGGAGGAGCGACAGCGTGCTCGACTCGGCGTCGTTGCAGTCCACCCACTCGAATCCACCCGGTTCGCAGTCCTGCACGTGCAGCGCCGGTTCCGCGCGCATGAGGCGGTTCAGGTCCTCGACCCAGGCCTTGACCCCGGCGTGCTGCTCGATGCCGAGCAGGTGCCAGTCGACGCTCCGCTCGTGGCTCCACTCCTTTCCCTGCGCGATCTCCCCGCCCATGAAGAGGAGCTTCTTGCCGGGCTGCGCCCACATGTACCCGAGCAAGAGCCGCAGGTTCGCGAACCTCTCCCGATCCTGCCCGGGCATCCTGTCGAGGAGCGATCGCTTTCCGTGCACCACCTCGTCGTGCGAGAGCGGGAGCACGAAGTTCTCGGAGAACGCGTACATCATCCGGAACGTGATCTCGTTCTGGTGGAACTTGCGGAACACCGGATCGTTCCCCATGTACGTCAGCGTGTCGTGCATCCAGCCCATGTCCCACTTCAACCCGAAGCCGAGCCCGCCCACGTAGATGGGGCGGGACACCATCGGCCAGGAGGTGGACTCCTCGGCGATGGTCTGGACGTCCGGGTACTCCGCGTAGACCACCTCGTTGAAGCGGCGCAGGAAGGCGATCGCGTCGAGGTTCTCCTTGCCGCCGTACTGGTTCGGGATCCACTCGCCCTGCTTTCGCGAGTAGTCGAGGTAGAGCATCGAGGCGACGGCGTCCACCCGCAGGCCGTCCAGGTGGTAGGCGTCGAGCCAGAAGAGCGCGCTCGAATAGAGGAAGCTGCGGACCTCGTTCCGCCCGTAGTTGAAGATGAAGCTGTCCCAGTCCGGGTGGTGGCCCTGCCGGCGGTCGGCGTGCTCGAAGAGGTGGGTGCCGTCGAAGTACGCAAGCCCGTGCTCGTCCGTCGGGAAGTGGGACGGGACCCAGTCCAGGATGACGCCGATCCCGCGCTGGTGGAGGGTGTCCACGAGGAACATGAGATCCTGCGGTGTCCCGTAGCGGCTCGTCGGCGCGAAGTAGCCCGTGGTCTGGTAGCCCCACGACCCGTAGAACGGGTGCTCCGTGATGGGCATGAGCTCCACGTGCGTGAAGCCCATCTGTGCAACGTAGTCGGCGAGGAGCGGCGCCATCTCGCGGTAGGTGAGCGACCGGTTCTTGTCCTCCGGCACCCGCCGCCATGACCCTAGGTGAACCTCGTAGATGCTGATCGGGCTCGAGAGCGCGTTCCGCTCGCGCCGCGAGCGCATCCACGCCTCGTCGCCCCACGCGTACGACAGGTCCCACACGATCGACTGCGTCCCCGGCGCGGCCTCCTGCATGAAGCCGAACGGATCCGCCTTGTCCACGCTGTAGCCGCGCTCCCGGGAGCGCAGGTGGTACTTGTAGACGGCGCCGTGCTTCACGCCGGGCAGGAAGCCCTGCCAGATGCCGGAGCCTTCGAGCGCCCGCAGCGGGTGGCGCTCCTTGTCCCAGCCGTTGAAGTCGCCGATCAGGCTCACCCGATCGGCGTTCGGGGCCCACACCGCGAACGACGTCCCCTCGACGCCGTCGATCGTCGTCGGGTGCGCACCAAACGTGCGATAGGCGCGGGTGTTCGTCCCCTCGTTCCACAGGTGCCGGTCCCCGGCGCCCGGTCCGCCGGCCGGGACGACGTCGCCCGGCTTCAGCCCCATCCGCTGCCGCGCCTCGCGCGCCGCGCGCGCCGGCACGTCGGTCGATCCCCTCTGTGGCATGGTGACCCCCTGTCCCTGTTCCGTGGTGGCTCTCGCCGTGGTCGCCTGGGTAGAGCACGATGCGAGCTCGGCGATCCCCTCCAGCGGGAGCGCCACCCAGTCCGGCCGGTTGTTCAGCTCGTACGCGAGCTCGTAGGCGGCCTTCTCCGTGAGGTGCAAGTCGAGCAGATCGCGCAGCTCCGCGCGATCCGCGGGCAGCGCGCCCGCCGGCCGCGCCGCGCCGAGGTAGGCGCGGAGGTACTCCGCCGAGACCCACCGGTACCAGCTCCGCCCCCAGCGCTCCGCGGCGTCCCTTTGGCCCGAGAGGGCCGCGCCCCGCGTCGCGAGCGCCTGATGCGCCGCGTAGTGAAATGACCGGATCATCCCCGCCACGTCGCGCAGCTGCGAGCCCTTGGCGCGCCTCGCCGCCAGCGGCCGGGCGGGCTCGCCCTCGAAGTCGATGATGACGAAGTCGCTCCGGGTCCAGAGGACCTGGCCGAGGTGGTAGTCGCCGTGCGTGCGCGTGCGCCAGGCCGTGAGCGGGCGGACGAGGACCCACTGCAGCCGCCGGAGCAACTCGTCCTCGGACGCGAGGACCTGGTCGGCGCGCGCCCGCGCGTCGCGAGGGATGAGCTCGCGCTGGCGGCGGAGGAGCCCGAGGCCATCCGCGACGACCCTCCTCACCTCCTCGTGAAGCGCGCGCTGATCGCCTTCCGAGAAGCGCTCGGGTCGAAACGCCTCCACCTCGGGGTGGGTCGCGAGCGCGACGTGTAGCTCGGCCGTTCGGCGGCCGAGGAGCGCTGCGGCGTCGAACGAGGTGCCGGCGAGCTCGCGCAGCTCGCCTGGGGGTGAGGCCCCGGCCAGATCGACGACGTGCCCGTCGGGGTAGGGCGGCGCGTCGCGCCCCGCCGTCCGCTCGAGGAACTCCGCTAGCCTCGCGAGCGTGAACCCCCACGCGGTGCCCTCGTTCGGCACGAAGGCCTGGAGGATCCCGAGCGCGTACGGGTCGCCGTCGTGAGGACGGTACTCGACGCCGCCGAGCGCCGGGGGTGTGTTCGGGAAGGCCGCTGTGTCGGTGAGAAAAGCCCCCATCTCGAGGTCCGGGTTCACGCCTGCCGCGGTGCGCCGGAAGAGCTTCAGGACGAGGCGATCGCCGAAGCGGATCGACGTGTTGCTCTGCTCGGCGCCGAGCGGGGCGGGCTCGAGATCCTCGATCGCCCTGGCGTACCGCTCGAACGCGTGCGTCGGCCACGCGACCAGTTCGCCGGCGCTTCCCTCGAAGCGTCGCGCTCGCGCGATCGCTCCCAGCAGCGCGCGGGCGAACGCCGGGTCGCGATCGGCGGCGTAGAGGAGCCCCGTCTCCCCTTCGGCCTCGAGCATCGCGACCTCCGCGCCCGGGAACGCCGCCCGCACCTCGCCGGCGCGCGTGCCCGGCGCGAACGCGAGCGGGATGGCGTAGACCTCCGGTGGGCCCTCGGCGTACCAGACCCGCAAGAGCGCGATCCGCGCCGCATCCCGGCCGGTGCCCACCGGGACCGCGTCCATGAGCTCGACGCGCTCGACGCTGCGCGCCTTCCCGCCGAACCAGCGGTGCCCCGCGGCATGACGGGCGAGGGCTGTCTCGACGTTGGCGCGATTCGGCGCGCGGAACGCCGAGTTCCACCATCCCGGCAGCGAGTGCCTCGCGAGCGAAGTCTCCATCGTCAAGGGTCACATGAAGTAGTCGAAGTCCCGTTCCGTGCGGACGCGGCGGCGGACGCGGAAGATCTGTGCCGGAGCTGTCTTCGGCTCGAGCTCGACGTAGTTCCGCGACCCGTGCCAGAGGTAGCGGCCACCTCCGAGGAGGTCGTGTACCTGGTATGGCTCGTCCGCCGACAAGCCGAGCAGCTCGAGCGGCAGCTCCAGCCACCCCGAGTGAGCATGGTCGGGATCGAGGTTCACGACGACGAGGACGACGTCCGAGCGGTCGTCCGTTGCCTTCGAGTACGCGATGAGCTGCTCGTTGTCGATGCGGTGGAAGGCGAGGTTGTGGTCGGACTGGAGCGCGGGGTTCTCGCGCCGGATCCGGTTCACGCGCCCGATGAAGTCGCGCAGGCTGTCGGGGCGATCGAGATCCCAGTGGCGGAGCTGGTACTTCTCCGAGTCGAGGTACTCCTCGCTGCCCGGGCGCAGGGCGCGCCCCTCCATGTGCTCGAAGGGGGGGCCGTAGATCCCGTAGCTCGCCGCGAGCGTCGCCGCGAGGACGAGGCGCGCCTGGAACATCGCGCGGCCGCCGAACTGGAGCGGCTCGGCGAGGATGTCCGGCGTGTTCGGCCAGAAGCTCGGCCGGAGGAACTCGCGCGCCTGCGTCGCGGTGAGCTCGCGGAGGTACTGCGTGAGCTCGTGCCTCGTGTTGCGCCAGGTGAAGTACGTGTACGACTGCGTGAACCCGAGCTTGCCGAGCTCGTACATCACCTTGGGACGGGTGAACGCCTCCGCCAGGAAGATGAGGTCGGGGCGGGTCGCCCGCGCCTCGGCGATGAGCCACTCCCAGAACCGGAACGGCTTCGTGTGCGGGTTGTCCACGCGGAAGATCCGCACGCCCTCGTCGGCCCAGGACGCGACGACGTCCAGGAGCGCCGCCCAGAGCTCTCGCCAGCGCGGGTTCTCGAACTCGATGGGGTAGACGTCCTGGTACTTCTTGGGCGGATTCTCGGCGTACTGGATGGACCCGTCCGGCCGCCGATGGAACCACTCCGGGTGCTCCTTCACCCACGGGTGATCGGGCGAGCACTGGAACGCGAGGTCGAGGGCGACCTCGATCCCGAGCTCGCGCGCATGGGCCACGAGGCGCCGGAAGTCGTCGATCGTCCCGAGCTCCGGGTGGATCGCGGTGTGGCCGCCTTCCGGCGCGCCGATGGCCCACGGGCTCCCGACGTCTTCCGGCGAGGCCGGCGTGCTGTTGTTCTTCCCCTTGCGGAACGCGCGCCCGATGGGGTGGATGGGGGGCAGGTAGAGGACGTCGAAGCCCATCGACGCGACGTAGGGGAGCCGGTCGACGACGTCCTGGAGCGTGCCGTGACGGCCTGGCTCGCGCGAGGTCGAGCGTGGGAACAGCTCGTACCAGGTGCTGAAACGGGCCCGCTCCCGTTCCACGTCCACCGCGAGGACACGCGGGTAGCGGGCCGCATGGCTGCGGTCCGGATGGCGTCCGACGGCGAGCCGCAGCTCCTCCTCGAGCGCGCGCGCAGCGCGCTGCACGACCGGCGTGCCGGCGCGCAGCTCTGCCGCCCACGCTCCCAGACGCGCGGCGTCCTCCGCGCCAGAGCTTTGGGAGCCGGGCGAGCCGAGCCCCCCGGCGCGCCCCGCAGCCTGCTCGACGAGCTCGGCTCCGACGAGCAGGTCCACCGGCTCGACGGCGCCCGCGGCCACCTTCTTGGCGAGCCCCTGTTGCCAGCTCCGGAACGGATCGACCCACGCCTCGACGGTGTAGCGGTGACGCGCGAGCGAGGTCACCTCGAAGGCGGCACGCCAGCGGTCGTTCGCCAGCGGCTGCATCGCGACCTCGGTCCACGTGGCATCGCTCTCCTTGCGGTACTGCACGACCGCCGCCAGCGCGTCGTGGCCGTCGGCGAAGACGTCGGCCTCCACGACGACCCTCTCGCCGACCGTCCGCTTGACGGGAAAGCGCCCGCCGTCCACCTCGGGCGTGACGCTCTCGACGACGACTCGGGACGGGCGCTCGCCCGCCGGCGGCAGGACCGGCTCCGGCCGTCCGCGCTTTGCCATGTGCACCTCGCTGCCCGTGCTCGCTTCGACAATGTTGGGGGCGCTCGCCGCGTGGCGCACGGGCGCGATCGCCACGGAGCGGCGGCCGGGTGAGGGTGCGGTGGTCATGCGGCCGCGCGATCACCGGCTTCGAGCGCGGCGATGAGCTCGCGTCGCTCGGCGGCGAACGAAGGGCCGCGCGATCTCAGCGCCCGCGCGAGGGCGCGCGGGATGTCGAGCGCCTCGCCGGCCGCCAGCCTGTCGGCGTGGACGCGCCTGAAGTCGTGCGGCAGGCGC
>Ga0154716_1150_pt18 | contig 10589 bp, 8 predicted proteins | sample Rifle2008BG16ft_FD_105724 | JGI IMG/M metagenome (GOLD analysis project Ga0154716, IMG submission 105724) | Anaeromyxobacter sp. RBG_16_69_14
ACCTGGTGCCCGCCGACGGCGCGGTCGGCGTCGATCTCGTCGGGAGGTTCGGGGTTCGCCCGTGGCCGGGCTCGATGCCCTTTCTGGTGCAGCTGCTTCCGTGCTGGCACGACGCGCTCCCTGCCTGTGCTTCTTCAGTATGTCGGTTCGGCGGGTCGGACGCGACCCCTGGGTGGCCGGGTCGCCCCCGCTCCGGCGCAGAGCGGGCGTGCCGCGACAGCGCAAGTCGCTGATGCTGCACCGGTATTCACGCGAGCCCGATCACCGGCTCTTCGGAACGGCCCTTCCATAGCTTCGTTCGGGCGACCGGTTCTCACGGGTCTTGGTTGCCTCGCCAAGGACTTGCTCCCGGAGTTCCCATCACATGCTCCACACGCTGATCGCGGAAGACGAGCTCACCAGCCGAAAGGTCCTCAACGCGTTCCTCGCCCCGCTCGGCACCTGCGACATCGCGACGAACGGCAGGGAGGCCGTCGAGACCTTCGCCGCAGCCATGAAGCGCGCGACTCCTTACGACCTCGTGTGTCTGGACATCACCATGCCCGACATGGACGGGCATGCCGTGCTCGGGGCGATCCGGGAGATAGAGAGAGCCAGCGGGCTCGGCGAGGCGAACCGCGCCAAGGTCATCATGACGAGCGCGTCCGGGGATCGGGAGAGCATCGCGGATGCCTTCCGCTCGAAGTGCGACGCCTACATCATCAAGCCGATCGGAAAGAGCGCGCTCATGTGGAAGCTCTCGTCGCTGGGCTTTCAGGTGTAGCGAGCGCTGATCTACTACTTCCGAGAATCCTCGAGCGGCGCGACAACTTCGTCTGGGGGGTGCGGGGGGAGCCGGCGCTCCCCCCGCCTTGAGGACCGGAGGTCCGGAAGTCCTCAGCGCGGGGTGTGGCCTGGCGCGCGAGGGGCCGGCCATCCGAGGATTGTCGCGCGCGCTTTGGTTGCGGCGCTCGCCGCGCTGAGCTCGTCCCGGCTACTTGCCGGCCCGCGCAACCGCCAGCTGCCGCTCCACCGCCGTTCGCAGCGCTTGCGTGCCGACGACTTGCTCGCCGTTCACCAGGAACGTCGGCGTGCCGTTCACGCCCAACTTCTGCGCGAGCTGCGCGTCCTCCTCCACGCGCGCCCGCAGCTTCGGGTTCGCCAGGTCGCGGCGGAAGCGCGCCAGGTCGAGGCCGAGCTCGCCCGCGTAACGCTCGTAGCTCGCCGCGGAGAGGGCCGCCTGGTTGGCGAAGAGCTTGTCGTGCATGGCCCAGAACTTGGGCGCGCCGCCCTGCTCGCGCGCCGCCTCGGCGGCCAGCGCCGCCGGCATCGCGTTGGCGTGGAAAGAGAGCGGCAGGTGCTTCCACACGAGTCGCACGTCGGTCGGATAGGCGGACTCGATCTCCTTCACCGCCGGCGTGGCGCGCGCGCAGTACGGGCACTGGAAGTCGGAGAACTCGACCAGGGTGACGGGCGCGTTCGCCTTGCCCTTGGCCGGGTCGTCCTGGCGCACGGGGACCGCGGCGCGGCCGCCGGGGATGATGGCCGGGGCGGCCGCCTTCGGGGCGGCGGCGCCGGCGGCAGGACTGGCCGGGAACTTGCGCACGTTCTCCTCGCAGATGGCCTGGTACAGCGCGGCGCCCGACTTGCCCTGCCTGGCGAGCGCGTCCGCCTTGCGGATCTCGTCCTCGAGGATGGGTTTGATGCTCTCGAAGGGGTAGGCACCCTGGATGCGGCGGCAGTTCACGTAGAGCGTGGGGGTGGCGCTGGCGCCCACGGTGGTGGCCAGCTTCTGGTCTGCGTCGACGCGCGCGGCGCCGGCGTGGGACGCCGTCGATCGCTTGAAGCGCTCCACGTCGAGCCCGAGCTCGCGGGCGGCCGACTCGTACACCTCGGTGGAGAGCGCGCGCTGGTTCGCGAAGAGCCGGTCGTGCATCTCCCAGAACTTTCCCTGCTCGCGCGCCGCCTCGGCCGCCTCGGCGGCGGGCCGCGCCTGTGGGTGCATGGTGGCGGGGAGCGGCTGGTGCTTCCATACCACCCGCACCACGCCGGGGAAGCCCTGCTCGACCTGCTTCAAGAGGGGTCCGACCTTCGCGCAGAACGGGCACTGGAAGTCGCTGAAGACGACGATGGTCACCTTTGCCGCCTCGGGTCCGCGCGCCGGATCGTCGGCGCGGAGCGGGACGCTGGCCGCCGTGGTGGCGGGGGTCTGCGGCGTCGTCGGCTTGGCCGGCGCGGTGGCCGTGCCCTTTACCGGGCGCGGCGCGATGGAGCGCCCGGAGCCAGAGCTGACCAGCATGCGATCCCCGGCGACCCCGAGGACCACGCCGACAACGAGGGCAACGATCCAGCTCGCGTTCTTCATGAGAGTGTCCTCGAAGTCTCAGGTGAGGGGCCGTCGCCCCGTCTTGTCGAACAGGATGCCGAACAGGATCGGCCGAGCAAGGCCAAGCGAACCACACCAGTTATCAAAACCAGGACACTGCCTCAAGATGGGGCGAAGTCAAACGTGGCGAGAACACGCGTGAGCACCTCCTATTCCTGGGCGCGTCGGCGCCGAGCGTGCCGCCGTCGCCAACGATGGCAGTCATGTCGCCCCCCCCGTCGCCGCCCGAGGCGGGGCAAGGCAGTGCCAGCACGGACGAGCGACAGGGTGATCGGGCGGACCACGGGCGCGGAGCCTAGCGCTCGCATGCGATCGCGTGCAAGGACGGCGATCGCCTCGATCCGCGGGCAGGCGCGATTGCGTCGCGAGCTTGCGATCGGTTAAAGGCCACGCGGGATGGACCCACTCGCGCTGCCCGACCCTGACCGGACCCTCGACACGTCCGGAACCTACTGTCCGTTCCCGATCGTGGAGGCGGCGAAGGCGGTTCGCGCGCTGGGGGACGGGGCCGTGCTCCTCGTCATCGCCACCGACCCCGGCATCGCCACCGACATGCCGATGTGGTGCAAGGCGACCCGGAACGAGCACCTGGCGACCTTCCGCGATGGGGCCGCCTGGAAGAGCTACGTTCGCAAGCGAAGGGCTGACTCGTGCCCGGCGGGTTTGCCCGGGGGCTCGGCAGTGGCGGACGAGTAGGGTGAAAGGCGAGCCTGACCATGGAACGTAAGGTGAAAGCGATCGCGCTCGTCTCGGGCGGCCTCGACTCGACGCTGGCGCTGGCGCTGGTGAAGCGCCAAGGCGTCGAGGTGAAGGCCGTGAACTTCTACACCGGGTTCTGCATCACGGAGACTCAGCGCCGCAAGGGCGGGCGTGCCGACGGATCCGTGCCGCGCAACGAGGCGCTGCGGGCGGCGGCGGACCTCGAGGTCGAGATCGAGTACGTCGACATCTCCGGTGCCGGTTACCTCGACATGCTCGTCCACCCGAAGTACGGCTATGGCGCCAACGCCAACCCGTGCGTCGACTGCCGCGTCTTCATGATGAGGCGCGCGAGAGAGATCATGGAGCGCGAGGGCGCGCAGTTCGTCTTCACCGGCGAGGTGCTCGGTCAGCGCCCGAAGAGCCAGCGGCGGGACACGCTCCGCGTCATCGAGCGCGACAGCGGCCTCGACGGGCGACTCCTGCGGCCGCTCTCCGCGAAGCTCCTACCGCCGACGATCCCCGAGCAGGAGGGGCTCGTCGACCGCGAGCGCCTGGAGGCCATCAGCGGCCGTTCGCGGCAGCGCCAGATGCAGCTGGCGAGGGAGCTCGGCGTGGTCGATTGGCCGCAACCGGCCGGGGGCTGCTGCTACCTCACCGACGAGAACTTCGCCCGGAAGTTCTTCGACGTCCTCGACGCTCGAGAGGCGGCGGGCGAGGAGCGCCACATCGAGCGCGAGGACGTCTTGCTGCTCTCCACCGGGCGCCACTTCCGCCTCTCACCGCGCGCCAAGCTGGTGGTGGGCCGCACCGAGGTGGAGAACGCGCTCCTCGAGCACCACGTGGCGGGCCGCGCGCGGCTCGAGGCGCGGGACGTGCTCGGCCCCGTCGCGCTCGTCGACGGCGAGCCCACCTGGGAGGAGCGCCAGCTCGCGGCCCGCATCGTGGCCAGATATGGAAAGGGGAAGGACCTCCCCGAGGTGGTCGTGGAATGGCGCGACGGCGACGACGTGGAGCACTACTCGGTCGCGCCCGAACAGGACGAGGCGCGCATCGAGGCCATGCGGGTCTAGGGAGAAGCACCCCCCGCCGAACGCCGTCCGTGCAAGAGGGCGATCGGGTCGTCCCCGGGTAGTGGGCGCAGAGCGGTATCCCGTGTTCCCACGGCGCCGGCCGCCGCCGAAGGCTGCGAACCCGTGAAGTTTGCCTGAAAAACCGTCACCCTCCTTGCTCTGAGTCAAGGAGCTCGCCCTTTGTAAGTGGTTCTCTATACTCGTTCAACCCCCGGGGGTCGGGGGCATTCAAATCTCTCGTTTCGCTGCGCTTCCAGCGCGCAGTCCAAAACCACGGGGTCCTCATGGCCATGGTGAAGCGCATCTACTCCTTCGGCGGAGGGAAGGCCGAGGGCAACAGAGACATGAAGGACCTCCTCGGCGGAAAGGGCGCCGGGCTGGCCGAGATGTCGAACATCGGGATCCCCGTCCCGCCTGGTTTCACGATCACGACGGGGGTCTGCACGGCGTTCAACAAGGAGGGTAAACGCCTGCCCAAGGATGTGCTCCCCGCGCTCCGCTCGGCGCTGCGCAAGGTCGAGTCCCTCGCGGGGAAGGGCTTCGGAAAGCCCCAGAATCCGCTCCTCCTCTCCGTCCGCTCCGGCGCGCGGGTGTCGATGCCGGGGATGATGGACACGGTCCTCAACCTGGGCCTGAACGACACCACCGTGGAGGGCCTCGCGAAGAGGAGCGGCAACGAGCGCTTCGCATGGGACAGCTACCGGCGTTTCTGCGCCATGTTCGGCGACGTCGTCCTGGGCATGAAGCCCGAGCGCAAGGAGGACCGCGATCCGTTCGAGGTGATCCTGGACCGGAAGAAGCAGGCGCTCGGGGTGAAGCTCGACTCCGAGCTGCCCATCTCCGCGCTGAAGGAGCTCGTGGGCGAGTTCAAGGCCGAGGTCAGGGAGAAGAAGGGCATCCCGTTCCCGGACGATCCCATGGCTCAGCTCGTCGCCGCCGTCGAGGCGGTGTTCCGGTCCTGGGACAACGACCGCGCCATCGCCTACCGCAGGATGAACGGTATCCCGTCCACGTGGGGAACCGCGGTCACCGTTCAGTCGATGGTGTTCGGCAACATGGGTGAAGACTCGGGCACCGGCGTGGCCTTCACGCGCAACCCGGCCTCCGGCGAGAACGAGCTCTACGGAGAGTTCCTCGTGAACGCGCAGGGCGAGGACGTGGTGGCTGGGGTCCGCACGCCCCAGAAGATCGCCGACATCGAGGCCAGCTTCCCCGACATCGCGCGCCAGCTCGAGGACTCGCGCACCAAGCTGGAGCAGCACTACCGCGACATGCAGGACATCGAGTTCACCATCGAGCGCGGGAAGCTGTACCTCTTGCAGACCCGCTCCGGCAAGCGGACCGGTCTCGCCGCGGTGCGCATCGCCGTCGAGATGGCGGAGAACAAGTTCATCAGCACCCGCGAGGCGGTCCTGCGCGTCGAGCCCTCGTCGCTGAACCACCTCCTTCGCCCCGTCTTCGACGAAGGCGCGAAGAAGCGCGCCTTGCTGGCCGGGCGGTACCTGGCCAACGGCCTTCCGGCCGGCCCGGGCGCGGCCAGCGGACGCATCGTCTTCTTCGCCGGCGACGCCGAGGCGTGGAGGGAGAAGGGCGAGCAGGTCGTGCTGGTCCGGCACGAGACGAGCCCGGAGGACATCCGCGGGATGGCGGCGGCGCAGGGCTTCCTGACGGCCTTCGGCGGGATGACCTCCCACGCCGCGCTCGTCGCCCGGCAGATGGGCAAGGTCGCCATCGTCGGCTGCGAGTCGCTCAGCTTCGACTACGAGACTCGCACCATGACGGTGGCGACGCCGCAGGGGCCCAAGACCCTCGCCGAGGGCGACTGGATCTCCATCGACGGCACCGACGGACAGGTGATCGAGGGCTCCGTGGAGACCATGCCCTCCGAGGTGGTGCAGGTCCTCATCGAGAAGACCCGCGACCCCGCCGACGCGCCGGTGTACCAGGAGTTCGCGAAGCTGCTCGCGTGGGCCGACCAGGTTCGCAGGCTCAAGGTGCGCGCCAACGCCGACCAACCCGATCAGGCGGCGGTCGCGCTCGCCTTCGGCGCTCAGGGCATCGGCCTCTGCCGCACCGAGCACATGTTCTTCGGCGAAGGCAAGATCGGGCCCATGCGCGAGATGATCGTCGCGGTGACCGAGGCCGAGCGGCGCGCGGCGCTGTCGAAGCTCTTGCCGGTCCAGAGGGAGGACTTCGCCGGCCTCTTCCGCGCCATGGGTTCCCGCCCGGTGACCATCCGCACGATCGACCCGCCGCTCCACGAGTTCCTGCCGCACGACGCGGAGGGCATCGCGGCGCTGGCGCGGGCCACTGGCAAGACCGAGGCGCACATCCGGGATCGCGTCGAGGAGCTGGACGAGTCGAATCCCATGCTGGGCAACCGCGGTTGTCGGCTCGGGATCTCGTACCCTGAGATAACGGCCATGCAGGCGCGGGCCATCTTCGAGGCGGCCTGCGATGTCGCTAGCGAAGGCGTGGAGGTGCGGCCCGAGGTGATGATCCCGCTCGTCGGAGAGAAGAAGGAGCTCGACCACCAAGCTAGCCTCGTGCACGCCGTGGCCGCGGCGGTCTTCGCAGAGCGCGGGCGCAAGGTGAGGTACTCCGTCGGGACGATGATCGAGATCCCTCGTGCCGCCCTCACCGCCGACGATATCGCCCAAACGGCCGAGTTCTTCTCCTTCGGCACGAACGACCTCACCCAGACGGCCTTCGGGATCTCGCGCGACGACGTCGGGACGGTGCTGCACACCTACCTCGAGAAGGACATCTACAGCGTCGATCCGTTCGTCAGCATCGACCGCGAGGGCGTGGGCGAGCTCATGAGGATCGCCGTCAAGCTCGGACGGAAGACGCGGCCGAACCTCAAGCTCGGCATCTGCGGCGAGCACGGTGGCGATCCGAGCTCGGTCGAGTTCTGCCACGCGCTCGGTCTCGACTACGTCTCCTGCTCGCCCTACCGGCTTCCCATCGCGCGTCTCGCAGCAGCGCAAGCCGCGCTCCGCGATCGCCGCGCCGTGGAGGCGCGCATGGTCAATGGCAAGCAGGCCAGCGCAAGGCATGCTGCCGCGAAGCGCGTCGCCAACGGGAAGCGCGTCGCCAACGGGAAGCCAGCCCGCAACGGGAAGCCAGCCCGCGCCGCGAGCCGGGCCGTCATCGTTCCCCTGACGAAACGACGCAAGAAGCCCGTGCGGCAGAACGCGCGAGCCTAGAGAACGCGGGACGGCGGGGTCGCACCCCGCCGTCTCGGCGAAGGGGCAAGGCTTTGGGGCCGTCGTAGGGTGGGGCTTGTTCCCCCGCCGGAAGGTGGCCCATTGATTGCTAGGGATCTGCGTGGGGCGGGGGCTTGTTCCCCGCCGGCAGGTGAGGCGTCCGCATCAATACGGGCGCCTTCTTTGACGCTCCGACCCTCTCCAGGCACACTCGCCGCCACGCATGTCCCAGTCTCGCGTCACTACGTGGTTGCTCGCTGCGTGCGTGGCGCTCTTTGTCTTCCTCGCCCTGCCATGGCACGGGGCCGCGGCGCGCACGCAGGCGAAATCCGACGATGGCCAGGCGAGCGCGCAGGACAAATCCGACGGCACTCCGCTTGCGTTGGACGCAAGCGTTGCATCCCCTGCTTCCGCCGCGCAGCCCCTGCTGGGGGCGATGGTGTACGACACGAGCCTACGCCGCTACGTCGCGAGCGTCGGTCACGGCCGGGCGGTGCTCTCGATCTCACCCCGGCTCCAGCAGGGCCTGGAGAAGCTCCTTGCCGCCCAGCGCGTCCCGGTGGGTGCGGTGGTGCTCATCGAGCCCAGGACGGGGCGCGTGCGCGCCCTCGCCGAGCACGTCGAGAAGGGGCCGAAGTCGCACGTCGCGCTTCAGGCCATCGCGCCCGCTGCCAGCATTTTCAAGATCGTGACCACCGCGGCGCTTCTCGAGCGCGGCATCGCACCCGACTCCGAGGTGTGCTTCCACGGCGGCAGGCATGGCATCCAGAAGGCCCTCCTCGCCGATAACCCGCTCCGCGATCACCGCTGCCTCACGCTGGCATCGGCGCTGGGGAAGAGCGCGAACGTCGTCTTCGCCAAGCTCGCCGGGCGCGACCTCTCGGCGGAGCTCCTGCGCGTCGAGGCGGACCGCTTCCTCTTCAACGCGACCATCCCGTTCGCCTGGCCCGTCGAGCCCTCGCCGGCGCCGATCCCCGACGATCCCTTCGAGCTCGCCAAGACCGCTGCCGGGTTCGGGTCGGTGCGCCTCTCGCCGCTTCACGGCGCGCTCATGGCGGCGACCGTCGCGAACGGCGGTGTCCTCGTCCCGCCGCGCGTGGTGGACGAGGTCGATGGCGTGGCCGCTCCTCCGCCCGGCGAGGCGCGCACGGTGATCCGGCCCGAGGTGGCCGCGGCGCTCGCCCGCATGTTGCGGACCACGGTCACCGAGGGCACCGCTCGCAAGGTCTTCCGCGGCGCCCCCCTGGCGCGCCGCTCGCCGCTGGGGGAGCCGACCGCGGCGGGGAAGACCGGCAGCCTCTTCGAGCGCGACCCCTTCCGCGATTACTCCTGGTTCGTGGGCTTCGCGCCGGTGGACGACCCGCAGATCGCGGTCGCCGCCGTGGTGGTGAACGAGCGCATCTGGCGCGTGAAGGCGTCCTTCGTGGCCCACCAAGCGCTCAAGGCGTACTTCTCCGAGGAGGACGTTTCATCCCGGGAGCTGCGCGCCGAGGCACGGTAGCAGGTCACGTCTCCCTCTCGGACTCGTGTTTCGCGGTTTCTGGGTAGCCGGGGCGAAAGGGCGAGACACCTGGGGGGGCGTGGCCACCGGCAGCGCTACGCCAGCTCCACGATCCGGCCATCCACGAACTTCTTCACCGACTTCAGCACCTCGACCTCGGCGAGCGGCGCCAGCTGCACGATCTGCCGCAGGTCGCGAGTGCCGTCGCAGCGCCCGAGGAGGTACTTCTCCGCGGCCGAGAGGCGCATCAGCCGCACCTCGCGAATATCCACCCGTAGGCGAGGGATTCTGGGGGGGTCGAGGAGCTCGGCATGCAGGCACTGCGCGGCCGCGAGCGCCTGCGCCGGATCCTCCTCCGGGTTCGGGACGCCGGGGCTCTCCAGCTCGGGCACCGCGGAGGTCAGGACGCCCTGCTGGTGCAGGGCGTAAAGCCGCTGGTAGAGGTAGAAGTCGGTAGCGTGCAAGGCGAGGCCCACCTCGTCGATGGTCTTCCCGTCGCGCGCGAGCTGCAGCAGCCGCGCGTCGACGCTCCCTGGCGGCAGACCTTGCGGAATGGAGGCCTCGTCCACCAAGAGCGAGGCGGTGCCGGTGGGGAACTTGGACCGGAAGGCCTGCCAGGCGGTGGTGCGGAACTCCGCCTCGCGAGCGATGTCGGCGAGCGGCACCTGCACGGCGAGCTCGTCCGGTGTCGGTGCCGGCGCCTCGTCCACGTGAAACACTCCCGAGTCCCACACGTACGCATCCAGGAGCGTCTCGCGGATCTTGATGGCGAGCGTGTCCCTGATGACGTCGGGCGCGACGATGCCGACCATGGTGAGGACCTTGCCGAGCCGGATCTTCGTCTCCATCTGCGTCTCGAAGGCCTTGACGAGCTGCTCCTCGGTGATGTGTCCGAAGTTCATGAGCAGCTGGCCGAGGTACTCGCGCGGGTCATTGGAGGCAGCACCCACGGCTACGCCCCCGACGAGGAGAAGTGTCTTGCGCACCGTGCCGCGCTCGCACGTCAAGCTCCCGCTGACCTTTCTGCGAGCGAGGAACTCGACCAGGTCTTGCAGAGGCATGAGGGCGAAGGTGCCCGTGAGGCCGCGCATCGCCAGGAGTGTCGCCCAAAGGCGCGGGTGGCGGCAAGGCGCCGCCTCGTGTAGATACCGCCGACATGGTCCCGCCGCGAACGTTGCGTGGGGTGAAGGTCGCCGCCCTCGTCGCCCTCTTCATGGCCACCCTGGGCGCCATCCTGGCAGTGGCGTACCACCGGCTTGTGGCCCAGCCCCGCCTCGCCGAGGAGGCGTTCGACATCCAGCGCGCCAATGTCACGGCGCCGGACGTGCCGCTCCTGGGACGCGACGGGAAGCCCTTCTCTCTTTCGCAGTACAGGGGCGCGGTGCTCTTCGTGAACTTCTGGGCCACCTGGTGCCCGCCCTGTCGCGAGGAGATGCCGTCGATGTTGCAGCTGGCGCGCGAGCTGGCGCGCGAGCACCCGGGCAAGTTCCGGATGGTCGCCGTCTCCGCGGATGGCGGGTGGCCCGAGGTCGACGGATATTTTGCTCACACCTTCAGAGGGACCCCGCAAGAGCTGGTGCTGGCGCTCGACCCCGAAGGGATCGTGGCGCGGGCCTACTACTGCACCGCCCGGGGCGTATGCCCCGACATCAAGTTTCCCGAGACGTACATCGTCGACAAGTCCGGCCGCCTCGTCGCCTACGTCGTGAACAGCCGCGACTGGACCGACCCCGCCGCCCGGC
>Ga0154716_1082_pt1 | contig 10540 bp, 5 predicted proteins | sample Rifle2008BG16ft_FD_105724 | JGI IMG/M metagenome (GOLD analysis project Ga0154716, IMG submission 105724) | Anaeromyxobacter sp. RBG_16_69_14
GCCGACGTCGATCTTCAGGATCTTGCCCATCCAACCGTTCATGGAATTGCCTCCGACGCCATCTTGCGTGCAGTTGCTCGCGCTACCGTTGGCCGCAGGTTCGAGGAAGGGCGCGCAATCCCCTGGCCATCATGACAGATTCGTACGCCTTCGTCGCACCGAATGGACGTGTGGACCCCCTCTATGCGACGGGTGGGCCAGGGAAAGCATACAAGATCTCACCTGGTTCAGCGCTAAGGGAAGCATACAAGATCTCACCTGGTTCAGCGCTAGCTGGCGCGAACCGTGTCACAGCCCCCTGAATCTGATGTGACATGTACATATGGAATGACAGCGGGGTGCTCGCGGTACAGGCCCGTACATCGGCAAGGCGCCGGTCGGCGCCGCTGCTTGGTCCCCGCTCGGCCAGTTTCACAGCGGCGACCAGTTGATGTGATTCTCCAGCGGCACCGCCGCCGCTGTGAGCTGATGTCCGGCGCCTTGCGGCGCCTCAAGCGGAGGGGAGAACTCTCCCCCCGCGCCCCCCATCTCGAGCGTCAGTTCATGTGGCATGCGCTATCAGGGCTGCGGGGGAACTGCCCCCATGGGGCACGAAACACGCAAGAAACGCCCAGAATACCAGGTGATTTGATCTGTTTGAGGGGGCCTTGTGCCCCGCCGCAGCGCGCACGCCGCGGCGGGGGACGAGCCCCGCCCTACTACGATGACTATCTGCCTGCTCGCGCACGGCTTTCTGGACCCCCGGACGCGACGCCGGCGAGCGTCTCCAGCGTCGACATCAGCGTTCCGGCGTGCAACGCCCCGAGCTTTTCGTAGATCCTCTTGCGGCACGCACGAATGGTCTCGGTGGATACGCCCTCCGCCGTCGCCGAGTCCTTGCAGTCGAAGCCCTGGGCGATGTTCATCACCTCGGAGCGTTCGGCAGGCGTGAGGTCGGCGAGGACCATGATGTCTACTGCGCGCGAATACAGCATCTCGATGTCCTGGATGGGCATGGCTCCGCTCCTCGAAGACGGGTTCTCACCACACCCGCCCACGATGCAAATCCGGAGACCTCCGTTCGCTTTCACGCCGCGGCTTTCTGCCGCGCGACGCAGGGCGCGCCGTCGATCGCAGGGGAGCTCCCGGAGAGCGCCCGGGCTGGGCCCCGAAACGGAGACGCCGACTAGGGCAGCACCGACTCGCCGTACATGAGATACGCGTCCACGCCGCGTGCCGCCCGGCGGCCCTCCTGGATGGCCCAGACGACGAGCGACTGGCCGCGGGAGCAGTCCCCGGCGGCAAAGACCCCTGGCTCGCTCGTCATCTTGTTCGCGTCAGTCCAGACATTGCCTCGCTCGTCGAGCTTGAGGCCCAGCTCGGCGGGGAGGGCCCTCTCCGGCCCGACGAATCCGAGCGCGAGCAGGATGAGGTCGGCGGGGAGCGTCCGCTCGGTTCCTTCCTCCTCGCGCGGACCGAGGGGCTTGCCACCCTCGGCGCGCAACCAGTCCAGGGTGGAAACTCGAAGCTCCTTCACCCTCCCCTGCTCGTCGCCGATGAAGCGCTTCGTCTGCACGGCATACTGGCGCGGGTCGGCGCCCCACAGCGCCTTCGCCTCCTCCTGGCCGTAGTCGAGCTTGTAGACCTTGGGCCACTGCGGCCACGGATTGTCGGGGGCGCGCTCATCGGGCGGCCGCGGCATGATCTCGAGCTGCACCACGCTCTTCGCGCCGTGGCGGACGGCCGTGCCCACGCAGTCGGTGCCGGTGTCGCCGCCGCCGATGACGATCACGTGCTTCCCCCTGGCGGAGATGAACCTGCCGTCCTCGTGGCTGGAGTCGAGGAGCGACTTCGTGTTGGCGTGCAGGAACTCCATCGCGAGGTGGATGCCCTGGAGGTGCCGCCCCTCGATCTTGAGGTCGCGCGCCGCGGTGGCGCCGGAGCAGATCACCGCCGCGTCGTAGTCGCTGGTGAGGCGCGAGGCGGGGAGGTCCTTGCCCACCTCGGTGCTGGTGATGAACCGGACGCCCTCGTCGGCCATGAGCCGCACGCGGCGCTCGACCACCCTCTTGTCGAGCTTCATGTTGGGGATGCCGTACATGAGGAGCCCGCCGATGCGGTCGGCGCGCTCGAACACGGTCACCATGTGGCCCGCCTTGTTGAGCTGCGCCGCGGCAGCGAGGCCAGCGGGCCCCGAGCCCACCACCGCGATGCGCTTGCCGGTGCGGGCGAGCGGCGGCTGCGGCTTCACCCAGCCGCTCGCCCAGGCGCGGTCGATGATCTCGCACTCGATCGACTTGATGGTCACCGGCGGTGCGTTGATGGCGAGCGTGCAAGACCCTTCACAAGGTGCCGGACACACCCGGCCCGTGAACTCCGGAAAGTTGTTGGTCTTGTGGAGGCGGATGATCGCCTCCTGCCACTGCCCTCGATAGACGAGGTCGTTCCACTCCGGGATGAGATTGTTGATCGGGCACCCGGAGGCCATGCCGGCGATGAGCTGGCCGGTGTGGCAGAACGGCACGCCACAGTCCATGCAGCGAGCCCCCTGACGGCGGAGCGTCTCGTCGGCGTAGGGGGGATGCCTCTCGCTCCAGTCCTTGATGCGCTCGAGAGGCGGACGCGCGTGCACCGGCTCGCGGTCGAACTCCATGAATCCGGTCGGCTTGCCCATTCTTAGGTCCCACCCACCCGCATCGCGTCGTGCGTGTTCTCCTCGAAGGCGGCCATCTCCGCCTCCTCGTGCGAGAGGCCCTTTTGCAGCATGCGGGCCTGCGCCTCGAGCACGCGGCGGTAGTCGTTCGGGATGACCCGCACGAAGCGCGGGTGCAGTTCCTTCCAGGCGTCGAGCACCTTCATGCCGAGCGAGCTGCGCGTGTACTGCACATGCCGCTCGATCATGCGCCGGACGAGCGCGACCTCCTGCTCGTCCTCGAGGGGTCCCAGGCTCACCATCTCCTTGTTGCAGACCTTGGCGAAGCCGCCGTCCTCGTCCAGCACGTAGGCGAGGCCGCCCGACATGCCGGCCGCAAAGTTGCGCCCCGTCGGGCCGAGCACCACCACCCGTCCCCCGGTCATGTACTCGCAGCCGTGGTCGCCCACCCCCTCGACCACCGCGGCCACCCCCGAGTTGCGCACGCAGAAGCGCTCCCCGGCCACGCCGCGGATATAGGCCTCCCCGCCGGTCGCGCCGTAGAAGGCGACGTTGCCGACGATGACGTTCTCCTCCGGCACAAAAGTCGCCTCGGCCGGCGGGAAGACGACGAGCTTGCCGCCGGAGAGGCCCTTGCCGATGTAGTCGTTGGAGTCGCCCTCGAGCGTGAGCGTCATGCCCTTCGGGACGAAGGCGCCGAAGCTCTGACCGGCCGAGCCCTTGAAGTGGAGCTTGATCGTGTCCTCGGGCAGGCCGCCCGGACCGTGGCGGCGGGTCACCTCGGAGCCGAGCATGGTGCCGACCACCCGGTTCGTGTTGCGAATGGGCAGGGTCGCCTGGACCGGCTTCCGCGCCTCCAGGGCCGGTCGGCACAGCTCGAGGAGCGTGGTCGCGTCGAGGGCGTCGTCGAGGCCGTGATCCTGCGGTACGTAGCAGGTGCGGCCGTAGTGCTTGGGCACCGTGGGCTTGAAGAGGATGCGGCTGAAGTCGAGGTTCCTCGCCTTCCAGTGATCGACCGCGCGGCGCATCTCGATGCGCTCGGATCGCCCCACCATCTCGTCGACGGTGCGGTAGCCCAGCAGAGCCATGTGCTCGCGGACCTCCTGCGCCACGAACCTCATGAAGCTCACCACGTGCGCCGGATCGCCGGTGAAGCGCTTGCGCAGCTCGGGGTCCTGCGTGGCGACCCCCACCGGGCAGGTGTTGAGGTGGCAGGCGCGCATCATGACGCACCCGAGCACGACCAGCGGAGCGGTGGCGAAGCCGAACTCCTCGGCGCCGAGGAGCGCTGCGATGACGACGTCGCGGCCCGTCTTGAGCTGCCCGTCGCACTCGACGGCGATCCGCGAGCGGAGGTTGTTGATGACGAGCACCTGGTGCGTCTCGGCCAGGCCGAGCTCCCACGGGATGCCCGCGTGCTTGATCGACGTGAGTGGCGAGGCGCCGGTGCCGCCATCGTGGCCGGAGATGAGCACCACGTCGGCGTGCGCCTTGGCGACGCCGGCGGCGATGGTGCCGACGCCCACCTCGGCGACCAGCTTCACCGAGATGCGCGCGCCGTGGTTGGCGTTCTTGAGGTCGTGGATGAGCTGCGCCAGGTCCTCGATGGAGTAGATGTCGTGGTGCGGCGGCGGCGAGATGAGGCCCACGCCCGGCGTGGCGTGGCGCGTCTTCGCGATCCAGGGATACACCTTCGAGCCCGGCAGCTGCCCGCCCTCGCCCGGCTTCGCACCCTGCGCCATCTTGATCTGCAGCTCGCGGGCGTTGACCAGGTACTGGCTCGTCACGCCGAAGCGGCCGGAGGCCACCTGCTTGATGGCGGAGTTCTTCGAGTCGCCGTTGGGGAGCGGCTGGTAGCGCGCCGGATCCTCACCGCCCTCGCCGGTGTTCGACTTGCCGCCCAGCCGGTTCATGGCGACCGCGAGCGCCTCGTGGGCTTCCTTCGAGATGGAGCCATAGCTCATGGCCCCCGTCTTGAAGCGCCTCACGATGGCCTCCACCGGCTCGACCTCCTCGATGGGAACCGGCCTGGCAACCGGCTTGAGGTCCATGAGCCCGCGCAGCGTGCACAGGCCCTGCGCCTGCTCGTCCACGAGGCGCGTGTACTCCTTGAAGAGGCTGTAGTTCCCGGTGCGGCAGGCGAACTGGAGCTTGTGGATGGTGAGCGGGTTGAAGAGGTGCTGCTCGCCGTCCTGGCGGTACTGGTAGTGGCCGCCGGTGCCGAGCTGCTTGTGCTTCACCGGGCGCTTCGGAGGGAAGGCGCGGTCGTGCCGCATCTTCGCCTCCTTGGCCACCACCTCGATGCCCGCGCCACCGATGCGGGTCGGGGTCCAGGTGAAGTACTCGTCGATGAAGTCCTGGTTCAGGCCGATGGCCTCGAAGACCTGGGCTCCGTGGTAGCTCTGGATGGTGGAGATCCCCATCTTCGAGATCACCTTCACGATGCCCTTGTTCACCGCCTTGACGTACCTCTTCTCGGCCGACTCGGGCGGGCCCTTGATCATGCCGAGCCGGATCTGGTCGTGGATGGTCTCGAGGGCGAGGTAGGGATTCACCGCGCTCGCGCCGAAGCCGATGAGGAGCGCGAAGTGGTGCACCTCGCGGGGCTCGCCCGTCTCGAGCATGATGCCCACCCGCGTGCGCGTCCCCTCGCGCAGGAGGTGGTGCTGCACGGAGGCGACCGCGAGCAGGGCCGGGATGGGGGCGCACTCCTCGTCGTGACCGCGATCCGACAGGATGATGATGTTGTGGCCCTCGGCGATGGCCTCCGAGGTGGACCAGCGCAGGTCCTCGATGGCCTTGCGCAGGCCCGCACCGCCGTCCCTCACCTTGAAGAGCATCGGCAGGGTGATGCTCTTGAAGGCGTGCGACCCGTCGTTGCCGTCGAGGTGGCGGATCTTCTCCAGCTCGTCGTTGCGCAGGACCGGCGTGGGCAGGGACAGCTGGTGGGCGGAGGCGGGCGACGGCTCGAGGAGGTTGCCCTCCGGGCCGGTGGCGGTCTCCACCGCCATGATGATCTCCTCGCGGATGGCGTCGACCGGCGGGTTCGTCACCTGCGCGAAGAGCTGCTTGAAGTAGCTGTACAGGATCTGCGGCTTCTCGGAGAGGACCGCCAGCGCCGTGTCGTTGCCCATGGAGCCGATGGGCTCGGTGCCGCTCTCGGCCATGGGGTTCACGAGGATGCGGACGTCCTCGGCCGTGTAGCCAAATGCCTCCTGGCGGCGGAGCACCGTCTCGTGGTCGGGCTCGATGACGTTCGCGGGAACGGGGAGGTCCTCGAGCTTGACGAGGTACTCCTTCAGCCACAGCGCGTACGGCTGCTCCGTGGCGATGCGGTGCTTCAGCTCGTCGTCGGAGACGATGCGCTTCTCGCTCGTGTCGACGAGGAACATGCGGCCCGGCTGCAGCCGACCCTTCGAGAGGATGCGGTCGGGCGGGATGTCGAGGACGCCCACCTCGCTCGCCATCACGACGAGGTCGTCCTTGGTGACGTAGTAGCGCGCGGGCCTGAGGCCGTTGCGGTCGAGGGTGGCGCCGATGCGCACGCCGTCGGTGAAGGCGATCGAGGCCGGTCCGTCCCAGGGCTCCATGAGGCACGAGTGGTACTCGTAGAACGCCTTCTTCTCCGGGGACATCGACTCGTGACCGCTGTACGGTTCCGGCACCATCATCATCATGGCGTGCGGCAGCGAGCGGCCCGCCAGGTGGAGCAGCTCGAGCACGTTGTCGAACATCGCCGAGTCGGAGCCCTCGAGGTCGATGACGGTGAGGACCTTCTTCATGTCCTCGCCGAAGAGCTTCGACTGCATCATCGACTGGCGCGCGTGCATCCAGTTGATGTTGCCGCGCAGCGTGTTGATCTCGCCGTTGTGCGAGATGTAGCGATACGGGTGCGCCCGCGCCCAGGAGGGGAAGGTATTGGTCGAGAAGCGCGAGTGGACCATGCCGATGGCCGACTCGAAGGCCGGATCGAGGAGGTCCGGGTAGAACGAGAGCAGCTGGCTCGCGTTCAGCATCCCCTTGTACACGATGGTCTTGTGAGACAGCGACGGAACGTAGAAGTGCCCGCGCTTCGGGATGGCGGACCGCGAGACGGCCTTCTCGGCCAGGCGGCGGACGACGTAGAGCTTGCGCTCGAAGGCTGCCTCGTCGGCGCAGTTCTCGCCGCGCGCGACGAAGAGTTCTCGGATGACGGGCTGGCTCGCCCTGGCGGTGGCGCCCAGGCTGGCGTTGTCGGTGGGGACGTCGCGCCAGCCGAGGAGCCTCTGCCCCTCCTGCGCGACGACGTCCTCCACCATCTTCTGGCAAGCATTCCGGCTGGCCTCGATCGCCGGCAGATACACCATCCCGACCGCGTACTTGCCAGGCGCGGGCAGCTTCACGCCGAGATCGCCCATCACCTTCTCGAAGAAGCCGTGCGGGATCTGGGCGAGCAAGCCGGCGCCGTCGCCCGAGTTCTTCTCGGAGCCGGCCGCCCCGCGGTGCTCGAGGTTCACGAGGACGGTGAGCGCCTTCTGCACGATGTCGTGCGACCTGCGCCCCTTCATGTCGACGACGAAGCCGAAGCCACACGCGTCGTGCTCGTTCCGAGGATCGTAGAGCCCCTGGGGTGGGGGGAAGCCGTGGCGTGTCATCGAACCATCCTGCGCTGGGTGAGACCTCTGGAAGGCGGCCCGGTTACCTATACAAAGGCAAAGGCCGAAGCAGCGAGAGAGCGTGGGGCGGCCCTCGCCCGCTCGATCTCGCGCGATTTCTCGGAGGACGCTTCAGCCTGCTCGCAGCCGCGGCGAACCGCGGAAGCGCGCCCGGCTCGCCCCGGCGCGGCCTCCTGCTCACCTTCAGACATAGGAAACTTCAGTTTCTATCACTGAGTGCAACGCGTCAAGTGCGCGAGGGCCCGGCCGGGTCTGGTGGACCGTCTTTCGGGTTCGGGTGGAGCCGTCGTATGGAGCGAGGCAGAGCGTCAGACCAGCGAGTTAGCGTCCGCCATCATGGGCTGGCTCCTTTTAGGCCTCGTCATCGGGGCCGCGAGCGCGTGGCTCGCGCGCGGGCGTGAGCTGCGCGCAGCGCTCGGCACCGCCGAGGCGCGGCGGGCTGGCGAGCAGGTGGCCCTGGAGCGATCGTTTCTCGGGCTGGCGCGCGCCGCGCTGGACGAGCAGCGAGCGCGCACCGAGGGCGACCTCGACCGGCGCCACGCCTCGGTCTCGGAGGTGGTCTCCCCGGTGCGCGAGTCGCTCGCCAGGCTCGACGGGCGCCTGGGCGACCTCGAGCGGGCTCGCGTGGGCGCCTACGCCGAGCTCCGCGAACAGGTGCGCGCGCTCTCCGAGGCCCAGGCGCAGCTGCGCGGCGAGGCGGCCAATCTGGTGAAGGCGTTGCGCGCTCCGGCGGTGCGCGGGCGGTGGGGCGAGCTGCAGCTCCGGCGCGTGGTGGAGCTGGCCGGTATGCAGGACCGCTGCGACTTCGCCGAGCAGGTGGTCGTCGAAGGCGATGCGGGACGACTCCGACCGGACCTCGTCGTGAAGCTGCCCGGCGGCAAGCAGGTGGTGGTGGACGCGAAGGCGCCGCTCGCCGCTTACCTGGAAGCCGTGGAGGCGCCGAACGAGGAGGTGCGGCGAGCCCGGCTCGCCGACCACGCCCGGCGCATCCGAGAACACGTGGCAGCGCTCTCGAGGAAGGCCTACTGGGAAGGGCTCGCGCCCGCGCCCGAGTTCGTCGTGCTCTTCCTGCCGGGCGAGAGCTTCTTCTCCGCGGCGCTGGAACAGGATCCGGAGCTCATCGAGGCCGGTGTCGCGCGGAACGTGATCCTCGCCACGCCCACCACGCTCATAGCCCTGCTGCGCGCGGTCGCCCACGGCTGGCGCCAGGAGGTGGTGGCGGAGAACGCGCGGGCGGTGAGCGAGCTGGGGCGCGAGCTGCATGAACGGCTCGGCGCGCTGGCGGGCCATTTCTCGAAGGTCGGGCGACAGCTGGCGGGCGCGGTCGAGGCGTACAATCGCGCGGTGGGTGCGCTCGAGTCCCGCGTCATGGTCTCGGCGCGCCGCTTCCGCGACCTGGGGGCTTCGCGAGTGGGCCTCGACCTGCCGGTGATCGAGCCGGTAGAGGGGGCGCCGAGGCTGCTCGACGCGCCCGCGATCGCCACGCCAGTGGACGAGCCTACGCCCCGCGACGAGCTGGCGGCTCTCTAGGTATCCCGGCGGACAGCGGTACGCATGCGCGGCCGCTCAGTCGCGGCAGCCTCCGCGTGCGTGCTGAACGCGAAGAGGTGACGCGCGCAATCCTTGCGCTCACCGTGCGGTCCCTCGGCGATTCCTGCGTCATTCGAGGTGCCTGCGTCCACCGTTTGCTCTGGATCAGGACGCATTCCGCGGCGCGGCGCATGGGGCACGGCCCTTGCTCGAGCGCTCGAGGGGAATTCATCATGAACGACAACCCGTCCGCCACGGCCGTGGCCCCACAGGCATCCAAGCTCCAGGCCCTGGCCGGAATGAGCGAGCAGTCGAAGGTCGTCCTGCTGGTCGCCGGAGCCATGGTCACGGGCGGCCTCCTTCAGCTCTTCGTCGAACCGGGCCCGAAGGCGCTCGTCGCGGCGGGCGCCATCGCCGGCGTCGCGACCTTCGTCCTGTCTCGGACGCTCCCCGGGCGCTGGCGCGAGACCATGGCCGGTTTTCGCTTCACCTCGGTGCTGCTCGTCGCGCTCGGCCTCTGCGCCATCCTGGGCACGCTCATCTTGCAAGGTCGCCCGCTGCAGGAATACCCCGCGAAATATGGCGTCGTCGGCGACGCCATCGTCGCGGCGCGGCTCGACGACGTCTTTCACAGCCTCTGGTTTGGCTGCCTCATCGCCCTCTTCGGCGCGGCCGTCGTCAACTCGGCCTTGCTGCGCTGGCCAGTCAAGCTCAGGAGCCTGGGGTTCTTCACGTGCCACCTCGGGCTCCTCACCACGCTCCTCGGCGCCGGGCTCTCGTGTGCCTTCGCGGTGCGCGGCCGGGTCGACCTGCTCGCCGACGGCTCGACCGTGAACCGGGTCCACGTCACCAGAGCCGGCCAGCCACAGGCGAAGGGCTACGATGCGGCGGGAAACGCCATCCTGGCCACCGCGCCTCTCGGGTTCGAACTCCGCCTCGACAGGTTTGACCTGGTCCGCTACGCGACCGAGTTCCGCATCGGCTACTACGAACCGAGAAAGCTGCCGGATGGCCGGATGGACTGGCGGCTCAAGGCGAGCTTCGACCCGGAGCCGGGCCAGAGGCACCTCCTGCCCGGCGGCAGCTCGTTCACGCTCACCAGGCTCTTTTCCGACTACCGTCCCGGCGACGAGGCCGCTAACCTTGCGCAGGGCAGGGACGCGGCAAAGACGGTGAAGCAGGAACTGAAGAACCCTGCAGCCGTTCTCCAGGTCGCGGTGGACGGCAGCGCCGTCACCTCCCCGCCCCTCGTCGCGCTCGGCGAGAGCAATTACCTGCCAGTGCCACCGGACGCGCGCCAGGTGCCGCGCGGCATCCTCGCCTTCGAGAAGCGGGATGAGGAGGCGAAGTCGTACCAGAGCCACGTGACGGCGATCGCCGGGGGCGTCTCGCAGAAGGCGCTGGTGTCGGTGAACGACCCGTTCACCTTCGAGGGCTGGACCTTCTACCAGGTCAACTACGACCCGAGGAACCCGAAGTACTCGGGTCTCGACGCCGTCCACGACCCCGGCGTGAATTTCGTGTTCGTCGGCTTCGCGCTCATCATCGCCGGCGTCTCCTATATGTTCTACGTGGAGAGACACCTCGGACGGCGGCGCCGGGCCGAGGTCGAGCCGAAGGTCAAGGCCGCCGTCTGATAGCGCATGCCACATGAACTGACGCTCGAGATGGGGGGCGCGGGGGGAGAGTTCTCCCCTCCGCTTGAGGCGCCGCAAGGCGCCGG
>Ga0154716_1149_pt2 | contig 10497 bp, 8 predicted proteins | sample Rifle2008BG16ft_FD_105724 | JGI IMG/M metagenome (GOLD analysis project Ga0154716, IMG submission 105724) | Anaeromyxobacter sp. RBG_16_69_14
GAAGCGGGTGTCGCCGCGAGCGCCTCTTGTCCGTGACCGTGACGAGCACTGGGAGTCCCAGCTGCCGCTCGGCGTGCTCCGGCGCGGAGAACGCCTGGGTGAGGTACTCCGCCAGGAACGCGTAGACGAGGGCGCTCAGGATGCTCATGACGGCGCCGGCGAGGAGGACGTCCCCCCGGGACCTCACGGGGCTCGCCGGCGGAATCGCGGGCTGGATGACGCTCACGTTGCCGAGCTTCTGCCGGTCCAGGTCGGCGCCGATCCGCATCTCCTCGTACTTCGCCCGATAGGCCTGGTAGTTCTTCTCGCTCTCCGCCAGCGTACGCTTGGCGTCGGTGAACTGGCTCTGACGGAGATCGAGGTCCCGGATCTGCTGGTCGAGATCGGCCGCCATCTGCTTGAAGGACCTGGCGCGGATCTTCGAGCCGCGAACGACGGCGTCCCGGTAGGCCGCCTCCTGCGTGGTTCGGGCCGCGAGCAGCTGATTCGCCTGCTCCTCGTAGGAGAATACGCCGTGCTCCTGCCTGAAGGACTCCAGCGCGCGCTGGGCGTCCTTCAGGCTGTTCTCGTACGCGCGGAGCTGCGTCTCGAGGAAGGCGGTGTTCTGCTCCCGGAAGACCTGGAGGTGCTTCTCCTTGTACCCGTCGACGAGGAGGTTCACGGCCCTCGCCGCCAGCTCGGGATCCTCGTGGCTGAAGGAGATCTGCAGGACGGTAGACCTCTTGACGGCATCCACCGAGAGAGCGCTCTGGAACCTCCTGCGCACCGCATCGCCCTGCGAGGCGACTCCCAACCGGGGCGGGTAGAGCTTCGCCGGGGTGATCGCGGCGATCACGGAGTCAATCAGATCGCCACTCGTCAGGATCTCCACCTCGGAGTTGAGGACCTCCTCCGGCGTCACCATGATCATCGGCCGCTGATCGCCGATCTCGGGACGGTAGACGTATTCCCGGCCGAACTTGACCATCACCGTCGAGCTCGCCTGGTAGTACGGAGCAGGGACGAAGGCCACTGCAGCGACGAGCAGCAGCATTACCGCGAAGATCCAGGTGATCCCCCTCCGGCGCTTGAAGAGGGTCGTGAGGACGTCTCGCGTCGAGAAGGTGCGCTGCGCGCCACTGTCAGGCGAGCTCGATACGATCATGCGAGCGTGAACCGTCCCCTCTCCCCACGGAAGCGCAGGTATTCGAAGAAGCGCCGTTGCCGGAACGCGCGCGGCGCTACGAGGTGGACCGCCTGTCTCCCGTAGGCGATGGAGCGGGCGAACAGACAGCGTCCCTCCAGCCGGAGCGCTCCGTCCGAAGCGAGCATGGCCCGCAGCAGCGACGGCACCGTGACCCCGAGCGCCTGCCCGAACCGGAGCAGCGCCGTGACGAGCAGGCGCTCTCGACCGCGTTCCTTCCGGTCCATGATGGCGTAGTTGGCGCCGTGCCGGCTCGCGACCCATATCAGGTACTCCTCCGAGAGGCGGTACGACGGCACGTGGTGCGCGACGCGGGCGGCGGGTGCGTACCACATCGCGAAACCGCAGGCGCGGGTGCGCCGAAAGAAGTCGGCGTCCTCGGCCCCCTGGACGAGGCGCTCGTCGAAGAGCCCCACCGCCTCGAAGACCCGCCGATGGAGGAGGACGTTTCCCGTACCGGGGACGTGCTTGCCGGCGAAGGGCTTCGGGAGATCACCGTGCAGCGTCTCGCCCAGGAGCCCGCGACAGAAGCCGCGCAGCGGCCACCGGGGCGATTGCTCCATGGCCAGCGTTACGCGGCCGCCCACGCACTGCGCGTCGGTCGTCCTCGCCACCTCCATCAGCTCGCACAGCCAGCGCGGATCGGCGAGCTGGTCGTCGTCGAAGAACGCGACCCAGTCGCCCAGGGCTTCCCGCACGCCCCTGTTCCGGGCCGCGGCGACGCCCGGGGTCGCCTCGTGGCAGGAGCGGACGACCCTGCTCGTCCGGGAAGAGAAGTCCTGGATCGCCTCCAGGGTGGCGTCACTGGAGCCGTTGTCGACGACCACGATCTCGAACGCGAGGTCGTCCCCGCCCTCGAGCCGGCCCAGGCTGCTGAGCGCCTCCCGCAGCAGGGCGGCGCGGTTGTACGTGGTGACCACGACGCTGATCAGCATCGCTGTGCGCTCGTGGCCGGGGGGGCGCGGAAAGCCAGCCACCCCAGCGACCATTGGATGAGGAAGGACAGGATGGACGGAGCTGCCGCGACCGTCTCGAGCGCCCCGACGAGCAGCGTGAACGACAGGACGCAGAACATGAAGACGTACCCCGCCTCGCGCGTCCTCCTGGCCAGGCGCAAGGCCCGCCAGTACCCGGAGGACATCATCAGGACGTAGGTGACGAGGCCGACGATCCCGAACTCGAGCGCGTAGTCGATGTACGTCGAGTGGCCGATGCCGATGGACCAGCGCTGGGAGAGCGAGACCTCCCGCGCGTGCTGCGGGCTCCAGAATCCACCGGCGCCGTACCCGAGCCAAGGCCGACGCGCGACGTAGGGCATGAGGTCCGCCCAGAGCGCGGTACGCCCCGTGAGCGTTCGCACGTCGCTGTCCCCGCGTCCCATGAGAAAGGCGCCCTCGAGCCGGCGCGCCGTGCTCTCCCCGCCGACGAGGAAGGCGGCGGCGGCCCCCAGCCATCCCGCGATGAGCAGGGCGAAGATGGTACGGGGGGCTCGCGCGGTGGCGATGAAGCGCACCGCGGCGACCACGAGGACGCACCCGAGCGACGTCCGCGACCTGGTGAGCACGAGGAAGAACAACCCCGCCAGGGCCGCGAGCGCGAGCGGCCACCGCCTCCTGCTGGCCTCGATCGACGAGATGGCGGCGAGGACGAGGATTGCGCAGCTCGCCGCGGTGGAGTTGGGATGGGAGATCCCGGAGAAGCGATAGCCGACCTGCCCTGGATGGAACGCGCCCTTGGACAGCTCGACGACCACGCAGACCAGGAGATGGGCCCCCGCCCCCAGGATCGCGAACTGCACGATGTCCGCGGCCCGGAGACGTCGGACGCAGGCGATGGCCGCGACGTTCATCATTCCGAACGCGACGATCCGCCGGAGAGTGAGAGAGGGGTCGTCGGCCCAGGTGGCACTCAGCGGAAAGAGTGAGAGGTACGCGAGGACCATGAAGGCCAGGGCCCCTCTCGCGCGGAGGGGTTCGCCGCGCTTCAGCAACGCGACAGCGCCCGCGAGGCCGACGACCAGGATCGAGGCCTGGCGGGCGAAGTTCCCCGAGTCGGACTCCTTGATCACGTCGTCGAGATCTCGGGCGAATCCCTCGAGCAGATTGGGGTTGTACTGCATGACGCCGAACGCCGCGGCCAGGGTGACGAACAACGCCCAGCGCCCCCATGCCCGCATCGCGGGGGGCTGAGGCGTGACCACCACCACGACAGGCTCGCCCGGCCCGGCGAGGAACACCGGGCGCCGCGCGTCGCCGCCGTCGAGGCAGTTGGAACCCGCGCCGCTCCCCGGCCGCTCCTCGCCGGCGGCGAAGGTGCGCGCTCGTGGGGGAACGCGCCCACGTCCCACTCCGCGTGCGATCGAGGCCGCTCCGCCCCCGGCCCAGGCCGGGCCGCGTCGACGGCGGCGCCAGCGCCGATGGCCGGCGAGCCCTCCAGCAGCCGGTAGTCGCCGGACGACCGGGCGGCCCACCGAGGATCTGCGACCGCCGAGTGCCGATCCTGACCGGTCTCCGCCGCGAAGGAGGCCAGGCTTTCGTGCGTGATGCCGTACCGTCCGTTCGCCGTATACGAGATCTTCACGCCACCGAGCCGGCGGTGGAACAGATTGTGGTCCGAGCTGTTGCCGGAGGTCTCCGGAGGGCGGTGGTAGATGACGAGGTCCGCGGTGCGGCTGTCGGCGATGATGTTGTTCCGAACCGTGTTGTTCCTGAGCTCCGGATGCTCGGCCCGCGGCAGCCCATGGAGCACGATCCCGCTGCCGTTGTCGTCGAGCGTGTTGTTGGCCACGGTCACGTCGCTCGACGCGTTGACGAAGATCCCCTGGGTCGAGCTCCGGACCACCACGTTTCCGGAGATGAACGCCGCGTCGGAGGTCTCGTACTCGATGCCGCGGGTGTTCTCCCCGAGGAACGACTGCCGGATGGTGACGTCCCGACAGCCGAGGTCGAACCAGATCCCCGGTCCCGCGTTGGAGACCGCCTTGTGGCGGGAGATGTGCACGCGAGCGCAGGCGTTGGCCGCCTTCAGCCCGCCCGCCTGAAAGTAGACGTAGAACCCCCGGTAGTTGTTGAAGCTGGTCTCGTTACCTTCGAGGACGACGTCCTGTCCGCCGTTGAGCGCGATCCCGAGGTCGCCGTTCTCGTTGCACGCGTTGCCGACGATGCGATGACCTTTGCCGGAGATGCTCAGCCCGGCAAAGTCGCCTCTGGTGAACGAGCAGCCGGAGACGACCCATCCGCTCCCTTCGACGTTCACGAGGCCCATCATCATGGGGACGGCGCTCGTGTTCGAGTGGGCGAACTTGAGGCCGCGCAGCTCGATGAAGCTGACCGGGCCGGACGCGATCACGTGGTTCCGGACCGACGCCTCGATCTGGTGGAGGGCCGGGTCCGCGCCACCGGGGAGGCGCACGTAAAGCGTCGCCGAGCGTTGATCGTGGAAGAACGAGCCCGGCGACAGGTCCGAGAGACCGCGCCCCCGGGGGGGGAGGATGGGCTCGGTTCCCCATTTCATGTCATTGAACGGGCAGCGCGCCCCGATCTGCTGGAGCGGTGTGCCATCCACGAAGACCTGCTGGCTGTTGACGCTCCAGCCGCTCCTCTTCCAGATGCCTCCACCGTGCGGGATCCATCCGGTCACGACGTCCGACCCCTTGATCGCGACATCGGCCCCAGGTGCCGCAGCGATCCGGATGCGTCCACCGGGGCCTGACCCGCTGCGCGGGAGCTGTACCTGCTCCCGGTACGCACCCGACGCCACCCAGACCGTGTCGCCCGGCATCGCCTTGGCCGTCCCGGCCGACACGGTCTTCATCGGCCGGCGCGCCTCCGTCCCCGGGTTCTCGTCGCGCGAGGCGGGGTGGAGGTTGTCCACGAAGAACTCGCGGGCCGAGGCGCGCCCGCCGAGCAGCGGCGGAGTGAGCGCCAAGATGACCAGGGCCGCGCGGATCACGACCCCACCTCGGACAGCGTCGCGGACGCGACCCGTGGCCGCTCGGTCTCCAGCGCCCTGGCGAGCCTCCCGTAGGCGTGCCATCGAAACGCCGTCGAGAGGCCGTTCCCGCAGAGGAGGCCGAGCGCCACGCCCAGCGGGCCCAGCAGCCGCACCAGCACGGCCCCGGCCGTCACGGTCACGCCGAGCACGATGAGGTTGCTCTTCACGATGACGTCCGGCCGGTCGAACAGAAAAAGGGCGTAACTGGCTGGCATCGCGAGCACGTCGACCGCCTGCGCGAGCGACAGGGCGCCGACCGTTAGGCCATATCCGTCGTAGCGAGCGCCGTAGACGAGCCTCAGCAGCGCCCCCCCCGCGAGGAAGAGGGTCGGGCACACGACCGCCATCACGCCCGCGAGCCCGAAGGTCGCCTTGCGCAGGATCCGCCGCACCGCGACGAATCCACCGCTGGCGTGCGCGTGCATCGCATGGGGCGCCAGGAAGTTCCCCAGCCCCAGGATCAGCGGGTTCGTCAGATAGGTGACGCCCATGCACGCGGCGAGGATCCCGGTCTCTTCCGCCCCCCGCGAGGCGGCGATGAGCCACGGGTATAGCTGCGCGCCAGCCAGCGCGACGAGCCCGTTGGCGAACGTCCATCTCCCCGTGGCCCAGTTCATCTTCAGATCCGGCAGGACGCGGGCCCGGCTCCAGGCGAACCAGCGTCGAACGGCGATGGCCGACACCAGGACGCCACACCCGCAGGCGACGCCGGCCGTGACATAGGCCGCGGCGGCGGAGAGCCTGCCGGACCGGGCCAGTGCGAGCAACGAGCCCACCTGGACGATCGCCACGACGGCGTCGAGGAGCAGCGGCGGCAAGCGCTCGAGCCTCGCGAAGAAGAGCTGCCGGAGGTACTCCCTCCCCATGAACAGCGGCAGGCCGCAGGCCACGACCAGGACGACCTGCGCCAGGCCGGGAGGCCCGACGCGGCCCGCCAGCAAGAGGCCACCCACTGCCAGGACGACCGTGGAAAGCACCACCAGCGACAGCTGGTGCACGAGCGTGCTGCCCGAGTAGGCAGCCCTGTCCTCCGCGGGGACGCGGACGCAATAGACGGTATACGGCATCGAGACCAGCGCGCTCTGGAAGCTCACGATGAGCAGGAGGAGGCTGAAGGCGAGCGAATAGAGACCGAGTTCCCCCCGTGAGCAGTACCGACCCACGATGACGCCCGCGAGGAAGTTCGTGAGGCTGACGATCCCCTGATCGACGAGCGTGGTCGCACCGCGGGCAGCGGCGGAGCCAGAAAGCCGGCCGATCCAGGTGTGCCAGCGGCGGACGGCGCCCGGTGGCGTCTCGCGCGTGCGGGAGGTCAACGGAGCCCCCGGAGCGCGCGAGGGCCATGGCGGGCGCGCCGCACCCAGGCCCCCCACCCGCTCGATTTGAGCGCGAATGACGCCGGTCCGTCGTTCGTCGCTATCTGGATCCGCTCGCCGGTGAACCGGCTTCCGGAGGCCAAGCCAGCCGCCCACGCCGAACGGTAGCCAGCCCTCTCCGTCAGGCGGACGATCCTCTCGTCGAAGTGGCCAAAGGGGTACGCGAAGGCCCGGACCGCGCGGCCCAGACCATCCTCCAACTCGCGCCGCGAGCCGGAGAGCTCCTCGAGCGCGGCGGCGTCGTCGCAACTCGGGAGGCTGGGGTGCGTCCGGGAATGGCTCTGGAACGAAAACCCGTGGCGCGACATCTCCTCCATGTGCGCCCAGGTCATCATGCGAGCGGAGCTGCGAGTGGAGTCGCCGTGCCATCCCGGTCGGCCGCCGACCGCGCCCGTGACGACGAAGACCGTCGCCCCGAAGGCGTACCGCTGCAAGATCGGGAAGGCCGCCGTGTAGTTGTCGAGATAGCCGTCGTCGAACGTGAGGGCGATCTGATTGCGAGCCGTCGCGGGGGGGCCTTCGAGCGCGACGGCCTCGTACCCGCGCTCCCGCAGATGGCGAATCTGGGCCTCGAACCTCTCGGGCGGGACGGCGAGGCGCAGCGGATCCTCGGCCGCCGTCGTCGAAGCCACCCGGTGGTAGACGAGGACCGGCAGGACCCGCCGAGGCAGGAGATCGCGCAAGCTCACGTGGCCCCGTGTGGCCTGACCCCTCTCGTACGCGCGCCGCTTCAGGCGGCCCCCGTCCGCCTCAGGACCGCCGGGATCGTCTTGAGCAGGATCTTGACGTCGAGCCACAGGCTCCAGGTGTCGATGTACTGCGCGTCGAGCTCCATCCACTTGTCGAACGAGATGTTGCTCCGGCCGCTGATCTGCCAGAGGCAGGTGATGCCCGGCGGAACGCTGAACCGGCGGCGGTGCCAATCCTTGTCGAATCCCTGGTAGTCCCTCACGGGAAGCGGTCGCGGCCCCACCAGACTCAGATCGCCTTTGACCACGTTGATGAGCTGCGGCAGCTCGTCGATGCTGGTCTTCCGCAGGATGGCGCCGATCGGCGTGACCCGAGGGTCTCTGCGGATCTTGAAGACGGGCCCGCTCGCCTCGTTGAGGGACTCGAGCTCGCGCTGCCGCCGCTCGGCGTCCGCCACCATCGTCCGGAACTTGTACATGCGGAACCGGCGCTTGCCCAGACCGAGCCGCTCCTGGACGAAGAGAGCGGGCCCAGGCGAGGTGGCCTTGACTAGGATGGCGGTGACCGCGAGCAGCGGTGCCAGCAGCGTGAGGAGAAACGCCGACACCAGGACGTCGAAGGCGCGTTTCGCGAAGGCCGGCCATCCCTCCCTCGAGCCGCAGATGGCGATGAGGGGGCCGTCCAGGTCTTCCGCCGCGAAGGCGGAGGTGCGGGCCATCTCGAAGAGCCGCGATGAAAGCTTGACGGGGATGCCCTGCTCCTCGCACTTGCGTGCGACCTCCATCGCCTCGTGGTAGTGCGATTTGAGCGGGAGGAAGATCACCACCTCCTCGATCGGCCGGCTCCGCAGCAGCTGCGGAAGCTCGACGACCTCGCCCAGGAGCTGGTATCCGGATCGCTCGAACTCGCGTCGCGTACTCTCATGGAGCCGGTCCAGGAAACCGATGATCCTGTACCCCCACTCCGGCCTCGCCTCGATGCTCCGCGCGAAAGCAAGAGCGCGCGGGTTCGTGCCGACGATGAGCAAGTAGCGAAGGTCCCTGCCGCGGGCCCTCGCGCCGTGGAGGATCACGCGAAGCGCGGTCCGCCCAGCGACCGAAACCGAGACATAGGTCGCGAAGAAGGTGGCCGTGAAAGCTTCGGTCACCAGAGCGACCCGGAGGACCATCGAGATCACGTAGATGATGCCCGTCGCGAACAGCGTGGCCTTCGAGATGTTCGCGAGCTCGTCCCGCAGGCTGTCGAGGCGCTTCGAGTCGTAGACGCCCGACGCCTCGAAGACGCGGTTCCAGACCGCCAGGAGGATCGCGAAGATCACGAAGTTCCCGACCTTGATGCGTATCGACAGGAACTGCTCGAACGTCGAGATCCCGGGCGGCCAGGCCACGACGAAAGCAGCCACGAGGAAGCAGCCGACCACCAGTGCGAGGTCGAAGACCTTTAGCGCCGACCTGAGGACGGTGCGTTTCGCGGAACCCATCTCAATCCGCGCCAATACTAATATGGGCTGAATTCTTCGGCGGATGGACCGAGTCCATCGTCCAGACACACAAATAGATGCCCTTCACCGGCCTCGCCTCACCATCCGTGCTGTTTCGTTGCGTGGGTGCGTCTTAGCGGATTGTGTACGATCCCGTGGCGGCGAGGGTAAAGAATTTGAGGGTGTCCAGAATAATCTTCGACAGCGATTGACGGAGGACAATTTCCTGGGGGTGATCGCTTTCGTAGGGCAGGGGCTTGTCCCGTTGGCGGGGGACAAGCCCCCGCCCTACACGAGATCGACCGCGGGATTCTCGGCGCGTGAGAGAGAGTCAGATGCCGGCCGCTGCATCTCACCCCTCCGCATGTTCAACCGATCGTCACAGAATGTTCAACCGAGTGTCACAGACCTGCGGCGTGAGCGCGCGGCGCCTGCTTTGGCGCCGGGGCCGCGCGGAGCAGGCTCGGTGGCGAGCGCGACCGGCCTGCCCATGTCCGAATGTCCGAGAGGTTGGCGGGCAGGACGAGCGTCGTCGCTCTTCGTGTTGCAGCGGCGTCACGGCGGCGAGGCCCCCGCTACAGGGCGCTCTTGTGCTGTGCCGCCGTGCGAATGCTCTCCGCCCGATCGCTCGCGCGCTCCTCCTTCAGCCTCTTCATGCGGCGGCGGATGATCTCGCGCTTGAGGCTGGAGAGGTGATCCACGAAGAGCGTTCCATCCAGGTGATCGCACTCGTGCTGGACGGCGATGGAGAGCAGGCCCTCGCACTCGAGCTCGTAGGCCTTCCCGAAGTAGTCGAGCGCGCGCACCCACACCTTGGCGGCCCGCTCCACCTCCTCGGCCTCGCCCGGGACGGAAAGGCACCCCTCGGTGTAGGTGGTGACGCCCTCGGTCTTCACGATCTCCGGGTTCACCAGATGGATCAGCTTCTGCCCCTCCTGACGGGGCGAGGTGTCGATCACGATACACCGGTGCCCCTCGGCGATCTGGGGTGCGGCCAGCCCGACGCCGTCGGCCGCGTACATCGTCTCGGACATGTCGTCGAGCAAGCGTTGGATGGTGTCGTCCACGCCGTCGACAGACTTGGCGACCTGCTTCAGGATGGGGTCCGGCCAGATGACGATTTCGCGGATCATACAAGACGAAGTCTATCGGTCTCGCCGGCGCGCGTCGATCGAATCGCGAACTGGGACTCTCCGCTACTCCCCCAGTCCAGCCAGGTACTCGGCGCGCAGGACGTCGTCCAGGAGGATGTCGCGCGCCTCCTCCATCACCTGGCGAATCTCCTCCAGCTTGGCCGGAAGCCCGTCCGCGACCACCGTGTCGAAACGCTCGAGCGTCAGCTCGGAGAGCAGCCGCTCGGCGGCCTCCCTGATCTCGTATGGGGTGCAGGTGCGCCCCAGGCCGAGGATGACGAAGTAGTCCGCGCGGCGCACCTGATCGAGCTTTTCGTCAATCCGGGCCAGGTCGATCGACCCCGGCGCCGGCGCGGGCGCGCCCATGGGCGCCAGGATCTTGACACACAGCACTCCCACCTCGACCAGGGCCGCCAGGACCTGGCGCGTGGAGAGCGGATCCAAGGGGGCGTCGGCCATGATCTCGTCCAGCGTCCGCAGGCCGTCAGCGAGCTCGGCGACGCGCCTTTCTTCGCCCGAGAGCGCGAGCTCGGCGAGCGGGGAGGCTCGGGCGGCCGGCGCGAGCAGTGTACCGGCGCTGCCCAGGACGGCGTCGAGCCGCGGTGGGCCCCATCGGCGGCGGATGCCCTCCACGGCGAGGAG
>Ga0154716_1031_pt7 | contig 10463 bp, 8 predicted proteins | sample Rifle2008BG16ft_FD_105724 | JGI IMG/M metagenome (GOLD analysis project Ga0154716, IMG submission 105724) | Anaeromyxobacter sp. RBG_16_69_14
GAAGAAGATGATCGCGCCCAGGGCGCCCGAGTTGCTCTTCTGCGAGTCACCACCGTGGTTCTTTGAACGGACGTGATCGAACTCGGCCACCAAGGTCAGGGTCTCGGTAGCGGCGTAGAAGAGCGCCGCCGTGGCCATGGCGTTCGACTTGACGAGCGCATTGGCATCAGCACCAGCCTTGTCGAGGAAGCTCATCCCGTAGCTCAGGCCCGGCTTCAGCTTGGTGTTGGGGATCTCGTACGTCACCTGGCCCAGGAAGCCGTAGGACTTGCGCCCCTCGACCGAATCGCCCGCTGCGTTGAGGCCGGCATTCGAGTCAGCGCCGATGAGCGTCGTGCCGACCCCCTTGCCATAGTAGCCGTAGGCCATCGCACCCAGGCCGGAGACGCTGTACTTGCCACCGAGCTCGCCGACGACCGAATTGAGGCTGGGGTTCGTCGAAGGAGCGTTCACCTTGGTGTTCTGGTACATGCCGCCCGCCCACACCTTGCCAGCCTTCTCCGGGAAGTCATAGCTGACCTTGGCCTGGACGCCAGGCAAGTCGTTGCTGTCGGTCGGAGCCATCCTGAAGGCCTCGATCGCGGCGACAGTGACCTGAGCGCCACCGAACTTCGGCGAGATGTAGGCAATCTGCGGGATCCAGTCGGCGTAGAGGTAGCCGGTACCGATGTGGCCGATGGTCACGTTGTGGTTGTACGCCTTGCCGGCGCCGGCGCCCACACCGAGCAAAGTCATGTCGGAGAGGATCGCATCGGCCCCGAAGATGCCCAGATCCTTGCCGAGTTTGACCGTGCCCCACTTCTTCTCGTCACCGAAGGTGAGAAAATTCTGCCGGACGTCCATCGAGAACGCGCCGTCAGAGGCATTGCCGGTGCGCGTGTCAGCGACGTGGAGCCCGGGGTACAGGCCGATGGTCGCCGAGACGTCGAGATCGGACGCCCGGGTCTTGGCAGTGAAGACGAACGCGCTCGGGAGCAGGCCCGATTCAATGGAGAATGTATTCGGCGCATCCTCGGCCTTGGTGCAGGCGAGACCGATCTGTGGGCTGTTGTTGACGCCGCAGACCTGGTACGTCGCGAACGCGTTCACGTTACCCGAGAGCGAAAAATCCCACGAACCAGCCTTGACTTCGAGCGCCGCCGCCGCAGGAGCGGCCGTCCCCAGACAGAGAGCGCCCACCACGGCAAGCGAAAACCGTTTCACGCGCTTCTTCATTGTCTCCTCCATTCACAAAGTTGGCAAAGCCAGAGCTGCGTGCCTCCCACGCTTTCGACGAACGCCTCCTAGTTCGAAGAACGCTTCCAAGACCCTCCCTCCAGGAAGCCCAGAACCTGGGTGATGATGCGACCGCGCTGTCCCTTCTCGTCCGCTCTCTGGCGGAGTCGACAGGACAGCGCTCTCACACCAATGATGGATGAAGCCGTTGTCGCCCAGGCGGGCCTTCCGCGAGGCCTGCCCATATCTTCCCCTCTACTTTCGGTGAAGTGCGCCCGTCACGGGACAAGCTTGGCCGACAGGGCCGCGGCTGACGGATGGCACCAGAAAAATTAATTCAACGACCGGGCCAAGTGCGGCGAGCCGCCGCTCCCTTACCTGACGAGCCTGTTCCGGGGGCTTACGGGGCCCCGTTCGAGGACGTAACGCACCGTGACATGTATCAGACGTCACACACTGTTACACATCCCCCGACAACCCCTTGTCATCGCACCCATGTCGCGCTGGCGGTCTCCGCGCGGTCTCCCGGAGCGGCCGCCGGCCGCGGACGCTCGCGCCGCCGCCAGGCTCTCCATCGGGAACGACAGGGAAGGACGGCGCGCCCTGGGCGGCGCTCGAGCTGCTACCGCGAGGCGCGCCGACAAGCCCGCCAGCGGCGGGGCTTGCTGCGCATCCTGGTCAGGCTGCTGCCTTGTAAAACCGCCGCGGCGCGGCTCGCTGGATCGGACCCACCGGGAGGACTGGATGCCCCCAGAGCGTAGCCAGCAGCCCGGCAGCCGAGACGTAGAGCGCCAGCAGCGCATCGACCATTCCCACATAACCTGCCCACGGAAAGAGGGAAGGATGCCCCGCCAGCCCGAAGTCCAGGAGCAGGAACACTGCCAGCAGCGCCGCGAGCGTCAGGATCACGGCCACGTTGGTGACCAGGGCGGCGACGAGGACGTAAGCAGTGAAGATCGTGTACGCGACCAGGAAGGCCAGGAGCGCGTTCGCATCCAGCTCGAACAGGTTCGCCGCCACACCGAGGTTGATGAGTCCGTACGTCAGCCAGAACATCCCGTAGATCCCGAACACGAGCGCCGTGAAGAGCTCGTTCTTCCTGAATCCATACCATGTCGCAAGGAGGTGAACGACACCGGTCATGATGGCCGTCGGGACGATGACGCCCATGGACTGCGGACCGATGAGGTCGGCATTGAGGAAGCTCAGGGTGAACAGGGCGATGCCGAAACTGGCCAGCCCAACTGTGGACGGATCGGCTATCGCCTCTCTCACTTCACAAACCTTGGCTTGCTCCATGGCGACTTCTTTATGTCAGATTTTTCGGCGACGTGGGACACGAGTCCCAAGAAGTTGTCGAAAGATTCGACAACTCCTCAGGCCGACCCCCGCGAGCGGGGCGGCGGGTGGGTGAAGTGCCCGAATTCACTCCGGGCACGAGGCGAGAGCTGCCCCCCGAGATTGCCGGTCAGTGCGAGGCGAGCGTTCGCGAGATGCCGTACTGACTCAGCAGGCGGTACAGCGTCGTGCGAGCGATGCCGAGTCGCTGTGCTGCGCGTGCGAAGTTCCACAAGCAAGCGTCGAGCGCCTCGAGAATGACCTTCCGCTCCGCCCTGAGCACCGCCTCCCGCAGCATCTGTCTTCCCCCCCCCGGGGCGCTGGGCGTCGCCGGCTCGGATCCGCCTGTCTCGAGGAGGAGGTCGCGAGCGGCGATCTCCGATTGCGGAGCCGTCGCGGCCGCCCGCGAGATCACGTTCTTCAGCTCGCGGACGTTCCCAGGCCAGGCGTAGGCTCGAAGCGCATCGGCGGCGTCGGCGGAGAGCGTGAGGTTGCGCCGCCCCACGTCGGGCTCGGCCTCGGCGAGGAACCCCTGGGCGAGGAACGGGATGTCGTCGCCTCTGTCCCGCAGGGACGGCACAGTGATCGAGAAGACATTCAATCGGTAGTACAGATCACGGCGGAATCGCTTCGCTCGGATCTCCTCTTGGAGTGGCTTGTTGGTCGCCGCGACGATCCGGACGTCCAGGTGGCGCGGCATGCTCCCGCCCAGGCGAACGACCTCCTTCTCCTGAAGCAGGCGCAGAAGCGCCACCTGGGCCTGGTGTGGCAGCTCGCTCACCTCGTCCAGGAACAGCGTGCCTCCGTCGGCGTCCTCGAAGCGCCCGGAGCTGCCCCCGGGCTTGGCGCCCGTGAAAGTACCCGCCTCGTAGCCAAAGAGCTCCGCCTCGACGAGCTGTCCCGGGATGCAGCCGCAGTTCACCACCACGAAGGGCCCGGCCCGGCGACCGCTGGCGCCGTGGATCGAGTGCGCGAACAGCTCCTTGCCGGTTCCGGACTCGCCGGACAAGACGACCGGCAGCTCGTTGCGCGCCGCAGTCCTCGCGAGCTCGACAGCCTGGCGCAGGGGCTCCGACCGGCCCAGGATCAGGCCGAAGTCGTACCGAGCCGAAGGGCGTCCCTGCGAGCGGGAGGGGTGCGCCTCGCTCGCCTTCGCGGCGACGCGCAGGATGGCGCCGACCACCGAGCCCTCGTGCCGCACCTCCGATACGACGTAGGCGAGGCCGTCTGGCGAACTGAGCCGCACTGCGCCATCGGAGCTGCGCGACCGCGAGAGAAGCACCTCGGCGACCGCTTCCCGCATCGCGAGCGGCAAGGACCCACCATCCACGATCCTGCGCCGAGCGGCAGCGTCGTTCACGGCGATGACGCGCCCGCGAGCGTCTGCCGCCACCAGGGCGTCTCCAGCCTCGTGCGCCGCGCGAAACGCGTGGCGCACGACCTCGTCCCGCACACTGGCGGCCGCTCGCAGTCGCTCTTCGATGGTGCGGGCGATCGCCTTGGCGACGAGCAGGGCCTTGCGCGACTGCAGCTCCCAGGGTCCCGTGACGTCGATGAGCCCGACAGGATCCTGTTCGCCGGGTCCCCGGATCGGGGCAGCCGCACAGCTCCAGGGATGCCATGCCTCCACGAAGTGCTCGGAGGCGAACACCTCTACCGGCCTTCCCAGCGCAAGGGCCGTGCCCGGACCGTTCGTACCTGCGCACTCCTCCGTCCATTTCACCCCGGGGCGGAAGTCGATCTGCTCGACGCGATCGAAGATGCGCCGATCTCCGTCCATGGAGAGCATCCAGCCGTCGCGGTCGAAGAAGGCGAGGACGTGGTCCGATAGAGCCAGGTGGCCGCAGAAATCGCGAAGGATGGGCGCGGCGAGGCGCAGCACGTCGTCGCGTTCGCACCGTCTCACCAGGGCCTCCGGAGAGAGGGCGCGCGGCAGTCGGGTGATGCCGGGGTCGATCTGGTAGGATACCCGTGCCCGTCGCCAGGACTGCGAGATTTCCTCGCTGATCCCCGCTGGCTCGATCGCATCCTCGACGAAGAGCCGCCACGCGCGGTCGATCTGGCGCCGCCGCGCCTGGCGCATGGACGCCCGAACTGAGAGCCGCATAGGACCTCACGTACGCTAGCAGCCTGCAGCGATTGATCCTACCCCTGTTCGGGCTGTTTTCGCCTGCTCCCATTTGCGCCATGTTGCCACGCCCCTACGAGGCAAGCTCGTCGATCGCCTTCGACATCCCCGAGGGCTGCTTTGCCTGGAAAATGCGCCATGAGACCGACGCCGGGACCGAGCCGAGGACTCGGCCAGGTTCTCCTTCGCCTCGCCGCCAGAGGCATCCGGTACCGCTGGCTGAAGGCCACCGGCAAGCCGGCCAAGCCGGAGGCCTTGAGCCTCGAGGTCACCCGCCGGTGCATCGCCCGGTGCGTGATGTGCAACATCTGGCAGGCGCCGGCGGACCTCCCGGAGCTGGAGGCCGGGGAGTGGCTGGAGCTGCTCGCGTCGCCGGTTCTGGCCGAGCTCAAGGAGCTGGACGTCACGGGCGGTGAGCCGTTCCTGAGAGACGATCTGGTGCAGCTTCTCCACGGAATCGGCAGGTTGAAGGCAACCCACCTGCCTCGCCTGCGGTCCGTGGCCATCACGACCAACGGATTTCTGACGCGGAGAGTGCTGGCCGACGTCCGCGCCGTCATCGGTCCGCTGGAACGAGCTGGAGTCACCCTCGTCTTCGCCTGCGGGATGGACGCCGTGGGCGACCTCCACGACCGCATCCGGGGCACCAGAGGGGGCTTTGCCAGGCTCCACGCCACGCTCGAAGGGCTGCAGGAGCTTCGTGAGGAGCACCCGAGCCTCGTCCTGGGGATCAAGACCACGATCTCCCGGTACAACGTCGACGAGCTGGCTCCTGTCTGCGAGTACGCCGACGCTCACGGCCTGTTCACGATCATGTCCCCTTACATCCTCACAGCCAACCGATATGCCAACCTCGGCCGGGAGGAGGCGCTGGCCTTCTCTCCCGCAGACGTCGAGGCGCTCAAGCGCTTCTACCAGACCCCCCGTTTCCGGTGGAGCTACTACCGGAACGAGCTGCTGCAGTTTCTCGGAACGGAGGGGGGCGGAGGGCGGATCGCGAAGCCCTGCTCCGCGGGATTCAACTATCTCTTCGTCCGGAGCAGCGGAGACGTGTTTCCTTGTCCGATCATCGACGCGAGGCTGGGCAACGTGAAGTGCACGCCCTTGGAGGACCTCGTCTGCTCCGCGGAAGCTGCCCGTTTTCGCCGGAACGTCACGGGCTTCCCTGAATGCGCGAAGTGCACGGAGCCGGGCCTCGAGAGGTACGCCTTGCCCTTCGAGGGGTTTCACTACCTGCGGCTGTACTTCAAGATGGGGCGAGAGGACTTCTGCTCGCTGCACCAGCACCTGGGTCTGGGCAAGTACTTCTGACTCGCCTCTCGGCGTCTTCCGTGCTCCCCGGCGCTTCAGGGGCGAGTCACAGCGGCGACCCCGGGGCAGGATCGAGGCGCTCGCTAGACGGGGGCGGACGTGGAGCCAGCTGCGGCGCTAGGCTAGAATGACGACCGGGATTCCGGAGGGACCTCATGGGCCTGCCGCTGCGCGACCGCCAACGCCACACCTACGGCGAGTACCTGACCTGGCCGGAGGATGCGCGCTACGAGTTGATCGCCGGCGAGGCCTATCTGATGGCGCCGGCGCCGGATCTGGTACATCAGGATGTGGCCGGGGAGGTGTTCAGCCAGATCCACACCCAGCTTGCGGGGAAACCCTGCCGCGCGTTCGTTGCCCCTGTGGACGTGCGTCTTCCCAAGAGCAATGAAGCCGACGACCAGATCGACACGGTGGTCCAACCCGATGTACTGGTGGTGTGCGATCCATCGAAGCTCGACCGGCGCGGCGTGCGCGGTGCCCCGGACTGGGTGCTCGAAGTGCTCTCTCCCTCCACGGCCGGCCACGATCAGGTGCTCAAACGCCTGATCTACGAGCGGGCCGGGGTGCGCGAATTCTGGCTCGTGCACCCGATGGACCGCGTCCTCACCATCTATCGGCTCGACGGCGTCGAGTACGGTAAACCCGACGTGCAAGAGCTCAAAGGTTTCACGGAGATCCGGCTGCTCCCCGGTGTGATCGTAGCTTGGGACGCCCTGGCCGAGCGTTTACCCAGGCCCGAGTACTAGGAACCCGACACATTCGGGCGACGGTCATTCCGGTCACAGCACCGGAGCGCATGTGAGGACGGCACCGACCCAACTGTTTGACGGATGGCGCGCGGTCTGCTGTCGTCGAGATCACGATGACGATGCCCAAGGTTACGTCCGCCTTCCTGCTCGGCCTCTCGCTGCTCGCCGTGTCCACCACGGCCTACGCGGACGATGACGACAAAGACATGCCGCCTCCGCCGCCGGTGATGCCGGCCGATCCGCCGCCCGTCTACCAAGCGCCGCTCAGCCAGAAGACGCAGAGCACGTACGTGCCGCAGAGCGTGGCGCTCTCCGGCCCGGAGGAGATCACGGACAACACCGAGGGCCGCCCAGCCCCGGCCGGCTATACGTCGGTCAAGCGCGCGCGCAAGGGCCTGCTGATCGGCGGCGGCGTGACGCTCGGCGCCTCGTACGCCATCAGCGCGATGGTCGCGGCGGCCGGCTCGGACGCCTCCGACAGCGACAGCAAGAACGAGGTCGCGGCGATGTGGATCCCGATCGCGGGTCCGTTCATCCAGATCGCGAACAGCTCCAGCGCCACCGCGAAGGTGTTCTTGGTCGGTCTGGGCGGTGCGCAGCTAGCCGGCGCGGTGATGCTGTACTACGGTCTGACCACCACGAAGACCGTGTTCGTGCGCAACGACCTCGTCGGTAGCCTCAACGTCGGCCCGCTGATCGGCGAGCACAACACGACCGGCATGGTCGTCTCCGGCCGCTTCTAGGTGGCTGGTGGTTTTTGCGGCTTTCACTTCTCGTGGGTCCACAAACCGTCGGTTGGCATCGTCCGTGAGCGAGTCCGAGTCCGAGTCCGAGCCAGCCCCCCGGATGTCGTTCGACCACGAGAAGCGAATCCAAGGCCGGCGCATCACCGCCGGCCCGATCGACCTCGCCCATTGATCAGCCTGACCTGATAGCCCGAGCCGCTGCACTGGATGACGTTCAGGCAGGCGTAGTCCTGACCTATCCGGAACACGTTGGACACCGGCATCCCGAGCATGTGGCACAGGAGCACCCGATTCACTCCGGCGTGTCCCACGAGCACGATGTTTCCGGTGGAGGATGCCAGGATCTCGAGAAACGCCGGGACCACCCGCCCGCTGCACTCCGCGAAGCTCTCGCCGCCGGGGACCCGATAGCCGCCGATGTCGGCGCCTCGCGCCTTGAACTCGTCGGGGAAACGCCGCGCGATGTCCCCGAACGTGCAGCCCTCCCACTCGCCCATGCTGATCTCGCGGAGATCTTCGCGAGCGACGACCTCGGCGACGTTCTCCCCGCCTCCGTCGGCGATGATCTGCGCCGTCTCTCGCGAACGCGCCAGATCACTGCAGTAGATCGCGCCGATGTCGGCGTGCTCGAATCTCCTCGCGAGGTTCCGCGCCTGCGTCCTTCCTTCGTCACCGAGCGGCGGGTCGATCTGCCCGATGTACCTTCGCTGATCGTCCTCCAGCTGGATCTTGCCGTGCCGGAGCAAGTACACCACCCTGTTCTCCATCGTTCTCCTTGCGTTCTCCGGCCCTCACTTGCGGACCGTCGCCTGCCCTTCGGCGATCGTCCTCTTCTCCGGTCCACGTGGCAGGCGCTCGCCGACGCAGGCCGTCGAGACGGTCACCGACAGCGTGCCAGCCCGCCGCGCCGCGCATATCGCGGGCACCTGGTCGAGCGCCTCGTGCACCGCACCTTCGACCCCGTGCCGCGCCGGTCGCAGCGACCACATTGTGATCGCCAGGCTGGAGGGATCGCGGCTCGCCACGACGGCGAAGTCTACCACCCCGGGCACCGCGAAGAGGGCCTCGTCCAGCTCGGGCATCGTGACGTCTACCGTTTGTCCCGCCAGCCTTCCACGGACGCGTTCCAGGCGTCTCAGGACCGTGCCACATGGACACGGCCCCGGGAGAAACCGGGAGAGGTCACCCGTCCTGTAGCGGACGAGCGGCATTCCCCGCCGCGTCAGCGTCGTGAATACGACCTCTCCCCGGACGCCTTCCGGCAAGGGCTCGCCGGTGAGAGGATCCACGATCTCGACATACAGGTCCGCTTCGCGGAGGTGGTATCCGGCGTGGGCTTCGCAGTCCACGCCGCCACCCAATCCCATCTCGGTCATGCCGTAGTGCTCGAACACCTGACAGCCCCATGCCCGCGTGAGCTCCCGAACGATGCTGTCGGGGACGTGATCGGAGGCCAGGAGGACGCTCTTCAGGCGGAACGACTCTCCGGCGACCTCCTCCGCGTAGCGCGCCAGCGCCAGGACTTGCACCGGAACACCGACGAGCGCGGTGGGCCTCTCCCGTCGCAGGAGGTCGACGGCCGCGGGGAGGTCACGGACAAAGCCGTGCGGAATCGGCGTGACCCCCGACCGTCGAAGGGCCAGCGCGAGCAGGTCGCCTACGCTCCCGGGAACCGCGCCTGGCAGGAGGATCGACACCCGATCGCCGGGGGCCGTCAGGGTGGACATCCCGACCCGGAAGAAGTCCACCGTCAGCTCCTGGTCGTCGGCCGTGAAGTACAGTCTCTTCGGAGTCCCCGTGGTGCCGGAGCTGTCCAGGGTCACCACCCTCCTGACGTCGTCCTGCGACACGCAGAGGAGCTCCGGACCCCGTTCCCTGAGATCGAGGGCGGTCGTGAACGGCAGGAGCCGCAGATCGGCCAACGACGCGAGGTCCAGGAGGTCGCGCTCGCGCGGTCGAGACCCCTGTAGGCTTTCTGCGTGCTTCGCGCCCATGCGCAAGCGGCGGTAGAACCGGCCATGGCGGTGCGCCCACTCGACGGTGCGCCGTAACCGTTCCAGCTGGTAGCGCTCGACATGCTCGCGCCGCAGTCGCTCCCCGCTCACCCCCAGCTTGAGCGCTATCCAGGATTCCAGGGGCGTTCGCTCGATGGTGTCGCTCGCCATCCTGCCTACTCGTCCTCCGAACCCGGGGAGCCCGGCGGCGGTGGCCTCGGCGGGACCTCGAACTCCGCCACGCCGTGGCCGGCCATGGCACGCGCGATGTGCTTGCTCATGCGACGCTCGGCGAAGTCCTCGGACTCCGCGTTGGCCGTCTCGATCCAGGCCTTGACGGACAGGAAGTCCGTGCCCTGGATCGCGCGCCGCAGGCCAGCGATGCACCGCTCCATCTCTGCCCGTTCCTTCGTCGAAAGCAGATCGCCGTCGAGGTGGCACGCGCTTGCGAGCGAATGGATCATCCGCTCACCCTCGACGCGCCACTCGACCAACAGGCGCTCTGCCACGTCCTCCTCGGCGTGCTCATAGCCTTCCTCGAGCATGCGCTCAACCTCTTCCTCGGAGAGGCCGTAGGTGGGCTTCACCTGGATCTTCTGCTCGATCCCCGTCATTCGCTCCTTCGCCGAGACGGACAGGATCCCATCCGCGTCCACCGCGTACGCGATCTCGACCTTCGCGACGCCGGCCGGCATGGGCGGGATTCCCTTCAGCGTGAAGCGAGCCAGCGAGCGGCATTCGCGCGCCAGCTCCCGCTCGCCCTGGACCACGTGGACCACCATGCCGGTCTGCCCGTCGGCATAGGTGGTGAAGTGCTGGGTGGCACTGGCGGGGATGGTGGAGTTGCGCATGACGATGTTCTCGACCACGCCGCCCATCATCTCGACGCCAAGCGAGAGAGGGACGACATCGAGAAGGAGCGCGTCGTCCCGCCCGCCCCTGTCGAGCGCGTCGGCCTGGATCGCCGCGCCCAGGGCGA
>Ga0154716_1087_pt4 | contig 10447 bp, 9 predicted proteins | sample Rifle2008BG16ft_FD_105724 | JGI IMG/M metagenome (GOLD analysis project Ga0154716, IMG submission 105724) | Anaeromyxobacter sp. RBG_16_69_14
GGGGCGGCGCACCCTCGGCGTGCGCCGCGACGGAGGCGCGGGCGGCCGCCGCGACGGTCCAGCCACGGTAGGCGCTCTCCACCACCACTGCCTTCACGCTGGTCGCGCCGATGTCGAGCCCCAGGATGCGCTGGGTCATGTCTACTCCTCCTGCCAGTGGAGGAGCCGGCCCTGATCCTGGGCGAGCCCCTCGGCGCGCTGGTCGAACGTGACGACCGCGTCGATCGTCTTCCGCACGTCGCCTGCCGCGCCGACGGCGTGGATGTGGAAGGTGCTGGAGCGGTCGCCGAACGGGTTCTTCCCCGGATCGGCGGCGGCCCGGGCGTAGATCGGCTGCACTTTCACCCCCAGCGTCTGCAGCATCGTCGCGAATTGCTGTGGCCCGATGGACATGAAGGGGAGCGGCCTCACCAGCTTGAGCGCCGTGACCAGATTCGAGACGAAGGCCGGGTCGAGCATCGCCGGCTGCGGCTTGCCAGGCGGATCGGCCATCACGAGGGTGTTCACCATGAGCTGCAGCGGGTCGTCGGTGTTGACGTTGATGGTCGTGTTGAGGTCGGGGTAGACGGTCAGCTTGTCGCCGAAGGCGGCCATGAAGGCGTCGGAGACACCGCCCACCATGAACAGCTCGTCCAGCGAGTCGAACGACGCGTTCTTCGCCTTGTAGCGCTCGGGGGCGCGGTCGTACAGGTAGTTCTCGTCGCCGTAGCCGAGCTCGAAGGGCTTCAACGCGTCGCCGGTGAAGTTGGAGCTCGTCTCGTCCATGTCTTGCCAGTCCTTGATGGCGCCGAAGAGATCCTTGCGCGAGACCCGAAAGCCGTTTGCGTCGTCCTCGTCGAAGAGGAAGTCCCACTTCGGATCCCTCACCAGCTCCGCCAGGCGCATCCCCTGGGCGGCGGGGAAGGCGCCGATGGCGTCGAACTGGCGGAGGTTGATCTTCCGGTCCTCGTCCTCGATCGCGGCGTGGAACGAGCCCTCCGTGTCGCCGAAGATGCGGCGCGTTCCCTGCTGCGGCGCGCTGCCGTCGGGTGCGGCTGGCGGGGCCGCGACCGGGACGGGAGCGGCGTCAGCGGTCCCGCCGCCCATGCCGCCGCCGAGGAAGAGGGCGGCCGCCGACGAGTCGATGGGGACGAGGTCCCAGAGGCGGAGCGAGATGCCCGAGCCTCCGGCCGCTCCACCCTGCTTCTTTGCGCCCGTGGCCGGCGAGGTGGCGGCGTCGGTGAGGCCCCCCTTGCCGGAGAGGGCACCCATGAGGTTGGCCGGGATGGCGCCCGTGGTCCGGTCGAGGTGCTGCTGGAAGTACAGCACGAGCCGCGACATCGAGACGGCGCTCTTGGCGAGGTAGGTCGCGCGCAGCTCGTCGCGCGCGTTCGCGGCCATCTGCAGTGAGACGCGCGTGTTGTAGGCGAGGTCCACCGACACCGCGGTCAGGATGGCGATGGAGGAGATGGCGACGAGGAGGGCGGCGCCGCGCTGTCGCGCGTATCTGGGATCGTCTGGCATGGTCAGAAGCTCAATGGGCGGATGATGGCGATGCGCGCCTGCGTCTCGAAGGCCCGTTCCTTGCCGTCGGGCATCTTGAGGCCGAGGCGCACCTTCACGCGCGTGGGCAGGATGCTCTGCCGCTCGACGCTGTTCGTGACCCACTCGCGCGTCCACTCCTCGCGCTTCCAGTCCCAGTACTGCACGTCGAAGGAGAGCACGTGCTCGCACACGACGTCCTTTGCCCCGCCCCGCTCGGCGCCGTCGTCGATGCGCGCCTTCTCGCGCCGGAAGAGCGCGTTCTCGCCCGACCGATCAGGGTCGGGCTCGACCGTGTACTCGACGACCGCCTGGTCGGACTCCTTCGCGTCTCGCACGAGGCGCGCGTGGCTCATCGTCGCGAAGAGGAGTTCGTCGCGTTCGCCGCCGTCCTTGCCGCGGAAGGTCGTGGGCGGTTCACGGAAACGCTTGCGGTCGTAGTGATCGGAGAGGAAGGCCTGCGACAGTTCGCGCGCGAGCCGCGACAGCGCCACGTGGGCCGACGAGAAGCGCTCGTCCTGTGCCTCGGTGAGCTCCTTGGCGGCGTAAGTGCGCTGGAAGGCGCCCATCGCCATGACTCCCATGACGGCGGTGATCGCGACCGCGATCATGATCTCGATGAGCGTGACTCCGCGCTGTCCCGGTGGAAATGCAGGGCCGGGGGGCGTCCCCCCAGGCAGCGAGGCGAGACGCGCGACCCTCATTGGACGCCCCCGCTCTTGGCTGCCCCGGAGCCGGTGGTCTTGGCCGCTCCGGAGCCGGGGAGCTTCGCCGCTCCGGAGCCGGGGAGCGCGGCGAGGTTGGGCGGGACCTCCGGGTTGTCGCCTCGCGCGCCATTGGGCGCGCGCGGGTTCAGGACCAAGAGGTGCGTCGTGACCGTGAAGTCGTGGCTGGTCCGACCGTCGCGCCAGGAGACGGTGAGGCGCATCTCGCGGAACGACTTCTTCAGCGTCTCTCCGAGTGCGGTGAGCTGCGACTGGAGCATGCCGCTGAGCGCGCCCGCGAGCGGGTTGGAGGTTCCGCCTCCCGCGGCGGCACCGCCGCCGCCGCCCATCAGCTTGGCGATGAGATCCCCGGGATCGTTCCCGGCGCCTGCGAGCTGCGCGACCAGCTGATCGGCGGAGAGATCCGCGTCCGGCCTCACCAGCGCGAGGTGCCAGTGCATGTCGGGCCGGCCTTCCCTCCCGAAGTCTCCGTCCTCGTCCTGGTCGAAGTCCTTGAAGCCCTCGTCCTCGTACTTCTGCTCGAGCTCGGCCATCTTGCCGCGCGCCACCAGCGTCGCCGCCGAGAGGTCGCGCGCGTAGGCGTGGTTCCGGAGCGCGTTCCCGGAGAGGTCGGCCATCGCCATCAACGCCGCGGCGAGCAGCGCGAGCGCGACCATGACCTCGAGGAGGGTGAAGCCCTTCGCGAGCCCTGGTCCTGTCCGGTAGGGCGGGGGCCTGTCCCCCACCGCCGATCCCCGGCGTGCCGCGCCGTAGCCTGAAGCCAGTAACCTGAAGCCGGCGGTCATGTCCGCGGTACCTCGGGCTTGCCGGTCACCACCTTCGCACGGCCGGTGAATGGCCTGGTCACGATCGAGTAGACGTTGTCCCCGTCGGCGATGGTGATGTGGGCCGCCTCGGCCTGGCCGTGCGGGTAGAAGTAGACGTAGGTCATGCCCTCCGAGAAGGGCTCGCGCTGGTGCTGGGTCCACACCTCCGCGAAGGCGGCGCTGCCCGGCAGCGCACGCTTCTTTGCCAGCCGGTCGGTGAACTGGGCGAACTTGGCGCGCGCGAGGAGCTTCCGCTTCTCGGCGTCGCGCTCCTGGGGAAAGCGCTCCTCGAGCGCCGCGTCGTCCTCCTCGCGGTCCCTCGCGTTCGCCAGCTCGCGCGCGACGAAGGCGCGGTCCTTGGTGCACTCCGCCCACCAGACGCCGTGGTCGAGGTCGAGCGCAAGTCGGCAGGTCTCGTGGCGCAGCGCGGCGGTCTCGAAGAGGTAGCGGGCCGCGCCGGAGAGCTCGCCGGCCGCCGAGCGTGCGTTGGCGCCGGTGACCGCGTTCACGGCGGGCAGCGCGGCGGCCGAGAGGATCCCCACGATCGCGATCACGATCAGGAGCTCGATGAGCGTGAATCCGCCGGGCCGGCCGCAGCGCTTCGTCATCTGACTCGCCTCTCGCTGCCTCTCGTGCCGATCCAGCCGCTCCTCCCCGTATCCCCACCGGAAACGCGTCGTGCCCGCTGGCTAGATTGCGGGGGCGACCGCTGGGTGAGTCGCTGGATTTCACTGATTGACAATGTCGGTGTTCTCGCCGTCGCCGCCCGGTTGACCGTCGCCGCCGTAGCTCTTGATGTCGAACGAGTCCGGGTGGGCCTGGCCCGGATAGAGGTAGACGTAGTCGTGCTTCCAGGGGTCCTTGATCTGCGCCTTGCACTTTCCGGCTGTCACCACCGCCTGCAGCCCCTCCTCGGTGGACGGGTAGCGCCCCTGATCGACCTTGAACAGGTCGAGGCAATTCTCGAGCGTGTGCAGGTCGGTCCTGGCCTGCTTGATCTTGGCGTCCGTGAGCTGCCCGACCACGTTCACGGCCACGGCCGCGGCGATGAGCCCGAGGATCGTGATCACGACCATGATCTCGATGAGGGTCATGCCGCGCTCCTCGAGACGGGGAGAGCACCGGCTCCCCCCGCGTCGGCGAGCGGTGGCGTGCGTGCGCGCGTGCATCTCAGGTACCTCCTGCAAGGGTGTTGATCTGGAGAATGGGCATCAGGATGGAGAAGACGATGAAGGCCACCACCACGCCCATGGCCACGATCATGAACGGCTCGAGCAGCGAGGTGAGGGCGCCGATCTTGGTCTCGACCTGCGCGTCGTACGCGTTCGCGACGTTGGTGAGCATCTCCTCGAGCTGACCGGAGCGCTCGCCGATGGCGACCATGTGGTAGACGAGCGGCGGGAACTCGCCCGAGCGCTTCAGCGGCGCGGCGATGCTCTCGCCCTCCTTGATGGCCTCGCGCGACTCGTCCACCACGGTCGCGAGCCGCACGTTGCCCACGATGTTCTTCACGATGTCGAGCGAGCTGAGGAGCGGCACGCCGCTCTTGAGCAGCGTGGCGAGCGTCCGGCTGAAGCGCGCGATGGCGATCTGCCGGATGAGGTTGCCGAAGAGTGGAGCGGTGAGCACCCAGCTGTCCCACGCCGCCCGGCCGGCCGGCGTCCGGCGCCAGCGGAGAAACAGGACCACCAGCGCCGCGAAGAAGAGCAGGAAGGCCCACCACCAGTCGTGGACGGTGGTGGAGAAGCCGATGAGGGCCCGGGTGGTCCAGGGCAGCGTCACCTTGGTGTCCTCGAAGATCTTGGTGATCTTCGGGATCACGACCGCGAAGAGGATGCCCATGATGACCGTGCCGATGCAGAGCATGGCGGCCGGGTAGGTGAGGGTGCCGATCACCTTCGAGCGCAGGCGCGCCTGCGACTCGGTGAAGTCGGAGAGCCGCACCAGCACGATCTCGAGCGCCCCCGACGACTCGCCGGCGCGGATCATGTTCACGAACAGGCTCGAGAACACCTTGCCATGCGACGCCAGGGCGTCGGCCAGCGAGCTGCCCTCGTTCACGTGCTGGCGCACGTCCGAGATGATGCGCTTCATGCGCTCGTGATCGACCTGGTCCACGAGCGCGCTCAGCGCCTCGACCAGCGGCACGCCTGCTCCCACCAGCACCGCCAGCTGCCGGGTGGTGATGGCGATGTCGTCGGCGCTGATGCGGCCGCCCACCCAGCGCCTGACCGAGACATCGCGTTTGGCTGCGGCCGCGGCCTCCTTCTGCCCGAGCACCTCGGTGAGGAAGATCCCGTCGCGGCGCAGCGTGGACCGCAGGGTCTTTGGCGAGTCGGCCTCCTTGAGGCCCCCGACGGTCTTCCCGCGCTGGTCCAGCGCCTTGTATTCGAATACCGGCATGGCGGTTCGCTACGTCTGTAGGGCGGGGGCTCGTCCCCCGCCGTGTGCGCGTGGCCGCTTCAATGAAGGTCCTCCGCCGTCACGCTGAGGACCTCTGCCGCCGTGGTGATCCCGCGCGCGACCTTGAAGGCGCCGTGCTCGAGCAAGGTCAGCATGCCGCGGTCCACGGCCGCCTTCTTGATGGTCTGCGAGTCTACGTTCTTGAGGATGAGCTGCCGGATGTCGTCGTCCACGAGCATCAGCTCGTAGATGCCGGTCCGGCCCTGGTAGCCGGTGTTCTGGCAGGCGGGACAGCCCTGCGACCGGTAGAGGACCCTCGGGTTCCCTGCCTTCGCCAGGACCGTGGGCGTGATGCCGGCCTGTTCCAGCTCCTCCTTCGTCGGCGAGTACGCGCTCTTGCACTCCTTGCAGAGCACGCGCACCAGGCGCTGAGCGAGCACGCCGACGAGCGACGACGCTACGAGGAACGGCTGCACCCCCATGTCCGCGAGCCGGGTCATGGCGCCGGCGGCGTCGTTGGTGTGGAGGGTGGAGAAGACGAGGTGTCCGGTGAGCGACGCCTGGATGGCGATGTCCGCGGTGTCGCGGTCGCGGATCTCGCCGACCAGGATGACGTCGGGGTCCTGGCGCAGGAAGGAGCGCAGGCCATTGGCGAAGGTGAGGTCGATCTTGGGGTTCACCTGCACCTGGCCCACGCCCTTGAGCTGGATCTCGACCGGGTCCTCGATGGTGAGGATGTTGAGGTTGGGTGAGTTGATCTTGGAGAGCGCGGCGTAGAGCGTGGTGGTCTTGCCCGAGCCGGTGGGTCCGGTGACCAGCACGATGCCGTGGGACCGCGTGATGAGCGAGTCCATGATCTTGAGCTGCCACGGCTCGAAGCCGATGGACTCCAGCTCCAGGAGCACGTTCGACTTGTCGAGGAGGCGCATCACGATGCGCTCGCCGTGGGAGGTGGGGACGGTCGAGAGGCGGATGTCGACGTCCTTCCCGGCGATCTTGATGCGGATGCGGCCGTCCTGGGGGAGCCGCTTCTCGGCGATGTTGAGGCCCCCCATGATCTTGATGCGGCTTCCGAGCGCGGCCTGGATGCGCTTGGGTGGGCGGATCACCTCGCGCAGCTCGCCGTCGATCCGGTAGCGCACCGAGAGATCCCGCTCCTCCGGGTTGATGTGTATGTCGCTGGCGCGCTCCTTCACGGCGCGGAAGAGGAGCGAGTTCACGAGGCGGATGATGGGCGCCTCGTCGTCGGCCTCGAGGAGGTCGGTCGGCTCCTCGAGCTCGTGCGCCACGCTCTCGAGGTCCTCCGTCTCGAGCCCCTCCATGATCTTGTCGTGCTCGTCGGCCGCGCGGTCGTACAGGGCGTTGATCGCGTCCAGCACCGCCTGGCCCGTCGCCAGGGACGGCTGGAGGGGAGTGCCGAGCAGGATGGCGAGGTTGTCGAGCGCGGCCGTGTCGAGGGGGTCGGCCACCGCCACGCGCGTGGCGCCGTCCTCCCCCAGACCGATGGGCAACACCTTGGCTGTCTTGGCGAAGTTGATGGGGACCTTCTTCGCAAGCTCCTCCGACGCCTCCTCGGCGTCTACGTGGGCGACGAAGGGGAGGTCGAGCTGCGCGGCGAGCGCCCGCAGCACGTCCTCCTCGGAGAGCGCCTTCATGCGAATGAGGATCTCTCCCAGCCGTGTGCCAGCCAGCTCACCACGCTGGGCGGCGAGCGCCTCCTCGAGCTTATCCGGAGCCAGGACCTCTGTTGTGACGAGGATCTCGCCCAGCGGGCGGCCGCTCAGCGCTGTGGCCGCGCTCGGCGGTGCGCCGGCCCTCGGAGGCAGCGCGCGTGCGCGCACGAGGTCGAGGGGATCGGCGTAGGGGATCGGATCTGCCATGTGAACCTAACAAAACACGTAGCGACGCCGATGCATTCACGGGTTCCCCGGGGCCTCGGCCTCGTCCGGTTCTTTCTCGCTCGCTGGCGCCCCCGAGGGTGCTGGCCCCGGTGGGCGCTCGCGCGGTGTGGGAGTGATCACGTGCGGCGACTCGGCCGATCCAGGAGACCCGGGCGCGGGCCGCCTGGGTGTCCCGGGCGTCCACGGCGGTGGCGCCGTGGGTAACCCTGGCGTGGGTGACGCGGGTGCCGGCGTGGAGCCCTGCGGGGCGGCACCCGGTCGTGGCGGGGCGATCGGTGTAGTCTCCAAACCCGAATCGGAGCCGGCTGGCGTGCCGTAGCTGCCTGGCGAGACCGTGCCCTCGCCCGGCCCGCCGGGTCCGCCGTTGTCGAGCTTGAGTGTCTCCGTCTCCACGTCCTTGCGCATCTTCGTGTAAGGACCCGTCTTGCGCTGGTAGTCGATCGCGACCTGGTACTTCGACTTCTCGCCGTAGAACTGCTCGAGGAAATCCTGCTGCTCCTTGCGCTTGCGCTCGTAGATGCGGATGTAGTCCGACTGGTCGCGGATGATGTAGGGGGTGAGGAAGAGGAGCAGGTTCGGCTTCGTCTTCTGGTTGTTGGTGCTCCGGAAGAGCCAGCCCAGCACCGGGATGTCCCCGAAGAACGGGACCTTCTTCACGCTCTGGATGTTGCGCTCCTGGATCAGGCCGCCGATCACGATCGTGCTCTGGTCCTTGACCGAGATGTTCGTCTTCAGGGTGCGCTTGTTGGTGGTCGGGCCGAGCACGGCGTCCTTGCTGGAGATCTCCTCGTTCTGCTCGTCGACTTGTAGCCGGATGTTGTCACCCTCGGTGATCTGGGGCTTGATCTTGAGGCGCAGCTCCACGTTCTGGCGCTGGATGGGCGCGACCGACGAGATGCTCGAGAGGAGCGAGCTGACGTTGCTCGTCGAGGTCGAGGACGTCCCACCGAGTCCCGCAAGCCCGGAGAGGTTCGTCGGGGTGGTGCTGAACCCCGCCTGGAACGGCACGTTCTGGCCGACCGTGATCTCGGCGTCTTCGTTGTCGGTGGCCAGGATGTGCGGCGTCGAGATGACGTTCACGTCCGAGCTCGACTGCAGCGCCTGGACGACCACGCCGATGCTGGGGATCCCCGGCAGCACGTCGGAGAGCTGCGCAGAGGTCGGTCCCACGAGCCCGGTCAAGAAGCCGCCCAAGCTCACGAGGCCCAGCGGGTTGAGGGAGGTCAGGCCCGGGCTCCCGGGTTCCGAACCGATCGGGATGGCGCCGGTGCCGTCGGAGGTCTTGAAGGGGATCGCAGTGTGGGCCCCGACGCCGAATTGCGTCTCGTCGTTGAGGTTGACCTCGAGGATGACCGCCTCCACGAACACCTGCCGCCGGGGGCGATCGAGCTTCTCCACCAGCCGCTGGATCGAGGCGAAGTCGGACCCGCTCGCGAGCACGATGAGTGCGTTGGCGATCTTGTCGGCGGTGATCTTGACCTCGCCCGCGAAGAGCGCGGCGGTGGTCGCGCCGGGGGCCGCCGCCTGGCCCGCGGGCTGAGGCTGAAACTGCTGCGGGGAGCCGGGCGGTGCGCCACCGCCGCCTTGCTTACGCGTCGAGCTCTGGCCCTGCGCCAGCGCCTGCAACGTCTGGGCGAGGTCCTCCGCCGTCGCGTTCTTCATGAAGACGACGTGGATTTGCCCCTCTCCGGCGGTGGGGAGATCGAGCTGCTCGACCAGGTCCTTGACGCGCTGGAAGCTCTTGTCGTCGGCGATGACGACGAGCTTGTTCGTGCGCTCGTCGGCCATCACCTTCGAGAGGGAGAAGTCGTCTCCGCCGCCGGTCGTCGCGGGTGCGCCTGGCACGCCGGGGGCGACCCCGCCGATGACCGGGCGCCGGCCGGGCCTGCCCGGCTGGGTGGGGTTCGCCTGGAAGATCTGATTGACCTTCTCGGAGAGGTCCTTCGCCGAGGCATAGCGCACCTGGATGAAGCGGATGAGCTCGCCCGAGCCCGGCTTGTCGAGCGCCGAAAGGAGCTGCTCGATGCGGCGCACGTTCAGTCCGATGTCGGTGATGATGAGGATGTCGGGTGGGATCGACTGGATGTCCGCGCCCTGGGGGGAGGTGAAGTTGCCCATGATCCCGCGTAGTTGATCGGGATCGGCGTAGTGGAGCCGGAAGAGCTTCGTGACCGGCTGCTCCAACGCGGGCGTCTCCGCGCCGCCCTCGAGGAACGTGGGGATGGGCGTCTTCTTCGCGTCTGCGATGCGGACGAGCTTGTAATACCGGCCGCTGGGGTAGATGGCGATGTTGTTCGAGGTGAGCGCCGCGAGGAAGGCGGCGTACGCTTCTTCAGCGGTGACGGCCGTCTTCGAGAGGAGCGTGATCTTGCCGCGTGCGACGTCCTCGGTGTAGGCGAAGTTGCGGCACGTCCACCGGCTCGCCTGCTCCAGCACGTCGACGATCTCGGCCTTGTTGAAGGCGAGCAGGAAGCGGCCCTGGAGCGGCGTGCACTTGCCGTCGCCGCCAGCCCTCTCGGCTTCGCCGTTGGACGCTGCCTTGACCGGGGCCGGGCCGCGCGCCGGCTGGGCCGGCCTGCCGGCCTGGCCTGGCGTGGCGGTTTCGGTCGGCTGGGGAGGCCGGGTCGGCTTCGTGAGCTGGGCTGCTGGCCTGCCGGGTTGGCCGGGCTGGATCTCCCGGCCCCCGCGGCGAGGCTCTGCGGGCGCTGGCGAGCCTGGAGGCGTGGGCGCCGGCGCGCCAGGGTAGGGCGGCGCAGGCGCCTGGGCGATCGCGAACGTGGGGACGGTGACGAGGAGGTGTAGAAGCTTTCGCATGATCGGGAGCTCGCGGGGCCCACGCTTCAAGTCCCCGTGACGTTGTACTCCTTGCGGATGGTCTGGCCGTTGCGCTCGATCTCGATGGTGATGTGCGATGACTCGCGAAGCTTCTGGTATACCTCGAGTGCCTTGTCAGGCGAATTGATCTCGTAACCGTTAATCCTCTGGATGACGTCGCCGTTCTCGACGCCGATGGCCGTGTAGAGCGATCCAGGCTGGATCGAGAAGAGCTTGAACCCGTTCGCCACGCCGTTCTTGAACGAAGGGACGATGC
>Ga0154716_1029_pt5 | contig 10440 bp, 13 predicted proteins | sample Rifle2008BG16ft_FD_105724 | JGI IMG/M metagenome (GOLD analysis project Ga0154716, IMG submission 105724) | Anaeromyxobacter sp. RBG_16_69_14
CGGGCGCGAGCCCATCCCCGTCTACCGGGTGTGGCGACCCCCGGGCGAGTTCCCGACGGCGTCCGGGGGCAGCCGCGGGCGGCGGACGCCGGCTGGCTCGAGCGCATGCTCGAGCCCATCTCGGAGGCGATCGCCTCGATCGAGGAGGGTGCGGCCGAGGGGCGCGCGCAGGCGGCGCTGCGGGTGGCTCTCGCGGCGGCGGCGCTCATGGTCCTCGCGGCGTCCGAGATCGTACTACGGGTGGCGTTCGCCGGTTCCGGGGTCGCCGCCTCGCTCGCGCGCAGCCGCGGGGGCGGGTCGCCGCTCGTCGATCGGTTGGCGTGCGGGCTTCGACGCGGGCTGGGGTGGATCGGGTCGCGGCGTGCCATCCCTCGCGCCGCGCTCGTCCGCCCGCTCTGGTGACAGCGGAGCTCGAGCGCGATGCGATCCGAGAGCCGGGCGGTGATGCTCACCGACATGAAGGGCTTCACCGCCGCGACCATCCGGCAGACCCGCGATGAGAACGCGCGCATGCTGGCGCTGCACGACGCGCTCCTCATGCCGGTCGTGAAGGCCTTCGGGGGCCTGCGCGTGAAGACGATCGGGGACGCTTATCTGGTGGTTTTCGGCGCGCCCACCGAGGCTCTGCTCTGCGGCATGGCCATCCAGGACCGCCTCTGGGACTACGGTCAGCGGGTGGTCGAGGCCGAGCGGATGGAGGTCCGCGTCGTCGTTTCCTTCGGTGAGGTCCGGATCGTGAAGGACGGAGGAGGCGTGGACGTGTTCGGCGAGGCGGTCAATCTGGCCGCCCGTGTGGAAGGAGAGGCGCTCCCGGGCGACGTCTGGTTCACCGAGGCCGTCTACTGGGTGGCAGACCGTCGTCAGGTGCCCTTCGAGTCGGTCGGATACCGCGAGCTCAAGGGTCTTCCGGAAAAGGTGCGCCTCTTTCGCGTGGCGCGGGCCGTGGTCGGTGACGGGTCGGAGCCGCTCGCGGCGCCGTACGGAAACGCGGGGCTCGCCCTCGTCAAGTGGCTGACACCGCCCGCCCCGGAGGGAATGGCGCGCTCCCGCGAAGTGACGCGGCCGGCCTCCGGGTGGAGGGCGCGGCTCCTCGGTCGCGCGCTCCTCCTCGCGCTGCTCCTCGCGGGCGCAGCCGCCGCCGCCTTCTGGTTCCACCTGCCGCGCGCGGAGCGGCTCGTCCGCATGGGCAGGTACGACGAGGCTCGCGCGGTCCTCCATGCGCTTGCGCTGCAGAAGGGAGCGGACTCGCCCCAGGTGCTCTTCCTGCGCGGCCGGGTCGAGCTGGCCAGCGCCGACGCCGCACGGGGCGAGATCTCGCGGACGGCGTTCCAGCTGTGGTCACGGGCGCTCGCGGCCGGCAGTGAGGAGGCGCTGTCGGCGCTGGAGCGCGAGGCGGGAGCGAACGACTGCGGGCGGCGGCGGCTCGCCACGAGGGCTCTCGCCGACGCGCACGCGAAGGCTGCGCTCCGGGCGCTCGAGCGCATCGCCGCCGAGGACCCCGCGCCAGCGGAGCCGGAGAGCGCGCTCGGCGGTCCGGCACGGGTGCTTCGAGGCGAGCGGTGCGGGGCGGGCGACCTCGCTCGCCAGGGCCTCCGGGCGCTCCTGCCCTAGCGTCCCCTTTCTTCCGTCGCGTTGTTCCGCGACGGTCTCACCGAGGCGCATCGGTCCACGACCAGCGCCGGCACTGACCGTGGTGGCGGAGGAAGCGCTACTCGGTATTCGCGAATGGTCTAGCTGGCCGTGGGGCGATCGATGAAGGTGGCGAGCTCGGCGAGATCGATGCCGGGCAGGATCTCGCTCGCCCTTGCCAGTTTGGCACGCGCCGCGGCCCAGCGCCGCGCTCGCTTGCCAAGATGGCGCGTCGCGCGTCGCGCGCCCTTCGCGTCACCCGCCCTTCGCGTCACCCGACGACCTGGCGCAAGACGCCCAGGAGCTGCCGGTAGGTGAACGGCTTCAGGAGGACCGGCGCCGGCGCCAGCGCCTGCATCACCACCGGCAAGGACAGCGCCGTGATGAACAGGACAGGGAGCGAAGCCAATCGCGGGTCGCGCCGCAGCTCGCGCGCGAGACCGAGGCCGCCCGCGTCGGGGAGCATGACGTCGATGATGGCGGCGTCCAGGCGCAGCGTCCGCGCGACCTCGAGCGCCTCCGCGCCGCTGCCAGCCGCTGTGACGTGGAATCCCGCCTTGGCGAGGCCCCGCTCGACGGCCTCGCGGAGCGGGGCATCGTCATCGACGAGGAGCACGCGCCTCGGTGAAGGGGGCGCGGCGAGATCGGAAGGCGTGGGCATGGGGACAACCTCCTCCTGCGGGTCGCTCGTGCGCCTCGTGAAAGGCGCGTGCCGGATCGTGACGCGCTCGCCCGAGCCCCACGCGGCACCAGCCGTGCAAGCTGAAGCACGGGGCGTGCCGCCGTGTCCTGGCGGGGACGCCGAGGAGGATGCCGCCATGCGTTTCCTCATAGCCGAGACGTTTATGCGCAGCCTCGACCGGCTCGACGTCCGCGCGCGCGCCGTCGTGAAGCAGGCTGTCTTCGACTTTCAGGCAAACCCTACCCGACCCGGGACGCACCTGCACCGCCTGGCGCGCCCCAGGGGCCAGGGGCTCTGGTCACTGCGTGTCGATCGCGACGTGCGGATCATCGTGCACCGGGACGGCGAGGACGTGGTCCTCTGCCACACCGATCACCACGACCGGGCGTACGCCTGGGCGGAGCGTCGAACGATCTCGCTGCGCGCCGCCGACATCGACTGCGCGGCGGAGGTGATCGAGGTCGTGGAACGGACCCAGGCAGTCGGTCCCGCGGCGGGGTCGATCTCGGCGGGCGGGGTCGATGCGCCCTCCCGGTGCACCCCGCGCGAGGGTCCCGCCGCGCTCCCTCGGCGCGGCCCATCGCGCAGCACGCTGCGCCTGCGGCGCCGCGCCACCGCGCCCCTGTCGGGAGGCGTCTGCGGCAGCCGGAGCGAGGAGCCAGCGCCGCTGCTCGAGCTCTTCCGGCTCGCGCGCCGGCAGGGCGCGATAGCGGAGGAGCTGCCATCCGCCGCAGGGTGCCCTGCGCCTCGCGCCACCGTCGCACCGCCGGCCAGAGTCAAGGCGGCGCTTGCCGCCGTGGTCCTCGCCCTTTCGGGCCTTGCCGCGGCGACGGCGCACGTCGCCGCGGCGAGGTGCGGCGTGGCGCTCGCCTTCGCGGCCGGTGTCACGGCGGCGGCCGCCGCAGGCGCGGTGGTGTGCCTCACGTGGCGCGCCGTCGCGTGGCCGCTCTCGGTCGCGCTCGATGAGGTCGCGCGCCTCGGAGAGGCGATGCGCGCTGGCAGGCTCGACGCCCGGGTGGACCCCGCGCGCATACCCACCACGCTGTGGCCGATCGCGGACGAGCTGAATGGCGTGGTGGAGGCGTTTGTCCGCCCATTCCGCGAGAGCGCCACCGTGCTCGAAGGGCTCGCGTGCGCCGATGCCGTGGAGAGCTCGACGGCGGCGCGCACCGGCGAGCTGGAGCGACACCGCGCTGCTGTTGGCGCGCTCGCCCACTTCCTGCTGCTCGGGGGCGGCGACCTCCGCCACCTCGTCGCCTCGGCTGGTGGTCAGACGGACCCGGCGGGCGCCGGGCGGAGTCCCGCCCGCGATCACGCCGCTTGATGCGGCTTCGTGGTGAACGGTTCCAACGCTCCGGCAGACGGGCTGGAGTAGGATGCGTCCGCTCATGCGCATCGCGATCATCGGTGGTTCGGGTCGTTTCGGTCTGTGGTACGCGCGCGGCCTATCCGCAGCCGGTCACGCCGTGACGATCACGGGGCGGAACCAGGCGAAGCTCGAGGCAGCATCGCGGTCGGCGGGCGTCTCGTGCACGGCAGACAACGAAGCGGCCATCCGCGCCGCCGAGGCGGTGGTGGTGAGCGCGACGCTCGAATCCACCGCTGCGCTCATCGACCTGGCCGCGCGCGTGGCGAGCCCCGGCACGCTCGTCACCGATCTCGCGTCGGTCAAGGGCCCCGTGGCGGAGGCGTACCGGTCCGTGAGCCGCAGCGACCTGGAGCTCGTGAGCCTCCACCCGCTCCACGGCCCACGCGTGCCCAGCCTCTGGGGCGTGACCGTGCTCGCCGTCCCGTTCCGCACCGGGCCGCGGTACGACGAGTTGCTTCGGTTCTTCATATCGGGAGGTGCGCAGGTCGTGACGACCGACGCGGGGGAGCACGACCGCCAGATGGCGCTCCTTCAAGGTTTGACGCACTTCGTCGCGATCGCAGCCGGTCGCACGCTGGCGGACCAGGCCCGGCCGGGGTTCGAGACGCCCGCCCACGCGCTGCTAAGGACCGCCGTCGCACGCGTCGTGCTCCAGGATCCCGCGCTCTACGCCGCGATCCAGCTCGAGAACCCGCACAACGGGGCCGCGCGCCGGGCCTTCCTCGAGACCTCGCGACGCCTCGCGGAGATCGCGGAGCGGCACGACGCGGGTGCGCTCGAGGCGGAGATCGCGCTCTGCGCGCGCTCTCTCGGCGAGCGCGGTCAGGAGCTCGCGGACACCGACGCGTGCGTGCTCACCCTGTCAGGCCGGAGGCCGGCGGTGGCGGCGACGAAGGTCGCCGTCCTGGGCCCCCCGGGCACGTTCTCCGACGTCGCGTTGCAGACCTACGGTCGCATGCGGTGCGAGCGGTTCTTGCCGCTGTACGAGCGCACCATCCCCGCCGTGTTCGACGCCGTGTGCGGCGGAGAGGCTGCCATGGGCATCGTCCCCGCCGAGAACATGATCGACGGGACGATCGCGGTCACGCAGGACCAGCTCTTCGACACGGGGCTCCGGATCGCGGCGGAGCTTCTCGTCCCCATCCATCAATCGATCTCCGCGCTGCCCGGGACGGACCTGGCCGCGATTCAGCGCGTGCTCAGCATCCCGCCCGCGCTGGCGCAGGTCCAGGCTTGGCTCCGCGCGAACGTCCCGCGGGCGAAGCTGGTCGAGACGAGCAGCACCGCAGAGGCGATCGATCGGGTGGCGCGCCTGCGTTACGAGGGAGACGCGGCCATTGGCCTCGCGGCGACGGCGGAGGCGGCCGGGCTCGAGGTGCTCGCGCGCGATGTCGAGGACGAGAAGGAGAACGTCACGCGCTTCGTCGTGATCCGCGCCGAGGATTCCGCGAGGACAGGGAGCGACCGCACGAGCCTGTGCGTGCACGAGGTGCCGAACAAGCCCGGGGTCCTCGATCACGTCCTCCACCTGCTGGCTCGCCGCGGCCTGAACCTGTCGCGGATCGAGTCGCGCCCCACCCGCAAACGCCTCGGCACCTACCAGTTCTTCATCGACGTCGAGGGCCACCGCGACGACGCCGCGCTGCGCGAAGCGATCGACGAGCTGTCGAAGGAGTGCCGCGTGACGGTCATGGGGAGCTATCCGCGGGTGTTCTAAACGACCGTTCGCGTCGCGCGCGCCCTTGATTCGGCCGCCGTGAAGGTCTCGGCCACGCCGAAACCGGTAGTCCCCACGTACGACACGGTCGAGATCCCGAAGGGCACGCCAGCGCTGACGGTGTTCCAGCGGGGCCTCTCGTCAGCGGCTGTGATCGTGTCCGGAGCCGCCATGGCCGTGATCGTGGTTGTGGTCGCCGTGACCGTGGTCGCGCTCGCCCTCAAAGCTCGGTAGCGCTCCGGTGTGCTCGTGCTCGTGCTCGTGCTCGTGCGCGTGCACGTGGGACTCCGCAGGCCTCCCATCCGGCACGCGGCCCCGCATCGTCTCGAGCCACGCCCTCCACGCGTCCATCCCCTCGCCCGTGCGCGCCGAGAGCTTCAGGATCTTGGGGTCGGGCATCACCCTCGACAGGGCGTCCTCGATCTCGCCCATGTTCACGTCGAGGTGCGGGACGAGGTCGCACTTCGTGACGAGCACGAGGTCGGCCTTCTGGAACATGACCGGGTATTTGAGCGGTTTGTCCTCGCCCTCGGTCACCGAGAGCACGACCACGTTGGCCTCCTGCCCGAGATCGTAGATCGCGGGACAGACGAGGTTCCCGACGTTCTCGATGAAGAAGACGTCGAGCTCGCGCCAGGGGAAGTCGTGCAACGACCTGTGCACCAGCTCCGCGTCGAGGTGGCAGGCTTGCCCGGTGGTGATGGCCTTCGACGGAATGCCCGCCTTCTGCAGCCGCCGCGCGTCGTTGTCGGTGGCGAGGTCGGCGGAGACGGCGCCCAGGCGCGCGCCCTTCATGACGCGGGCGGTCGCCTCGAGAAGCGCCGTCTTGCCGGAGCCGGGCGAGCCCATGATGTTGAGCGCGAGCACGCCAGATTCGCGGAAGTGCTCCCGGTTGTGCGCGGCGGCGCGGTCGTTACCGGCGAGGATCTTCTCGTGCAGCTCCACCGGGACGAGCTCGGAGTCACCGCAGCCACAGGTCGTGCACATCAGGGAACCTCCATGTCGATCGACTCGAGGAGCAGGGCGTCGCTCTTCTCGTCCATGCGCGCCGGCCGGGCGCAACGCTCGCACCGCAGCACCTCGCCCCTCGCAAAGCTCTTGCCACACGAAGGGCAGACGTAGATCGCGGGGCAACGGACGATCTCCAGCGTCGCCTTCTCGCAGAGCGTGCCTTCGCGGAAGGTCTCGTAGGCGGTGCGGAAGAGCTCGGGCTCGACCCCCGCCAGCTCGCCCAGGCTCACCTTGAGGCCGTGGACGGCGGTGGCGTTGCGCTGGCGCGCCTCCTCTTCCACACGGCGCAGCAGCGCCTCGACCAGCGAGTACTCATGCATTGCGGCTCCACCTTCCGTGGCATCAGCAAATGCGCGGCAGCGGCTCGCCCTCGATCTCGGCGATGAGGCGCTTGCCGAGGCCGGTGTCGAGGATGAGGTTCCCGGGACGCGCGGCGATGGCAGTGCCGATGATGGCCGCGCGCCGCCCCAGCGGGTGCTCGCGGATGGCGGCCAGGACCTTCACGGCCGCCGCGGCGCGAACGCCGACGATCGCCTTGCCCTCGTTCGCGACGACGAGTGGGTCGATGCCGAGAATCTCGCCAGCGGCGCGCACCGCGGGGTTCATCGGCAGCCTCGCCTCCTCGACCAGGATGCCCACCTTGGCCTTTCCTGCCATCTCGTGCAGCGACGAGGCGAGGCCGCCGCGGGTAGGGTCCTTCATGGCGACCACGTCCTCCCCGCCCGCTGCCAGCGCGGCGCGCACGAGGCCGTTCAACGGGGCGACGTCGGAGCGCAGGTCGCCCTCGATCTGCAGATCGCGGCGGCGCGTCATGATGGCCATGCCGTGATCGCCGATGGTGCCGGTCACGATGATCTTGTCGCCGACCTTCAGCCCCGCGTCCGAGACGACGCGCCTGGCCACCGCCACACCCGTGGTGTTGATGACGATGCCATCCACCTCCCCCTTGCCCATCACCTTGGTGTCGCCGGTGACGATGGTCGTCCCGCCTCATCGCAGGCCTGCTTCATCGAATCGCGGATCGTCTCCAGTTCCTGGCGCGGGAAGCCCTCCTCGATGACGACCGCGCAGGTGAGCCCGAGCGGCTCGGTCGCACCCATCATGGCGAGGTCGTTGACCGTGCCCGAGATGGAGAGCCGGCCGATGTCGCCGCCAGGGAAGAAGACGGGGTGGACGACGTGCGAGTCCGTCGTGATGACGATCCACCGATCCCCGAAGCGGATGGCCGCGCCGTCGTCGAGCGCGGAGAGGCCGATGCCGTCCACCGGAGCGCCCAGGCCGAGGAAGACGTCCTCGATGAGCGCGCGCATGGCGCGCCCGCCCGCGCCGTGCTTCAGTCCGATTCGCTCCACCTGCGACTTCGACGCCACCATTTACCCCACCTCTCTCAGATCGGGTACCCCGCCGTACGTGTGCCAGATCCGGCAGCTGCCCTCGGACGACACCATGCAGGCGCCCACCGGCGACTCGGGCAGGCACTCCTTGCCGAAGAGCTCGCAGTCCGAGGGCTGGCGAACGCCCGCCATGATGTCGCCGCAGATACAGCGCTGGGCCAGGCCGGAGGGAGCGTGGTCCCAGAGCTGCGAGAAGTCGATCCGGAAGCGCTTGCGCGCGTCGACGTGCGCCCATTCGTCGCGCAGGCGCAGGTTACCGTCGGGGATGTCCGCGATGCCGCGCCAGCGGCCACCGACGGGCTTGAAGACGGTCCAGAGTTTTTCCTGCGCGTGCTTGTTTCCCTGGTGCGTCACGACGCGCGGGTACATGTTCGCCACCTCGGCGCGGCCGTCCTTGACCAGTTCTAGGAGCTTCACGAGCGCGGCGAGAACGTCGAGCGGCTCGAACCCGGCCACCACCACCGGTACCTTGTGCTTCTTCACGAATGGCTCGAACACCACCGCGCCCGTGATGGCCGCCGCGTGCCCGGCCGCCAGGAAGCCCTCGATGCGGGTATCCGGCATCTGCGCCACGATCTCCATCGCGGGCGGGATGTACTTGTGCGCCGAGAGGACGGAGAAGTTCTTGGGCACGCCGCTCATGAGCACGGCCGCGGTGGTGACGGCGGTGGTCTCAAAGCCGCTCGCGAAGAAGACCACCTCCTGGTCCGGATGTGCCGTGGCCAGGTCCACCGCTTGCCGCATGCCGTACACGACGTCGATGGTGCCGCCCTCGCCCTGCGCGTCGGCGAGCGACTTCACCGAGCCCGGCACCTTCATCATGTCGCCGTAGGTGGCGATGCGGTGGCCCGCCATCGCCAGCGCGACCGCCTCGTCCACCTCGGGCATGTCCGTGACGCATACCGGGCAGCCCGGGCCCATGATCACGTGGAGGTCCCTGGGGAAGAGGGCGCGCAGGCCGAAGCGCGCGATGGCCTGCTCGTGGCTACCGCACACGTGCATGACGGAGACCGGCGCGCGGCCGATCGACTTCACCTCGCGCGCGAGCGCCTCGGCGAGCGCCCTGGCGCGCGCGGGGTCGCGGAACTTGAGCTGCTCGAGCTGCTCCCCGATCGTATCCGTCATCAGGCCTTCTCCTTCACCTCGGGCGCCGCCCGCATCTCCCCGCGCACGTCCTCCGCCATGAGATCTCCCACACCGGCATCCTTCAGCACTTGCTCGAAGAGCGCCAGCGTCTCCTGGACCTCCGAGGGCGGGATGCGCCGGATGGCGAAGCCGACGTGGTTGAGGACGTAGTCACCCACAGTGACCGGCTCGTCCACGATGTCGAGTCGGAGCAGCTTCCTCACGCCGAAGAAGTCGACCGTCGCCTCGAGGCCGTCGATGGCGAGCACCTTGCCGGGAACACCGAGACACATGGGTACGTCCTCCGAGTGACCACCTGGGAATGCGAGCTAGGCGCGGCGCGCGAGCGCGTCCGCGACGAGCGCTTGCCCGAGCGCAATCCCCCCGTCGCCGGGGGGAACGAGGCCGTGCAGGTATACCGGGAAGTAGGGCGAGAGTTCAGCGTGTATTCCCCCGGCGAGGGTCGCGTTGGCGAAGCAGCCGCCGGTCAACAAGACGGGGAGGCGACCGTGACGCGCGGCGGCGAGGCGCACCAGCTCCGCGCCCGCGGCGACGAGGGCGTTATGGAAGCGTGCGGCGACGAGGCCCGCTGCCCGGCCCGCCACCACGTCACCCACCACCTCGCGCAGGAGCGGCCGCAGATCGAGCTGCCAGGGACTCTGCGTGGTGTCGACGTGAAACGGATACCGGCCGCGCTCGGCGGAGTCCACGGCGGCGTCGAGCGCCATCGCCACCTGGCCCTCGTAGCGCGCGAGGGGGCGTGCCAGCGCGAGGGCGCCCACCGCGTCGAAGGCACGGCCCGTGCCGTGTGCCAACGGGGCGTTGAAGCCCTGCGCTATCATCTGCCGCACCACCGTCACGTCGGCATGCTTGACGGTGCGGAAGAGCGGGAGCGCGTCGAGCGGTGGCGCGCCGCCGAAGGCGTCGTCCAGCGCGGCCAGCGCGACGCGCCAGGGCTCCCGGATGGCCTTGTCCCCGCCGGCGAGGGCGACGGGTCGGAAGGTGGCGAGGCGCTGGTAGCCTTCGTACGTGGCGAGTAGCAGCTCGCCGCCCCAGGGCGTGCCGTCGTCACCCAGCCCGGTGCCGTCCCACGCGAGCGCGAGCACGGGGCCCTCGAGGCCGTGCTCGGCCATGGCGGCCGCGGCGTGCGCGTGGTGGTGCTGCACGGCGACGGCGGGGATGCCTTCGGCCCGCGCGCGCTCGACCGCGTAGCGCGTCGAGGCGAACTCGGGATGCAGGTCGTGCGCGAGGAGCTCGGGTGTCGTGCGCAGGAAGCGCTCCAGGCGTGCGACCGAGCCCTCGAACGACTCCAGGGTGGCGAGGTCGTCGAGGTCCCCCACGTGAGGCCCCAGGTAGGCCGTGTCGGAGAGGCCGAAGCAGAAGGTGGCCTTCAGAAGCGCCCCACAGGCGAGCGTCGGTTGGGCGAAAGGACGCCTCGTCCTGAGTCCGCGCGGCGCGTAGCCGCGCGAGCGACGCAGCACGAGAGGCCGGCCCAGCACCACCCTCGCCACCG
>Ga0154716_1033_pt12 | contig 10369 bp, 8 predicted proteins | sample Rifle2008BG16ft_FD_105724 | JGI IMG/M metagenome (GOLD analysis project Ga0154716, IMG submission 105724) | Anaeromyxobacter sp. RBG_16_69_14
CCACGGAAGGTCTCGAGGTGCTCCTGGCCGGCGGCAGCACCGCCTGCCCGGGAGCCGGAGCCGGCCCGGTGTTCCATGCCAGGTCGATCGACGACCTCGGCGCCGTGCCTGCCGGGGCGGTGCTGGTCGCTCGCGACCCCGTCCCCGGGCTCGTCACCGTCATGGGCAAGGTGAGCGCCATCGTCACCTGCGTCGGTGGCGTGGCGAGCCACATGGCCACGCTCGCCCGCGAATACCGCGTCGCGACGCTCGTCGGCCTGGAGGCCGCCGGGAGGCTCCCGGCCGGGCGAGAGGTCACGGTGGATGCCACCGGGTGCAAGGTGTACGCGGGCCTGCACCCTGCGCTCGTGACGGCGCGGCAGCCCGATCCCAGAGCGGTCGAGGACAATCCCGTGGTCGCCATGCTCGACCGCGTGCTCCGGAAGGTGGCCCCCTTAAACCTACTGCATCCGGCCGATCCCGATTTCACGGTGGAGCGCTGCGCGACCTATCACGACCTGACGCGCTTCGCGCACCAGAAGGGGATGGAGGCGATGTTCGCGACCGCCCGTCAGATGGACGATCTGTCTGGGCTCGGGCTGCAGCTCCAGAGCGGCATTCCGTTGCGGACGAGCATCATCTCCGTGGACCAGGACCTGAGCCGCTTCGCGCGCGGCAAGCGCCTCACGGTCGAAGCGATCAACTCGCCGCTGCTGGCCACGTTCTGGAGCGGCATCCTCGAGGAGGGCTGGCCCTCACAGCGCGCGGGGGCGGACATCAAGGGCTTCGCCGCGCTCGTCGCCTCGACGGCGGCCGGCGCCGACAACGCCGAGTTCCGCGAGGACAGCTTCGCCATCGTCGGCCGCGAGTACCTCCTGGCCAGCCTGCGCATGGGCTATCACTTCTCGACCATCGAGGCTATCGCCTCGGACGACGTCGGCAAGAACTACGTACGCATCCAGTTCAAGGGCGGCGGCACGCTGCCCGACCGGCGCTTGCGACGCGTCTGGCTCCTCACGCGCGTCCTCGGCTCCCTCGGCTTCGAATCGCACAACCGCGGCGACTTCCTGGACGCGCGCGCCAGCTATGAGCCGGCCGCCGCCATCCTCGAGAAGCTGCACGTCCTCGGGCGGCTCACCATCATGACCAAGCAGCTCGACATCGCGCTCAGCAACGACGCGGTCGCGCAGTGGTACGCGAACGACTTCATGAAGAAGCTCGGCCTGGGGGACGCCGGAGCGCCATGACGGCTTCGCTCGGACCCATGTTTTGCCCCTTTTCGGAAGCCGCGGTGGGGGGTCTGGGGGGAGCGGCGGTCGCTCCCTCCCAGCTGAGGTCGAGCTGCGCGACAGCGCAGCTTGACCGGAAATCGCTCTGACTCGCCTAGGAATGCGTTTGCGAACACAAGAAAACGGCGAAAAGCGAGTCAGAGTAGCTCGCCTCGGCTCGATCGCCTCCAAGCGGATGGCGCTCCTGAGCTCGACGGCCTTCGTGCTGGCCACCGGCGTCGCGCTCTACCTCGTCTACCAGAACGCGCGGGTCATGGTCGCGCGCATCAGCGACGACTTCAACGAGCAGCAGCTCATCCTGGCGCGCCAGGCGGCGGCCCAGATCGACGGGCGCCTGCGCGTGATCGCCCTCGAGCTCGGAGGTGTGCAGAAGTACCTGCGCGTCGCGGGCGACGCCCACCTGTCCTTCGCCGTCGAGGAAGCGCTCGAGCGCGGTGGGCCCGCGGGCATGCGTGCGGTGGCGCTCGTCGACTCGGCCGGGTGGCACACGCGATCCTGGGGCACCGCCGAGGCGACGACCGTGCTGGCGGGCTCCGGCCCCCAGTGCGTCTCGCCCGTGGCCACGGAGACGCGGCTCGGGCCCCTCGCCGTGCGCACGGTGGACGGCCACCCGGTCGTCGAGAGCGTGCTCTGCTCTCCGGTGCCTGGAGGAGCGCTCCTGGCGCTCATCGACGTCTCGCACTTGATCAGCGGCATCACCGAGGGGATCCGCTCGGGGCGCACCGGCTACGCGTGGGTCATCGACGACAAGGGCACCTTCCTCGCCCACTCAGACCACGACTTCGTCGGCCGCAACGCCTTTGCGGCTCGGCACGAACGGCGGCCCTACATCAGCTTCTCCGCCATCGACTCCATCATGAAGGACCGCATGCTGCGCGGCGACGAGGGCACCGGCACCTACGCCAGCGGCTGGCATCGCGGCGTGCAGGGCGAGATGGCCAAGCTCATCGCCTACTCCCCCGTGCGAAGCGGCGCGGTACCCTCCGGAGCGGTCTGGTCGGTCGCGGTCGTCGCGCCGACGGCGGAGGTGGCCGAGGCCGTACACCACATCTACGTGCGCCAGCTCCTGACGCAAGGGGCGGTGCTCGCGGCGCTGGTCGTCTTCGCCGTCACGGCCTCGCTCTACCAGCGGCGCCTGTCACGGGCCCTGCGCGCGCACGTCGACCGCCAGCAAGAGTACATCTCGAGCATGCTGCAGAGCTCGGTGGACGCCATCATCTTCGTCGACAACGAGAACCGCGTCCAGGCCTGGAACAGGGGCGCCGAGCACATCTTCGGCTACACCGCCGACGAGATGGTGGGCCGCACCTTCCATCAGCTCGTGCCGCCCGAGATCGACGCCGACGAGGAGCTCGAGCGCATCCAGCAGGAGGTGAACGAGAAGGGGTACGTGCGCCACTACGTGGCGATGCGGCAGACCAAGGACGGGCGCAGGATCACCATCGACCTGTCGCGCACCCTGGTGCGGCAGCGCGAGGGCAACCCCCTCGGCAGCGTCTCCATCATCAGGGACATCTCCGAGAAGGTCGAGATGGACCAGCGCATGTACAGCACGGAGAAGCTCGCCTCGATCGGCACGCTCGCCGCCGGCGTCGCGCACGAGATCAACAACCCCCTCGCCATCATCCTCGGGTTCGCCGATCTGCTGCTCGAACGCCTGCCTCCGGGGTCCCAGGAGCACGAGGACGTGAAGCTCATCCTGCACAACGCCAACCACGCCAGGAAGGTGGTGCAGGACATCCTGGGCTTTGCCCGCGTCACCGAGGGGCTGGGCGACACCTCCGACGTCCTGGCGGCCATAGAGACGGTGCTCATCGTCTCCGGCAGCACCTTCAGCACCCGCAAGGTCACCGTGTCCAAGGAGCTGCCCCACGAGCTCCCCCGCGTGCGCGGCGACCCGCGCGAGCTTCAGCAGGTCGTCCTGAACCTCGTCAGTAACGCCGTCGCGGCCATGCAGCCCGACGGAGGCAGCCTCAGGGTCCGCGCCTGGCAAGACGAGGGCGGCGTGCACTTCACCGTCGCAGACACGGGCGTCGGCATCTCGGAGAAGGTGAAGCCACGGATCTTCGATCCGTTCTTCACGACCAAGAGGGTCGGGGAAGGCACGGGTCTGGGCCTCTCCCTGTGCTATGGCATCATCACGAAGTGCGGTGGCAAGATCTCGTTCACGAGCGTGGCGCGCGGGGAGAGCGGTGGCAGGCCGAGTGGCACGATCTTCACGGTGACCCTACCGGTGGTGTCCGCCGAATCGGAAGGAGCAGCCGCGTGAAACAGCGCATCCTGGCCGTCGACGACGAGCCTCACATGCTGCTCCTGCTCGAGCGCATCATCACGGAGAAGACGCCGTACGCCATCGTCACGACGAACAACCCGCTCGAGGTGCCGGCGATCCTCGCGCGCGACCAGTTCGACCTCATCATCTCCGATCTCAAGATGCCCGGTCTCGACGGGCTCGACCTCTTGCGCACCGTCCGCGCGGCGGACCGCTTCGAGCAGGTGATCATCATCACCGCCTTCGGCTCGCTCGAGAGCGCGATCGAGGCGCTGTCGCAGGGCGTCTTCGACTACATCACGAAGCCCTTCAAGAAGGAGCAGATCATCTTCACGGTCGATCGCGCCATGCGGTGGCAGAAGCTCAAGCGCGAGATGATGCGCCTCGACGCCCTCTTCGCGCTCGAGCCCTACAGCGGGGCCGAGGAGGCGTTCCGCCGGGAGTACATCTCGCGACTCGCGAGCCGCTGCGGCGGAGACGTCGCCGCCATGTCGCAACGCGCCGGCCTGCCGCCGGATGTCGTGCGCTCCGGCACGACCTCGAAGACCACCGACGGAGGGCAAGGACGATGAGCGCACGCGGAGGAGGCAGCACGGAGGCGAAGCGCGCCTGCGACTTCATGATCCCGCTCGAGAACTATCCTCACCTTCCGTACTGGTTCACGCTGCGCCAGGCCATGGCCGAGATGGAGAGCAGCCAGCTCGAGCGCGACGGGCGCATGTCGCTGCCGCGCGTCGTGCTCGTCTTCGACGAGCGCTACCAGCTGCTCGGCCTGGTGCGCCGGCGCGACATCCTGCGCGGCCTCCAGCCCGAGTTCATGGGTCACGCCTTCCAGCACCAGAAGCGGCCCTTCGACGTGGACGTGGACGCCAACCTCACCGAGCTGTCCTTCGACCGGATGGCCGGCGGCCTGCGCGAGCGCGCCGAGCTCCCGGTGAGCGAGGTCATGCTGCCCGTCAAGGTGACGGTACAGGCCGACGACCACATCATCAAGGTCGTCCACGAGATGACCAAGAACAACCTGAGTTTCATTCCCGTGCTGCAGGGCGGCAAGGTGGTGGGCGTCGTGCGCACAGTCGAGCTCTTCCACGAGATCGCCAGCATGATCCTCTGAGGAGAATCCCCGGAGAATCGCGAGATTGCTTGCGCTTCACGCGTTGATTCGTGGCATGCTGCATATTGCCTCGCCCCGTTTTGGTCCGAGGAAGGCCTGCCGCCCGAACGCTATCGTCAGGGTGACTCGGAAGCATGAATCGTCAGGCGGGTCAGCGCGGATCCGCTATGGTGCCGAGGAGCCGAACGCGCGGGAGTAACATGGCGATCCAGCCAGGGCGATGGCGCCAGCCGCCGAACCAGGGGCTGCCGCTTCCGCCCAAGGACATCTACCTGGCGCCATCACTCCGGCGCTTCGACTGGGTGCGCATCGCAGTCATCGCGCTCGGCCTGGGCCTGTTTACCCTCATCTGCCTCGCCCCGCACCCGCCCGACGCCATCGACCCCGACGGCCAGCGCTTCGTCCTCGGTCGCGAGGGCCAGGCGGCGCTCGCGTTGTTCGTCCTGGCGGCCCTGTGGTGGGCGTTCGAGGTCGTCCCCATCGGGGTGACCGGCTGTGCCGTGGGTGTCCTTCAAGTCATCCTGCTCATTCGACCACCCAAGGCGGCCCTGGGGGATTTCCTCGATCCGGCCGTCTGGTTCGTCGTCGGATCCCTCATCATCGGCATGGCCTTCTCCAGAACAGGCCTGACGCAGCGGCTCGCCTACCGCATGCTCGAGCTGTTCGGCGAACGCACGCGCTTCATCTACCTCGGCGCCTTCGCGACGACGGCCCTGCTGGCGCTCTTCATGGCGCACACGGCCGTCGCGGCCGCCGTCTTCCCCCTTCTGATGGCCATCTACCCCAACTACGACGAGGGCAGGCATCCGACGCGCTTCGGCAAGGGCCTGTTCATCGGCATGGCCATGACCTCGGGCGCCGCCAGCATCGTCACCCTGCTCGGCTCGGCGCGAGCCGCCGTGGCCGTCGGCTTCTTCGAGCAGATGGCCGGGCGGGATGTCTCGTTCTTCGAGCTCACCTATTACCTCCTGCCTCTCGGCTTCGCCCTGGTGCTCGCGCTGTGGCTCCTCATGCTGGTGCTCTTCCCTCCCGAGAAGCCGAGCATCGTCGGGCTGCGCGAGCGGCTGCGCATGATCCATCGCAAGCTCGGACCGCCGTCCTCGCGCGAGATCGTCACGCTCGTGGTGGTAGGGCTCATGCTGCTCGCCCTGAGCATCGGAAGCTTCGCGCCGGCAGTGGCGCCGGACAAGAGCGGCGTCATCGTGGCCGCCGTGGTGGCGCTCTTTCTCACCCGCGTCCTCAAGATCGACGACCTCGAGGCCATCCCGTGGAACATCGTCCTGCTCTTCGGCGGCGCCACCAGCATGGGCCTGTGCATCTGGCAGACGGGGGCGGCGCGCTGGCTCGCGGTGCACGGGCTGGCCGCCTGGGGACACGCGCACTGGCTCGTCTTCGTCCTCGCCCTGGCGCTGCTCGTGCTCGTCCTCACGAACTTCATCATCAACGTCGCCGTCCTCGCGATCCTGCTCCCGATGGCGGTGGTGAGCGCGCCCTACCTCGGGCTCGCCCCGGACGTGGTCTTCTACACGACGCTCTCCACCGCGGGGTTGCCGCTGCTCCTGCTCATCGGAGCCGCCCCCAACGCCATGGCGTACGAGAGCCGGCAGTTCAAGCCGGCCGAGTTCCTCCGTGCGGGCCTGGTCGCGAGCACCCTGGTCATGGCGGTGCTCGCCCTCTTCGTCCTCGTGGTCTGGCCCCGGATGGGCATGCCCATCCGGCAGTGAGGCGCGCCGCATGTCCACGACTCCGCGCCAAGAGCGCACGCTGTCACCTAGCCGCGCAGCCCCAGGCGACGGTGCGCCGGATGCGACAAGTCGCCGCATCGAGTTCGCCTCCCTCGCCGATTTCGCCGCCGGGATTGCCCACGAGATCAATAACCCCCTCGCCATCATCATCGAGGCCGCCGGCTGGGTCGAGGATCTCCTCGAGGACGAGCACTTCTCGACCTCCACCTGCGACGAAATGCAGCGGGCCCTGCGGCAAATCGTCACACAAGCTGGCCGCTGCAGGGACATCACGCACAACCTGCTAAGCTTTGCCAATCGCGTCCCGGGCAGGGTCACCGAAGTGCGGCTCGATCAGCTGATCCGCGAGGTGGTGGCCGGGTTCGAGAAGCGCGCAGCGAGCCGCCGGGTCTCAATTGAGCTGCACCTCGACGAGGACGTTCCGGCACAGCGTCTATCGCCAACGGAGATCCAGCAGGTGCTCGTCAACCTCCTAGGCAATGCTCTCGACGCCCTCGAGTCGACGGGCGGTCGGATCGACGTGACGATGCGCTGGGTGCAGGGCGAGGCGCTCATTGACGTCGCCGACGATGGTTCCGGCATCCCCGAGGCGATCCTGCCGCGCATCTTCGACCCTTTCTTCACCACCAAGCCCGTCGGGAAGGGGACCGGACTCGGGCTGGCGATCTGCTCCAGCGTCATGAAGAACCTCGGCGGCGCCATCAGCGCCGAGTCCAGAGCCGGCGGCGGCACGACCTTTCACCTTCGACTTCCGGAGCGGCCGCCGGGCGAGGCCGAGAAGCCCCTGGTACGGGCCAGCCTCGACGAGGACGACGACGGCTTCGGCCCCGGAGCGCAGCCGCCCACGGTGGTGCTCATCGCCGACAACGAGGAGGGCTTCGCCGAGATGGTGAGCAAGCGCCTGGCGCGGCGCAACGTCGTCGCCCTCACGGCGTCGAGCGGGGAGGAGACCATCGCGCAGGTGCACGCCAATCCGGGCATCGACGTCGTCGTGCTGGACGTGAAGATGCCAGACATGGACGGCCCCGCGGTGTTGGCGGAGATCAAGCGTAGAGCGCCGCTCGTCGAGGTCATCCTGCTGTCGAGCCACACGACCGTCGAGTCGGCGATCGACGGCATGCGGCTCGGCGCGTTCGACTATCTCGTGAAGCCGTGCGAGCTCGGGCTGCTCATCGCGCAGATCGAGAAGGCGCGAGCCAGAAAGCTCAAGCAGGAAGCGAAGATCATGGAGGCGCGGCTCAGGGAGATCACGATGCGGCGGCCCTAGGCCACCCGCGGCAGGCAGGGCGGGCTCGTACCCCGCCGCCGAGCCGAGAGGATCGACAGCAGGGCGGGGGCCCGTCCCCCACCGAACCGGAGAAGAGCATGGAAGAGTTCACGGTGCTCCTGGTCGACGACGAAGCCGAATTCCGCGAGCTCCTCGCCAAGCGGCTCGGCAAGCGCAAGCTCAAGGTCCTGACGGCTGGCGATGCCGCCGAGGCGCTGCGCCTGCTCGCCTCCACCCCCGTGGACGTCGTCGTCCTCGACGTGCGCATGCCCGGCATGAGCGGCACCGACGCGCTGCGTGAGATCAAGGCGCGCTTGCCCAGCGTGGAGGTCCTCATGCTCACCGGCCATGCGCAGCTCGACGTGGCCCTGGCCGGCATGGAGCTCGGCGCCTTCGACTACCTCCTCAAGCCGGTGGATCTCGACGCGCTCCTCTACCGGCTGCAGGACGCCTATCGCAGGAAGCATCTGCGGGAGTCGGGCGGCGGCTCGGATCCTCGGAAATAGGCGCGAGATAGGCGCGGGATGGACCTGGAATGCACGAACGCGGGATGGATGGAAGGGTGAACACCACGACGGACGCCGTCTCGCAGCAGCGATGACAGCCCTCTTTAGTAAGGGAGAAAGAGCATGAGAGCGTTGTTCGAAGCCCTGCAATTCGCCGCCATCTCGCAAGCCAACTGGGAGCGGGAGATGGCGGCAAACGTGTTCCGCAGCAAGCGACGCCTGATCGTCCTGGCGCTGCTCCTCGTCCCCATCGCGCTCGTCACGGTGGCGCAGGCTGCGGGGCTGCCGGCCGTCCTCGGAGGCAAAGAGACCTACACGCCGGTCTTCTTCACTCCCACCGTCTTCGTCGCATCCGTGCTCGTCGGCCTGTGCGCGGGCCTGATCACGGGCTGCATCGGCGCCGGCGGTGGCTTCATCATCACGCCGGCGCTCATGAGCGTCGGGGTGAAGGGGATCCTCGCGGTCGGCACCGACCTCTTCCACATCTTCGCCAAGGCCATCATGGGCACGGCCGTGCACAAGAAGCTCGGCAACGTCTCCGTGAAGCTCGCGATCGCGTTCCTGGTCGGGTCGGGTTTTGGCTCGACCCTGGGCGGCTCCATCAACCGGGCGCTCTACAAGTCCGATCCGGTCCTGAGCGACATGTTCATCAACGTCGTCTACGTCGTGCTGCTGGGCTTCCTGGGCGTCTACGCCATGTACGACTTCATGAGCCTGCGCAAGGGGCCGGCGGTGGGAGCACACGTCGGGGACAGCGCGCATGGCAGGGAGGCGGCCACGAAGAAGGGGGGGCTGGTCGCGACGGTGCAGGGCATGCGCATCCCTCCGCTCATCACCTTCGACGAGGACCTCGTCCCGGGCGGCAAGCGCATCCCGGCGCTCTTCGTGGCCATCGCGGGCGCCATCGTGGGCCTCGCCGCCGCCATCATGGGCGTCGGCGGTGGTTTCCTGACCTTCCCGATCTTCGTCTACGTGCTCGGCGTCTCGTCCTTCACGACCGTCGGCACCGACATCCTCCAGATCATCTTCACGGCCGGCTACGCCTGTATCTCGCAGTACGCCATCTACGGCTTCATCTTCTACACGCTGGCCATGGGCATGCTGGTGGGCTCTCTCCTCGGCATCCAGGTCGGGGCGCTCACGACCAAGGTCGTCAAGGGCATCCACATCCGCGGCTTCTACGCCGTCACCATCATCGCCGGCTTCATCAACCGGCTGTTCGCGATGCCGGCCAAGCTCGCGGAGATGAAGATCATCGACATCCCGAAGTGGTTGGCCACGGCGTTTGACACGGCCGGCTTCTACATCTTCTTCATCGTGATCGGGCTCTTCGCGGTCTGGGTGATGCGAGAGTTCTTCAGCAAGATCGGGGTGCTACGCGGGGAGGCCGTCACGCCTGCCGCGCCCGTCACGCCAGCCAAGTCGGCTCGGAGGGCCTAACCATGCTCGTCGTCAACAAGCGTCCCTTCTACACGGGCCTCGTCATGGCGCTGGGGTTCGCCGTCGTCCTCATCGTCATGTTCCTGCCGGTGCTCAGCGGCAAGACCCCCCTCCAGGCCTCCGACGACCTCTTCAACTCGGTCTCCAAGGACTCGAGTTACTACATCCCCGCGCTGCGGGAGCACGCCGAGGCGTATCGCAGCGCACCGCTCGACATGCGCCTGACGCTCCCCGATCCCGAGGTGGCGGGGAACGCCGCCACCGTGCTCAAGGCCGATGGCGCCGAGGCGAGCGCGAGCGGCGCCGTCCTGACCTTGAAGGGCAACCTCGGGCCCCTGCTCGCAAAGACGCTCGACGACACCGAGGCGGCCTTCAACAACAGCGAGAAGGTCGCGAGCGGCCCTGGCCTCGGCACCAGGGAGGTCATGTACGCGCGGTGGTCCACCCTCAAGCAGATCTACAAGGAGCTCAGGGAGAAGAGCGACTTCGAGAAGGCGTCGGCCGTCGAGGAGGTGACGAGCAAGGGCGTCGAGGTCGCCTACAACTTCTACGGCATCATCCCCAGGCCTGCCGGCGCCAACGTCGGCATCCTCAGCCTCGCGCTCGTCTTCTACCTCTTCTACACCATGTGGTGGGGGTACGCGATCATGTGGCTCTGCGACGGCATCGGGCTGCAGATGAAGGCATCGGGCAAGCGCGAGCACTAGCTTAGCTAGGAGCAGGCCTGCGGCGGGCGACCGCCCGGAGGCATCGAGGC
>Ga0154716_1122_pt4 | contig 10365 bp, 13 predicted proteins | sample Rifle2008BG16ft_FD_105724 | JGI IMG/M metagenome (GOLD analysis project Ga0154716, IMG submission 105724) | Anaeromyxobacter sp. RBG_16_69_14
TCGCCGCGGGGACCGTCCTCGATGCCGGTGAGGCGCTCGTCGTGTTCGCTTCCGCGTCCGCCATCCCGGTGGGCACGCCCAACGCGATCGGCTCCTCGACGGGCGCCCTCAGCCTTGCGAACGGGGGGGACAGCGTGTCGTTGCGCAACGCCTCGGGGGCTGTCGTCGACAGCCTGACCTACAGCTCGAGCCTCGCCTCGAAGGACGGGGTGTCGATGAACCGCAACCCCGACGCGACGGCGGGCGCCGGCTTCGTGCTGCACGAGGCGATGAGCTCACTCAAGTCGAGCCCGGGCACGCGCGCGAGCGGTGTCGCGTTCTGAACGGGTCCGATACACCGATGCCTCAGGGCGTGGCAATCACCTGAAGTCGGGCGCTCCCGACCCGGGATCGGGTATCAGGATCGGAACGCGTACAGGTGCTGGCGCAGGTAGCCCGTCGGGAATCGTTCGTCGGTGAGCCCGAAGCCGGCTGGCTTGTGGGCGGGCAGATGTGCAGTCCCGAAGAGCCAATCCCAGATGGCCAGCTTCGTCGAGAAATTGATGCCGCCCTCGGTGATCTCGATGGCGTGGTGCCATCGGTGCATCTCGGGGCCGTTCACGATGCGCTGCAGCCAGCCGGTTCGCACGTCGATGTTGGAATGGATCCACATGCCCCATACCGCATCGACGGTCGCCTTGATGACCACGACCTCTGGCGAGGCGCCCAGGAGCACCATGGGCGCGAACTCGATGGTCTGGTTTGTGAGGATCTCGAGCGAATGAGAGCGCGCACCGGCGAGCCAGTCCACGTCCTTCACCGAGTGATGTGCCTCGTGGATGCGCCAGAGGAAGGCGTTGTGATGCTGCCAGCGATGGAAGAGGTAGATATAGAGATCGTGCTCGACGAGGAAGAACAAGAGCTGCAACCACATCGGCCATGCCGAGACGAGATGGAGTCGCGACAAGCCCGTCGCGGCGTCCAGGCGCCCGATCAACCAGCCGATGGTGTTCCCGAGGATCCAGCTCTGCACGATGCCATAGCCGATCACGTCCGTGAAGAAGCCGGGCCGCAGGAGGCGCTGCCCCGGCGTGTACGGGAACCGACGCTCGAGCGCGACGAGCACGAAGGTGCTCCCGATCGTGATCGCGGGGGCGAGGATGTCCCAGCGCATCGTCACGCCGTCCCGCGTCGTTCGGCTTCAGGCCGGTTCGCGCGCCCCCCGTCGTCGATGCGCGCGCCGCGATCGCGCAGGAAGGCGAGGCCGCGCTCCGACAGCCGATCGCCGAGCACGGTCCATTCCAGTAGGCCTCGCCGGCTGCACCAGTTCCCCGGGCCGTCCACGTACGCTCGCGTGAACCAGGTCTCGAAGTGCTCCGCCGGGAGCGCCTCGGCGATCTGAGCCATTTGCGTCATCTGGTTGAAGGAGCCGCCGGTCAACAGGATCCTGACCTTGTTCATCTCACCCCCTGCATGCGCTACAAGGGACGCGAAAAGAATGCGGAGCCGATCCAGCCGGCGTCGCGAGCAAACGAAATGCACCCCCGCCGAGATGGCGTCCGTCAGGGACGGTCGACCTCGCCAGGTCGCATCGCTCCCGCTCTGTAGTGGTGCGGTGGCGTCGAGTGCACGGCTCGGCGCTCGCGACGCACAGGTTTCACCTCCCGCACACGAGCGCGCCACGAGCAAGCGGGTCGGACGGCGGTGGGTGTGACGGTGGGATGGGTCGTGACTCTGGGTGGCTGAGCCGCGGCGCAGGCAGGCATCGTTCGTCGCGGCAGGGCTCGTGCCAGGTGGTCTTCGCTATCAGACCGTCGGCTGCGACTTTTCTCCGGATACCACCGCCGCTCGCGGCCCACGCGGCTGGTCTCCGGCGGCGCGGCCCCTGGTCGACGCCGGGCCTTGCGGACGTCTTGCCGCACCAGGCTTCACGCCTTCCTGCGCCATGGGCTGCCTCGCGGAGCGGCTCTTGGCCGGCGCGGCTGCCGCACGCACCCTGGTCTTCCTGGCGGACGGTGCCCCTTTCTTCTTGAGCTCGGTCTCGAGGACCCCGATGGCCGTTTGCAGCACCGCCTCCACGAACTCGCTGCCACCCTTCCCGAGACTCCTGGCGGACTTCTTCCCGATCTTCATGAGCTTCTTGCCGATCTTCTTGATTCCCATGATGGTTCCCCTGGCTGCATTCCCAGACGCTCTGGCTCGGAGCGGTGGCTGCCTTGCCTTCAGGTTTGTCCTGGCGAAGTCAGAATCAAGGCGACCCCGTTCTGTCGCCAAGGAGTCGTCACAGAAACGACACGACCCATGGATTCCCCCCATCGTCCCGACATGGCAAGAACCCATGATGGGCCAACCCAAGCTCAACCCGGATGAGGATCGAGGTAAGCCCGCGGTCTCGCGAGCACCGCGGCCGCGATCGCGTCGACTCTCGACGAACCGAGCTCAAGACACGCTCGCATCCGCGCCACGCTCTACCGGGTCGGAGAGGAGAACGTCCTCGCAGCGGCGCTCATGGCGGCCGCCCAGGCCGGCAAGGACGTGGCCGTGCTGCTCGAGGGCAGGGCGCGATTCGACGAGCTCACGAATCTGGAATGGGCGCTGCGGTTCCGCAACGCCGGCGTGCGCATCCTTCGCCTACCGCACAGGAAGGTGCACGCGAAGGCATTCTGGGTCCTGCGCGGATGCAGCGCCTACTTGCACGTCGGTACCGGGAACTACCATCCCACGAATGGCCGGCTCTACACCGACCTCTCGCTGTTCACGCGCGACCCTCGGTTGACGGCGGACGCCAGGGCCTTCTTCGATGCGCTGGAGGCGGGGACCGCGCCCGTGCTGGCCACGATGCGGACCGGATCAGCCATCCGGGAGCTCCTCATCGAGCGCATCCGAGCCGAGAGCCACCCCGGGGGCTGCGTCATCCTGAAGTGCAATCACCTCACCGACCCGGAGCTCCTGGCTGCGCTCGACGAGTGTGGCCGGAGCGGAGCACGCGTGGATCTCCTCGTTCGAACGACGCTCACGCAGGTCACGCCCGCGATGCACGCGCGGAGCATCGTCGGCCGTTACCTCGAGCACGCCCGCGTCGTTGCGTTCCGGCGCGACGGCAGCTGGGAGGTCTGGGCCGGCAGCTTCGACGCGATGGAGCGCAACTTCGAGCGGCGCTACGAACTCATGTTCCCGATCGACGAACCGCGGCCGAAGCGGGTGGTCCTGAAGGAGCTGCGATCCCAGCTGCGCGACGACGTGAACACCTACGAGCTCCGCCCCGACGGGAGCGAGGAGCCGCGGCGGGGCGGTAGCAACGACTGCCAGCAACTCGAGGCAGCGCGCTCTAGAGCACCCCCGACGAGCGCGATCAGCGAGCTCGACCTCGCCTGCAGCGAGCTGCGCCGGAGCGCCGATGCGAAGCGCTGAAGCGCCTCGCTAGCCGAGAGATGCGGGCCCTTGAACCGGTTCAGCCGGGGTCCCGGCCAGCGCCCTCGAGGGGCCTGCAGGCACCGCGACGAGTTTGCCAATTAGTTGCCAAGTCGTTGCTCCATGTCAATGAGCTTGGGACTAACTCGGTTAGCCGAGTACTTCGCGGGCCAAACGCGACTTCACCTCAACCTCGGGAGCTCCAAAGATGACAGGGAAGGGCCTCACCAAGCTGTTCGCCGCGGCCTTGCTGCTGGTCGCGTCGGCACCCGTAGTCCGCGCCAGCGACGGCCACCGCCCATCTCGCGAGTCCGTGCAGCTCGGGCCGCGTCCTTTCTATCTCGTCGAGGGAATGGACGGGGGCTGGCTGAAGGACAGGCTCATGCAGTGCCAGAACGGTCCGTTCTACAGGACGGACTTCTCGATCGGGCACCGGGGCGGCGCGCTGCTCTTCCCCGAACACTCCGACGTGGCCTACCGCGGCGGTGCGCGGATGGGCGCCGGCATCGTCGAGTGCGACGTGACGTTCACGAAGGACCGCAACCTCGTCTGTCGACATGATGAGTGCGATCTGGCGACCTCCACGAACATCGTCACCACCCCTCTCAACAAGAAGTGCACGGTGCCCTGGACCGGCCCGGTCGGCGCGGATCACCCCGCGCCGATGTGCTGCACGAGCGACCTCACCGTGCAGGAGTTCAAGAGCCTCTCCGCCAAGATGGACGCGAGCACCCCGGCCGCCACCACGGCCGAGGGATTCCTCGCTGGCACCGCCAGCTGGCGAACGGACCTCTACACCGGCCGCGCCCACGTCATGACGTTCAGGGACAGCATCGAGCTCAACAGGGATCTGGGCGTGAAGCACACGCCCGAGCTCAAGTACCCCGTTCACCCTGAGCGGGTCACGGCCATCTTCGGCGGCCAGGAGCAGTACGCCCAGGCGTTCATCGACGAGCTCGAGTCGGCCGGCGTCCATCCCGGTGACGTCTTCGCCCAGTCGTTCAACCTCCCGGACATCCTCTACTGGATCAAGAACGCGTCCGCGTTCGGGAAGCAGGCCGTATACCTCGACAGCATCGACTCGACCGTCTCGCCGCCCATTCCGCGCCTGTCGCTGGCCGACCTGCGAGAGCTCCGCAGCCAGGGTGTGCGGATCTTCGCGCCGCCGCTGTGGGCGCTCCTCTCCGTGACAGACGCCGGCGAGATCGTCCCCTCCGAGTACGCTCGGGACATCCGGCAGGCCGGGCTCGACATCATCACCTGGACGTTCGAGCGCGCCGACCTGCGCCAGGGCGCGTCCAAGGCCGGCTGGTACTACATGTTCGACCCGACCGGCAAGGCGGTGAAGAAGGACAGCGACATGTACAAGGCGCTCGACGTGCTAGCCCGGGAGGTGAAGATCCTCGGCATCTTCTCCGACTGGCCGGCCACCGTCACGTACTACGCGAACTGCATGGGCCTGTAGTCGCTCAGAGGCCCCGGCCACGGCGAGCCCCGCGCGGGCCGCCGTGGCCGGGCGCTGCCCGGTTTGTAGCGCGCCCGGTTCCCTGGACACAAGGTTGCGCTACGCGGTAACACGTAGCGTGAAGGTCCCACAAGCCTCGCGAGCCTTGGACGGGCTCACGAATCCCAGCTTCTCGACCAGGGAGCCCCTGGACTGCGTAGACCGCCTTCTTCCACTCACCGTTCCGGTGAGTGCCGAGGACAAACTGCAAGGGCAGCGGTCGCGCGAACTTTCGATGCCAGGATACAGCCGCGCCGACCAGCTTCGTTGCCTCGCCAGCATCCAGGCACTCGACTGCAGCGAATCCGTGATGCCCGCACCCACAGCGAATCATCTTCGAGGAATAGCCGTCGCGGTTGTTCGCGACTGGCTTGCAGCCGCGACGCTCGAGTTCACTGATAAGCGCGTGCCGATCCATCACCGATTCCCCTAGATGTCCCACCAGATACCGTCGTCCTGACGATGCACGCCTGGAAACAGCTCAACATAGCGTTCCGGTGCAGCCGTGTGGATGGGGACCACGCGGTCAGGGGACACGGCTCCCACGAGCTGCTGCAGGTCCCTCACATACGCGTGCCCGGAGACATGGTGGACCTCGAGCGGCACTCCACGCTCTGAAAGTATCCGCTGCATGCGCTGCTCGGACGCGTTCTCGAGGTACCCGCGCCAGAGCGACCAGGCAACCCTCGTGGACGAGGCAGCGAGTGTTTTCTGGGTTTACTACAAGTGGATGGGACGGAAGCGCGCGGCCGTCGCGCTTCGACGAGGCGTCGATGGCTGGGGCTTTGCACGCGTGGCTGGGTTTGGGAACGCATCGCTGCCCGACAGTACCGAGCGCACCATTCGTGACGTTGTCGTGCGCGCCCTCGGCCCGCCTGCCGCCGAACCCGTCACCCCCGTGCCGGAGACCATACGAGGGAACTGTTTCGACGGTGTCCCAGCATCCCAGGGTGTTCTTGCATATGGCCGCTCGCTGTTCTCACACGCTGAGCGCGCGAAGGCCGTAAGCGTCTTGCGGGCCATTCAAGGTCGCTCGCTTCCCCGCGGCAACCGGGCCTTCTGCGTGTTGGAGTTTAGTCCCTATTACGCGGAGATGGGCGTGTCCCCGATCTACTCGCTCGCGGTGAACGTCCGGCAACGTCGGTCGGCGCGCAGAATGACCCAGGAGGCGCTCGCGAAGCACGCGCGCGTCGCCCGTTCGTACATCGCGATGATCGAGGCGGCCCGCATCAAAGGGCCCCGCCCGGCTGTTCTGGAGCGGCTGGCGAGGGCCCTCGGGACGACCGCACCCAGGCTGACGGAGACGCCACCAGGCTGACGTAATCACCTACGCGGCGCTCGGAAGTTCCCCGTGCAGCAATCAGACGACCATCCTGGGGGTGTCGCCTTGACCAACCACGACAGGGCTGCGTCAGATCACGTAGATGGGACGCTCAAGGTACGTCGTAGCTGTCGTGGTGCTCGTTCTCGCCGCTGCTGTACTCATCGTCTTCAAGCTCGGGCCGGGCTCGACGCCGCGCGGACAGCCGCCGTTGGTTCGCCTGGCAGACATCACCCGGTTCGATGCGGACTTCAACGCCGCGTGCGATCAGGTTCGGGCCCTGGTGTTGCTCTCGCCTATGTGAAACGTCTGCGTGCGGGGGGCCTCCGCACTGGAGAGGGTCCTGAAGGAAGAGCGGAGCAACGAGATACGCGCCTTCGTCATCTGGGAGCCCGTCCTCTGGACGGACTTCGCACCGCCCTCGACCAGGAGACTCGCCTCTATATCCGACGCCCGCGTGGCCCAGTACTGGGACCCGAACCATTTCGTCTCGGACATGGTCACCTCCTCCGCCTGGGCGGCGCAGGAGGGCATCTTCACGCAGGGAGAGAAGGTCGGCGCAAAGGTGGTGGCCTGGGATCTCATCCTGCTCTTTCCGCGGGGATCGTGCGCGGGCGGGGGACTACCCGAGCCCATGTTCCACGGCAACCCCGTGGTGACGAGACTCGACGAAGCGCGTGACCGCCTGCGCGCCCTCGTCCGCTGATTCCGTGAGGCGCAGGCGCTGAGGTGAGCAGCTCCAGCCGGCACCTGCTCAGGTATCCAGCAGGTCGATGCCGAGCCGCTCGTCATCGTCTTCGCCGCCGTACTCACCCTGGTTCTCCGCCCCGCCGTCCTCCTCTCCACCGTCCATAACCCAGCCAGCGTCGAGCGAGATCGGCCATGGGCACGTCTGTCGGCTCGGGTGCTCCGGAAGTCTTGCAGACGGGACCAGCGGCGACGAGCGCTATTCAGGATGATGTCGCGCGTCCTTCTTCCTCCGCGGATCGTCATGCCAGTCCCGTTCACCCAGGTGGGGTACGTCAACTCCGAGCGACCCGGTTGTTCACGCCCGCTGGAGCATCGACAGGTTCCGCATGAACGACGACGTCGATCCCAGCAACGGCCCGATGGATGGCGTCCTCCGCTGCGTCGGCGATGTCGTGGGCCATCTCGATGCGGAGGCCGCGCTCCACCTGGAGGACCACGTCGGCGAAGGTCTGGGGCCCTGACTGGCGCACACGGACCTGGGACACCGAGAGGACTCCAGGCACGCCGGCGGCATGAGCGATTCGCTCCAGCATTTCGGTTGGCGCTGCATCGAGCAGGTCATTCACCGACTTCTTCCCAAGCCGGAGGCTCACGATGACGGCGATCCCGGCGACCCCCAGGGCCGCAAGAGCATCGGCCTTTGCCAGCCAGGGTAGCGTGAAGTGCCGCGCACTCCAGACGCACGCGAGGCCGACCAGGACCACGGCGGAAGACCACACGTCCGTCGAGAAGTGCAGCGCGTCGGCAGCAAGGCCTGGCTACGGTGCCTCTCCGCCGTTCGGGCCAGGGCCCTGGAGCGGGAAACGTCCACGATGATCGAGAGCACCAAAGATGCCGAACGCCCAGGGAATCACCTCTACGTGCGAAACCCCGGAGGCGAGCCGGTTCACCGCCTCGTAGTATATCCAGGCGCAGGTGGCGAGGAGCAGCCCCGTCTCGAAAAGAGCCGAAAAGTTCTCGATCTTGCCGTGCCCGCAGGGATGGTCGTGGTCGGCCGGCTTCGCGAAAGCGCGAACGGCCCACAAGGTCACGATGGCGGCCACGAGGTCGATGCCGGAGTGGGGTGGCCTCGGACAGGATGCCGATGGACCCGGTGGCGAACCCGACCACGATCTTCATGGCGGTGAGCAGGACCGCCGCGGCGATCTCGGTGGGCGTAGTCATCGAAGCTCTTCGGTTCCAGCACGGGGAGTGGGTTCACCCTGAACCGATGCACGGCGAATCTCAAGGCTGAGGCGAGGTGGCGCGCCATGCTGCCGGGGCGTCGCTCTTGCCCAAAGGATGGGACCGAGAGCGGGAGAGGCGCGCCTTCGTCGTCTGCGGCTGCGATGACCAGGCAGCGCAGCGCCAACGGGAGGGCCATGGCCTTGGACCGCCCGCGAGCCGGCAGGTACTCTCCCCTCCATGACACCTCTCGTCTTCCTCCCCGGCGCTGGTGGAGACCAGGCGCTCTGGCCGCCAGTGGCCGACAGGCTGGCCGACCTCGGTCCGATTCATCTCTTCGGCTACCCGGGCTTCGGCGGCCTCCCTGCCGATCCGAGCATCCACTCGCTGGACGATCTCTTCGGCTGGATCGTGGAGCAGCTACCTCCAGAAGCGAGCCACGTCATAGCGCAGTCCATGGGTGGTGTCCTCGCCGTGCATCTCGCACTGGAGCATCCAGAGCGCGTTGCATCGCTCGTGTTGGTCGCCACCTCCGGGGGTGTGGACGTAGCCCGCCTGGGCGGGGCTGATTGGCGTCCCGAGTATCGGATCCTCCTGCCAGACGTGCCTCACTGGTTCGAGGAGGACGGGACTGACTTCACCGACCGGCTGCCCGATATTCGCGCTCGGACCCTCCTCCTGTGGGGCGACTCGGACCCGGTGAGCCCTCTTTCGGTTGGCCGGTTCTTGGCGCAGCACATCCCGGACGCCCACCTGGTCACCGTGGCCGGCGGGACTCACGCCCTTGCCCATGAGCGGCCCGATGAAGTGGTCGCTCTCATCAGGTCGCACTTAGCGTAGAAGATAGGCCCGAGCCCGAACGGTATCGGCTCTGTTCTATCTGCGGCGTCGAACGTAGGCATGCACTGGTTCAGCGAATCCCTCGTGTGCGGTCAGCCCAGCGTCCTCGAATCCGGCCGACTCCGCCACTCGGCGCGAGGCGCTGTGTCCCCTCGCCGGAAGCGGCGGACCTGAAGAGACGGGGGATCGGGAGAAACGTGAAGGGCAGGCACGCATGCCAGATACCGCGGCTCCTGGAGAAGCGTTCAAGGTGAGTGCCGCCACCCCAAGGCGAGGAGGTTCTCCGGCCCTACTTCTCGTCACCAGGCAAGCGGCGGTGCTTCTGCTCAGCCTGTGGTTCGCCCATCATCAGCAAGCTAGACGACCATCCCGGCATCATCCGGCTGCGGATCGACACCCTCGACTCCAAGATTGCGGCGAAGCCCACCGCGCATATCCAGGTGGCTTCGAAGGCGGAGTGGTTCGAGATCCTCGACGGGCTGGCCGCAGCATCCCGAGTTCGAGCCGGAGCGGTGAGCGCTGGGCAGCTTGGTGCCTCACCGTGCATTGCGCTCGAAGTGGCCCCTGCGCCAGTTGTGGACACGGCACGGTACACTCGCGCCATGCCCGTACCCGACTACGAGTCGCTGATGCTGCCATGCTCTCCGCCCTCGCGGACAGCGAGGAGCACGAGGTCGCGACGTTGCGCTTCGCAGGAGCCGATGCTGCCGCCATGAGAGCCAGGGGTAGATGTCCATGCCCATCGTCGTGCGCTGGAGCGCGAGCTCGCGCACCACGCGCATGTCGAGCGGGATGGAGGCCCGCAGGATCTCCTCATGCAGGCGCAGGTTTAGCGTGAGGGAGCTCGGGAAGAGCGAAGTACGCTCGGGCTGTGCCGTATCCCAGAAGGTGTGCCGACTCTCGATTGGCCGTAGACCGTGCCCCATCTCCGTGTTGCCATTCGAGTAGGCCCAGTCGATGTTCGCGAAGATGAGGCGGAGCATCTGATCCTTGAGCCGCCGGATCGGCCCGCCCGCCACCTGCAGCCCGAGGCGCCTCATGAACTCGGCGAAGCTCCGGCCCAGGTAGATCTCGGGTGAGCGCGTCCTCACCGCCTCGGTGGTGAGGAACGTCATGATGAGGCGCGGGTAGGTGCCGAATGGAATGCCGAGCCTGCGGCTGTCGGCTGTCCCCGTCGCCACGGTCCTTCCCGGCGTGATCTGGAGCGTGAAGTCGCCGTTGCGCCGTACCCAGACTTCTTGCGCACCCGGATCGCGGTGAGGCAGCGTCGTCTGGATGAGAAGGCGGGCCATGAAGCCCATCCGTTCGGCGGTCGCAGCGTCCTCCTCGCGGATCGCATCGCAGGTATCCAGCATGCGCAGCAAGGCCGGAGTGCCGAGTCCGATAGGCTTCTTCG
>Ga0154716_1083_pt12 | contig 10275 bp, 9 predicted proteins | sample Rifle2008BG16ft_FD_105724 | JGI IMG/M metagenome (GOLD analysis project Ga0154716, IMG submission 105724) | Anaeromyxobacter sp. RBG_16_69_14
TAGCGCCTGCCGATAGCGGTCTGCGCCATGACGAGCGCGAGCTGCGCGGGCGCGACCAGCGCCGCGAAGTCGAGGCGCTCCGGCGCGGACGCGGCGAGCGCACCGGCTAGCCCACCCAGGGAGAGGCCCAGGAGGCCGACCGCGCCCTCCCTGGCTGCCATCGCTGCGCACAAGCGGAGCTCGAGGACGAGCTGCTCGAAGACGGCGCGCAGGCGAACCAGGTCGAGGGAGACAAAGCCTTCACCGCTCCTCGATCCTGCCACGGCACGTTCCAGGTGGCGCGGGGGACAGACGAGCCAGACGTCTTGGCCCGCTTCCGCGAGCAGGCGCACGTAGCCGCTCACCAGCTCCGGGCGGCGGATCTTCCAGGGGGGGACGAGGAGCACGGTGCCGCGGCGCTCGCCGCGCGCGGGGGTCGCGCGCACGGACATCCGATCCCCCGGATCCAGAGGCCGCGGCGACGGCGCGGACCATGCTCCGGCGCGCGGCGGCGGTTCGGGGAGAGGAGGCAGCGGGCCGAAGCAGGAGAGGGGTGACGCCGCCGTGAGCCGGCACGGCTCCGGCTCGCGGGGAACCCGATCTTCGGTCCAGATGGCGAGCGCATCCAGGCTGCGGTGCAAGAGGCTGAAAGCCAGCACCGACCCATCATGGCGACTCCGTCACCGTTTCGCCATATGTCCTACCGGGTATCGCCAGCGCGGCCAGTGCCAGCCCCTCGAAGAGGATGTGGGCGGCGAGGTGACTCGTGATGTCGGCGTGGTCGAAGGGAGGGCAGACCTCCACCACGTCCATGCCCACCAGCGCCACGCCTGCCAGATCGCGCACGAGCTGCAGCGCCTCGCGCGAGGTGAGCCCGCCCGGTACCGGTGTCCCTGTGCCGGGCGCGAACGCGGGATCGACCGCGTCCACGTCGAAGGAGAGGTAGGCGGGGCGGTCGCCGACCGCGTGGCGGATCTCGGCGGCGACGGCGGCGATGCCGCGCTGCCCGACGTCCTCCATGGTGTGCACCCGCGCGCCGTGGCCTGCACCCAGCTCCGCGTCGCGGGCGCCGGCCCACGGACCGCGCATGCCCACCTGGTGCAGCTGCCCCCTCGCGACGAGCCCTTCCTCCAAGACGTGGCGGAGGGGCGTGCCGTGGTGAAACTGCTCCCCCCAGGTCTCCGGCCCGCTCGTGTCGAAGTGAGCATCCACGTGTACGACGGCGACCGGACCATGTCGTCGCGCCACGGCGCGCAGCGCGGGGAGCGCCACGGAATGGTCACCGCCCACGACGAACGGCACCGCCCCGGCTGACAGCACGGCGCTGACGGCGCCCTCGACCCGGTCGCGCACCGCCGCCGCGTCGAAGGGCGGGAACGCCACGTTGCCACCGTCTACCGGGCACAGGCGATCGAAGACCGACACGCGGTGCGACGGATGGTAACCCTGCAGGAGCGCGCTCACCCGGCGGACCTCGAACGGCGCCAAACGTGCGCCGGGGCGATAGGTCGTCCCGCCGTCGTAGGGTACCCCGAGGAGTACAGCGCCCGTCCCATGCGGAACCCCCACCGCGGTAGGCGCGCCGGGCAAGCGGAAGAAAGGGATCTGACCGTGGGTCAGGTACTCGAAGGCGGATTGCTGGGTCATGGATCTCCTCGAAGCAACCGAACCACCTCGGCGCGGGACGCCCGCGCGAGCTCGAGCGCGCTGCCGTGGGCTCCGGGCAGGATGGGCACCCCCAAGCGGACGAATGCGCGGGCGCGCCGCGCGCCGGCTAGCTGCAACCAGTGTGGCAGGAAGGCGTCGTTGCCCACCCACGCCAGCTCGGGGGGATCGTACGCGAGGGCGATGGGCACGATCGGCACGCCCGCGCTGCGAGCCAGCCCGAAGAGGCCCTTGCGAAACGGAAGGACGGTGTGCCCTCGCGTGGTCGTGCCCTCCGCGAAGTTCAGGACCGGGAGGCCGTGCCCGAACGCCACCCGGGTCTGGCGCAGCACGCGCATCCCGCTGTTCGTGTCGCCACGAGTGATGAAGACGACGCCGAGCTCGCGCGCGATGGTGCCCACCACGGGCCACCCCGCCACGTCGGCCTTCGAGATGGGCACGCAAGGGAGGAGGCTCGCCACGACCAGCGGGTCGAGCCAGCTCACGTGGTTCGCCGCCAGGATGGCGGGGCCGAGCGGGAGCGGCCCGTGGGCGTCGAGCTCGATCCCATGCAGCTCGAGCATGCGGCGCGAGACGTCGCGCAGGACGATGGCGCGCTCGCGCGCGCCGTCGCGTATCGAGGCGCCCCGCAACCGTTTCAGCCGGATCGCGGTGGTGAGCGTCGCGAGCCCCACGCCTGCGGCGCGCGAGCCCGTCCGCGCCAGCCGTCCGGTTGCCGGCTCGGGGACGTCCCACTGGACGCGGACCAGCTCCAGCGGGCTCATGCCGCGCCCGCCACCCGATCGTCGCGGTCGAGCAGTCCCAGGCGGCGCAGTCTCGTCTCGATGCGCTGGAAGGCCCGTCGCTCGATGCGCGAGACCATGCGCCGGTCGCCCGGCCCGTAGAAGTCCTCGCGCATGCCGACGTTGGTCGCGCCCAGCGCGGTGTGGAGCGCGCGCGCCGCCAGGTTGTCCTCCTTCACAGTGAACCAGCAGGAGTCGACCTGGCCCACCAGCCCGCCGATGAGGGCGCGCAGGAGCTGGAACGCGACCCGCGAGCCCTGCAGCTCGGGCGCCACGGCCAAGGTAGTGCAGTAGGCCTCGCGCTCGCGGACGAAGCAGAGCACGTACCCCACCGCACGCTCGCCCTCCACGGCGATGAAGCAGGTCTCCTGGAAGAACTCGCAGCAGAGGCGGACGTAGTACGCACCCAGCACGCCCTCGCCGTTCGCACCGAAGACCTCCTCCTCGAGGCGCATCAGCTCGGCGAAGTCATCCTGGCGCAGCGATCGGATCCGACGTTCGTTCATGGCTCCTCCTGAGCCCCGAACGGTACGTTACGACCGTGAGCGCACTGTCACGCGATGGCGACGTTTTCGTGAGGCCTGGTCCGTCGGGATGCTTCACGGGTTGGCGAGCGCTCGCCAACTTCGTCACCCGAGAAGGTCTGATAGCGCATGCCTCATGAACTGACGCTCGAGATGGGGGACGCGGGGGGAGAGTTCTCCCATCCGCTGTCACTTCTCGGGGATCCCCGCCTCTATGCGTGCTCCGAGCTGGAGGAGCCGGCCGAGATCGTCGGCGTTGCGCCAGGTCTCGAGGATCTTCCCGTCCACGATCCGATGGATGAAGGTCGCCGTGAACGTCTGCCGTCGACCACGGGCGAGGATCCCGAGGAAGCTCTCCTGCACGCAGGCGTTCGTCGCACGCACCACGACCTTGTCACCCTCGGCGATGACATCGTCGATCGTCCACTTCTGCTCGATCGGGCCGATGATCCGGAAGAGCTCGCGGACCCCGTCCGGTCCACGGGGGAGCCCCGGCGGACCGCCGTGGATCGTCCAGGCGCCGTCGGTCATCGCGCAGATCGCCTCGATCCTGTGTTCGGTGACGAGCTCGAACCACCGCCGAGCGACCGCCTTGCTCTCCTCGATGGAAGCCATGGCCGTCCCTCCCTGATGGCCTAACGTAGTCGGCACCCCTCCTCGCCGCACGTGCACCACGGAGCGCGATCTCGGCTGCGGTTTCGCGCAGCGAGCGTCCAGGTCCAGGTCCAGGAAGGTCGCCGAAAGCCAGCGGCCACATTCCTAAAACGGAGCAGCCTGGACGAAGGCGATCGCTCGCCTCACGTCCAGGCCGCTCTGACCTTCATGAGCTCAGGCGACAACTCGTCACGCGGGGCTGCTCGCCCGCGCCACGGACCTCACTCGCAGAGATCGACCTTCATGTCCCAGTTCTTGATGCGCATGGTGCCGTTCTTCTGGAGGTTCAGCTGCATCTTGAAGGCGCGGTCCCAGAGCTGCGGCTCGTGGCCCGTCTTCTTCTTCAGGCAGTCGATGGTGGCCATCTCGAGGTACTCCCGCATGATCGGCTGGTACTCGGGGTGGACGCACTTGTCGATGATGACCTTGGCGCGATCCCTGGGCGAGAGGCCGCGGACATCGGCGAGGCCGCGCTCGGTGACCATGACGTCGAGGTCGTGCTCGGTGTGGTCGATGTGCGAGCAGTGCGGCACGACGCAGGAGATCCCCAGGGGATCCGTCTTCGTCGGACGCGTTGACGGAGTGTGGACGACCGAGATGTAGGCGTTTCGGAGGAAGTCACCGGAGCCCCCGAGGCCGTTGATCATGCGGGTGCCGCCCACCAGCGTGGAGTTGGCGTGCGCGTAGATGTCGATCTCCACCGGCGTGTTCATGGCGAGGCAGCCGAGGCGGCGGATCGGCTCGGGCGCATTCGAGATGGAGAGCGGTCGGAGGATGATCTTGGAAGCGTACTTGTCCCAGTTGGCGAAGAACCGCGGGAACCCCGGATCCTCGGAGAGGGAGAGCGAACACGACGACGCGAAGTCGAGCTTGCCGGAGTCGAACAGGTCCAGCATCGTGTCCTGGAGCACCTCGGTGAAGACGGTCAGGTTGTAGAAGTCGCCCTTGGCCAGGCCGCCGATGACGGCGTTGGCGATGGAGCCGACCCCCGACTGGATGGGCAGGAGGTTCTTGGGCAGGCGGCCCGCCTTCACCTCGCTGTGGTAGAAGTCCATGATGTGGCCGGCGATGGCGTCGGAGCTCGCGTCCATCTCGGTGAAGGCGCGGCCCTTGTCCCGGTGCTTCGACTCGACCACCGCGATGACCTTGCTCAGGTCGATGGGCACGTAGGGGGTCCCGATCCGGTCGCTCGCCTTGTTGATCAGGATCGGCTGGCGGTTCGGAGGGTTCTCCAGCATCAGGATGTCGTGCATCCCTTCGAAGGAGGGCTCGCCGGTGTTCACCTCGAGGATGAGCTTGTCCGCGATGGAGACGATCTCGGCCACGACGCCACAGGAGGTGGTGAGTGCCAGCCCGCCGTCCTCGTTGACGGCCGAGACCTCGATGACGCCGATGTCGAGGCTGCCGCCGACGTCCTTGGTATAGAACCCGTACTTGAGGTCCTGGGCGAACATGGAAAGGTGCTTGTCACCCATCCGGATGCGACCGGTGTTGATCCCCTCCTGGATGTTCTTTCCGGTCTGATACGGCCAGCGGCGATCGACCATGTCGAGCTTCGCCCAGCGATCCTCGGTCTCGGCGCCGACGGAGGCCCCGATGAAGAGGTTGAACTTCATCTTGCCCTGGAGTCCGTTCTTCTCCACGTGCTCGGCGAGCGCGATGGGCACTGCCTTGGGATAGCCGGCGGGGGTGAATCCGGACCAGCCCAGGTTCATTCCGGACTTGAAGAACGGGATGGTGTCCTCGGCCGACATGATCTTCGAGTGCAAGCTCTTGCACCTGACTCGCTTCAGCATTTCGGACATTTGTTCCTCGCTTCGTTCGGTTTTTGTTTCCGTTTTGACCGAAAAAGGAGTGACCCCGGCTGAGAAGGCCAGCCTGGTGAAGTTCGGTCACATTGTCGCGGTTCGTGCCACTGCGCCCTCGACTGCGTTACGTCGGCCGACGACGGTTAACCCTCTGTTTTGACACACATCAAGCTGATACACGCCTTCAGTGAACGATCCATGCCATGCCACGCGGGACCCGTCATGACGCGATGTGTCGCATGCGACGGTTCGCGCGTGCGCCTCGATCGAGAACCCTGCGGAGATCCCTTGAAAGGAGGCGATCGTAGGGGGCAAGCGCGGTGCTGTCCCTGAAGGGGCGCGCGGCGATCTGCCGCACTATTTGTGAAGAGCAGAGTGCGGCTGGCACCGTATGCCGCTCCCGGGGGCGGGCATTCGCCCTGCCCCGCGCGCGCATGGCGAGCGGTTCCACGGAAGGTGGGCGCGAATCACCCGACGCCGAGGCGGATGTGGAACGTCGTTCCTCGGCCGAGCTCGGAGTCGAAGGTCAGCGTGCCCGCGTGCTTGTCGACGACCACGCTGCGCGCGATCGAGAGTCCTTGACCGGTGCCCCGGCCGACGTCCTTGGTCGTGAAGAACGGATCGAAGACCCGATCGCGGATCTCCTCGGGGATGCCGGTGCCTGTGTCGGAGATCGAGACGCGAACCGAGTCGCCCTCGGGACGGGTCTCCACGCGAATGAGCCCTCTCCTGTCGGTGCCGTGGATGGCCGATTCGATGGCGTGGGCTGCATTGACGATCAAGTTCAGGAACACCTGGTTCAGCTCGCCGATGTGGCAGGGCACGGGGGGCAGCTCACCGTAGTCGGTCTCGATGTCGGCGACGTACTTGTACTCGTTGCGCGCGATGGTGAGCGTGCTGGCGATGGCGCGGTTGAGGTCGGCCGGCGACTTCTGCTTCTGCTCGGGGTGCGCGAACTCCTTCATCGAGCGGACGAGCGTCGCCACCCGGCCGAGGCCCTCCACGGAGCGCTCGAGCGCCTTGGGGATGTTCTCCATGAGGTAGTCGAGGTCCGCCGCGTTCTCGGCCTCGTCGAGATCGGTCAGCGCCCGAGGGTCCATATGACCGGCGGCGGCGGCGCGGAGCTGTCTGTACTTGCCGACGAGCCCCGCCAGGTCGCCGAATGAATCTCGGATGAAGTGGATGCTGTCGTTCACGAACTGGATCGGCGTGTTGATCTCGTGGGCGATGCCCGAGGCCAGCCGTCCTACCGACTCGAGCTTCTGCGCTTGCATGAGCTCCGACTGCGCCTGTCGGAGGTTCGTGAGCGCCCCCTGCAATTCCTGCCGCTGGGCCACGAGCTGACGGGTCTTCTCCGCGACCACGCGCTCGAGCGCGATGTTCTGCTCCAGAACCGCGAAGGCGGACTCCCCGCTGGCGACCTTCTCCTCGACGCGGCGCATGAGAACCGCGATCGTCTTCTGCGCTGCTGCGAGGCGCTCCTCGAGTTTCCTAGGTTCCATGCTGGGTTCCAGTTCGAGGGTCCATTCGGGGTCTCGGGCGGCAGGCTCCATCTCCTTCAAGCGTCGACGACGCGTGCGGATGCGACCTGGCCCGGTACCTCATTCTCCGAGTGCAATGCCGGTGAAGGTCTGGTTCACGTGCACCGCGTTGAACTGCTCCCCGTAGGTGCTGAATCCAATGACCTTGTTCCTCGCGAGGAAGTCGCCAGCCTGCCCGTCGAGGTGGCCCTGCTCGAAGTCCAGTCGCCGCAGGACGCAGTCGCAGCCGATGACCAGGGACGGCGTGCCGATGTCCCGCGTCGCGTCGCGAAAGCCCTTCGCCAGGGTCGTGAGCGGTTCCATGCTCTTGCCGATCGTGAGCACGAGGCCTTCGTCGATCGCGCAGTACAAGGTGACGCTCAGGTCGGGGTTCACCTTCTGGATGCTGCGCACGTAATCGTCGGAGCCGATCCTCAGCATCACCGGGTTGCTCGAGAACACGTTCGAGTCGAGCTGGTCCAGCGACAGGCCGAGCAGCTCGGCAAAGGCCTCGGCCGCGGGCAGCCCGTTGAACTCCTTCACCACCCGTCTTTCGGGATCGGCGGCGGTGACGACCAGCTTCTTGTCGGTGGGGCCGAAGTTCTGCAGCTTGAACGCCGAGAACGGGCGCGAGGTCTCGAAGAGGGTGAAGAGCGCAGCGCCGGAGAGGAACTCGCCCTCCCAGTAGACCGACGTGCGCTCGAACTTGAGGTCGTCGTCACCGGCCGAGCCGCCGACGATGGGAACGTTGCCGAGCGACTGGTACAGGGTGGCGGCGAGGGCTTCCTCGGCCTGCGACAGGCCGTCCACCAGGATGAGCCCGAAGGCCCGTTTGCCAGGCGGCAGGTCCTCCAGCTTGGTCCGGACCCGCATCCCCACCTGCGCCGCGCGTTCCCGACACTCCGACAGCGGCGAGATGAGGTAGGGGTGTGCGACCAGATCGTCGCTGGCGAGGCTGACCGCCGTGATCCCCCCGCGCTGGTACCCGGTTGGGCCTATCTGCCCTGAGCTCGTGCAGCCCACGACCGGGCACGGGAAGGCGTCTTGGATCGCCGACCCCAGCCCCTTCAGGTCATAGGAAGAAGAGCAGAAGAAGAGCACGACCTTCATCTCGGGCTGGTCGATCGTGGCTCGAAGCTCCCGGATTGCTGCGGTGGGATCAGCCAGCTTCGAACAGCCAGGGAGGGCCGACAGGCGAGACATGGACCGCCTCGCTGCAACCGGCGTTCCCCGTGCTGTTCTCGATCAAGACGACGGTTTCGCGCTACCACAGGGGGTCCGCAGCGACCTGGAGGCGGAGTGGACCCCGCCCCACGACACATCTTCGACCGACATCAGCGCCCGCGGGTAGAGGTGCCGCGCAGGACGACCTGGTACTCGCGCACCTTCACGCCCTTGAGCGCCTCGACCTTTCGCACCTCGAGCGCGTCCCACGGGATGTCGTGGATCTCGCCCGTGACCTCGTCCACGAAGTGGTGGTGAGGGGCCATGTGCGGATCGAAGACGACCTTCCCCTCCGCGAGGACGAGCTGTCGCAAGAGCCCCTTGCGCACGAGGAGGTTCAGCGTGTTGTAGACCGTGGCGCGAGAGATCATCGGGATGTGCGAGCGCACCTCTGCGAAGACCCGGTCTGCCGGGGGATGGGCGTCCGTGTCGAGGACGTACTCCGCGACGGCGAGCCGCTGTGCCGACGGCTGGATGCCGTGCTCGGAGAGGAGGTGCGCGAGCGCGTGGCGCGTCATCTACACCCTGTCTAAGCCGCGCCGTCGCCGGATTCAACGCGCCGCCACCCTGTACCCTGCCGGTGACGCTCGCGGTCCAGAGTAAAACCGTCTACCCCTGCGCGAACTCGAGCCGCGCCTCCCACGCCTCCTGGAACTGCTCGTCCGTGAGCGCCCCGACCGAGCGCAGCTTCACCAGCAGGTCGCGCACGCGCTCCTCCCAGAGCTGGGTGAGCGCTCCCCGCTGCCGGTACATCTCGTAGCGCACCGGGTTCGGGATCACGCTGGCGAGGAAGGCGGCCTCCTTGGGAGTGAGCGCCTGGGCGCCCTTCCCGAACCAGTGCCGCGCGGCCTGCCCGATGCCGTGGACCCCCGGTCCCCATTCGGCGAGGTTGAGGTAGATCTCGAGCAGGCGGCGCTTGTTCACCGAGGACTCGAGCGCGACCGTCGCCATCGCCTCGCGCACCTTCCGCAAGAGTGTCCGCTCCGGCGAGAGGTACAGGTTCTTCGCCAGCTGCTGGGTGATGGTCGAGGCCCCGCGCATCCGCGGCCGCTCGCCGGCGCGGGAGAGGGCGTCCTGGATCTCCTGCAAGTCGAACCCGTGGTGGGTGTAGAAGCCGGAGTCCTCGCTCGCGAGCACCGAGCGGATGACGTACCCCGGGAGCGAGGCGAGCGGAACGAAGTCGCGGTTGGCGGGCCCTATCACCACCGGCAGGGTGCGGCCGCTCGCGAGCGGCGCCCGCCACGTGAAAGGCTGGCCAAGCGTTCGCCCGTTCGGGGTAGGCGCCAGCCCTGAGGGATCGACGTCGCCCTCGATCCGCCAGGCCGACGGATGGCGGATCCTGCCGGAGACGGTGAGCCGGAGCGCCAGCTCGCCTTCCACTTGAGGTGCTTCGGGCGGAGGGCGGAGCGGCTGGGGGAGAGCGTCGAGCGCCGCCTTCCAGTCCAGCTTGTTGGCCCGGACCGAGAGCTCGAAGCGCGGCTCCGGGCGCGCCTCGAGATCCAGGGTGATTTCCGCCCCGGCCCTCCCGGTGGCGCCGAGGTCGAGCCGGGCGGCCCCGAGCGCCAGGCGTCCGGCGGCGGCGTCCCAGCGCAGCGCGCCCGTGAGGCGCAGCGCGAGCGGGCCGACCGGCCCGGACGCCAGCTCTTCGGAGCGCAGCGTGAGGCCAGTCACCGTCGCTTCGAAGCGCGCCTCGCCCTGGGTGACGCTGTTGAGAGCCGGTGCGTCCAGCGCGAGGGAGAGAACGCCTCCTTCGACGGCGACGGGCAACCTGGCGCGCAGGGAAGCCGGGATGCACGACGGGTCCACGTGATCGAAGTGCGCGACGACGGCGCCAGCACCATTCCAGACGCTGACCCGCACATTGCCGCTCGCGCCGTTGGCCGTGGCGAGATCCGCCTTGATGATCGTCGCGGGGCCGGTGCGCTCGAGCCGCACCCGTCCGGAGAGCGGTCCCACGTCGACGGCGTCCGCGCCAGGTCCTTCTGCGAGCGCGACCCGCACCGTCATGTCCTCGAAACGGAGCTCGGGAGCGGGCGCTGCAGCCGCGGTACGCGCCGGACCCGCGGCCTTGCCGGAGCGCAGCCGCTCCAGGAACCCGGTGAGCGCCGCTCCGCGGGGT
>Ga0154716_1139_pt5 | contig 10256 bp, 8 predicted proteins | sample Rifle2008BG16ft_FD_105724 | JGI IMG/M metagenome (GOLD analysis project Ga0154716, IMG submission 105724) | Anaeromyxobacter sp. RBG_16_69_14
ACGAGTCGCGCCCTCGAGCGAGACTCGCTCTACACAGCTCCATTGCGGAGGCGCGGTGTGCGCCTGCCCGCGATGCCTCGCCCGCACTGGCTCCGATCGACGTCGGTCGCGGCCCTCATGTCCGAGGACGCCGCCTGCGTCTCTCCGACGACGCCCTTCCAGGAGCTCATGAAGCAGCTCCTCGCCTTGCCGCGAGGTCACGACCTCTACGTTTGCACCCCGGACCGGGAGCTGCTCGGGGCGGTGGTGCTCGACGACCTCAAGGGAACCATCCCCGACGCGGCGAACCTCTCCATGATCCTGGCCGCGGACGTCATGGACAGGAGGCCCCCCGTGATCACCGCCTCGATGTCGCTCGCCGAGGTCGCGGCGCGCTTTGCCAACACCGATCTCGAGCGCCTGCCGGTGGTGGACCAGCGCAACCGCCTGCTGGGCTCCATCTCGATCCGCGCCATCCTGCGCCGCGGGGCGTTTTGACTCGCGGTGCACCATTTGGTTGCACGGCGGGCCTTCGGTGGGGCGTTGGGGGGAGCGGCGGTCGCTCCCCCGATCGAACGTCACCGGATAGCCGCCACGGCGCTGGACACCACCGCGTAGTGGCACCCGGCGGCGACCACGACGAGCGCGTGGAAGATCTCGTGGTAGCCAAACACGGCCGGGGCCGGGTCGGGACGGCGCAAGGCGTACACCGCGGCACCGACCGTGTAGGCGAGCCCGCCGGCGAGCAGGAGAGCGAGCGCAGCGTTTCCCGCCGAGGCGCGCAGCTCGGGCATCACCGGAACGAAGATCCAGCTCAGGCCGACTGCCAGGATCGCGAGGAGCGGCCTCGGCGCGTTCGTCCAGAACACGGACTTGAGGATGCCGAGCACAGCGCCCGACCACACCACGGCGAGCATGACGAGCGAGAGGCGCGAGCGGAGGAGGAGGCAGAGCGGGGTACAGGTACCGGCGATGAGGAGGAAGATGGCCGAGTGGTCGAACCGGCGCATGAGCGCATACGCCCGCGCCGACCACGAGCGGCGGTGGTAGAGCGCGCTCACGGTGAAGAGGGTGGTGAGCGTCCCGCCGTAGACGCCGGCTGCCACCACCGCGCGCGGGGTAGGTGCGCCGACGACGAGTGCGATCGCGCCAGCGGCGGCGATGAAGGCTGCGATCTCGTGCGAGACGCCGCGCAGCAGCGGCTTCACGCGGGGGCGAAGCGAGGAGAACGAGGTCATGTTTCATCATCCTCCTCGCGCGTCACGCGTCTGTCACGGCTTCTCAAGCGATCCCCGCTTCACAGCAGCAGAGCACGGACGGTCGGAATGGCGATCGCCAGCAGCAGCGCTCCCAATGTTGCGACCGGCGTGTAATACCAGACCGAAGAGGCGTATGCGGGTCGTCCGAGGATGTAGCCCAGGCTGAGTCCAATAGGGACGCCAAGGAAACAGCCTGGGGTGATGATCGACGTCAGGCTCCCCCCCCCGAAGGCATAGCCACGACTGCGTCCCAGCTGGACGAGAAAGATCGTGAACGCGACCCAGCCGCCTGCCAGGAGCCCAAGGCAGCCGTAACCCACCATCCCCCAGGTCACGAGGACCGCCGAGCTCGGCTGGGCGTGAGCAAGCCACAGCCGGAGGAACACAGCCGCAACCACGTACAGTAGCGGAAGGACGATGCAGATGAGCGCGGGAACGGTTTCCTCTACGATCCAGCCCATGAAGCCATGGCTTAGCCGATTGCGACGTTCCCTCCAGAGCGCCTGCTTGCGCAGCCTCGTTATCTCCCCCTGCTCCTTGGTGCTGAGCCGTGCGCCCCCGCCTCGCAGAAGCTCCAGCACCGCCGGCTCGCCAGCCTTCGCGCGCGAGTCGTCCTTCTGCGCCTTGTAATACTCGCAGAGGGCAGCGTGGAGCGGCGTGTAGCCGTTCGAATCCCTGGCGTTGACATCAGCACTGCTGGCAATGAGCAGGCTCACGGTCTCCGTTTTCCATCCACGAGCAGCCCAGTGCAGAGGCGTTCGCCCCTGACCATCGCGTGTGTTCGGGTCAGCACCCGATCGGATAAGCACCTCTGCAACCGCGGGTACGCACGAATCGACCGAGTAGTGGAGTGGCGTGGCGCTGTCGCCGTCTGTGGCGCTCACGTCGGCGCCTGACACGACGAGCATGCGTGCGATGTCGCCCTGTCGGGAGGCCAGGTCGTGGGGTTCTTTGACGCACTCGTCAGCCATCATTTCCCGCAACTCGCGAGCGAGCCAGTGCAGAGGAGTCCGACCAAGCTCGTCGCGTGAATTGGCATCGGCTCCCGATTGCAGAAGCAGCCTCACGGTTTCGGGATTGCGGGACTGAGCCGAATAGTGAAGTGGTGTAGCCTGGTTCCTGTCCCTGGCCTTCGCCTCGGCGCCCGACGCGATGAGGAGGCCCATGATATCGCTCCTCCCCGATCGGGATGCCTCGAACAGGGGCGTCCTTCCGCTACTGTTCGCAGCCGCGACGCTCGCGTGAGCTCGAAGGAGAAGCTCCGTGCTCTGTTGATTGCAGCGCTGGACCGCAAGGTGGAGGGGCGAGTCCCCGTTCCTGTCCCTGGCATCGATATCTGCGTGCGCCCGGATGAGCTCGCGCACTACGTCGCCGCGGTCGTGGCGGGCCGCGACGTGCAGCGCGGTCATGCCATCTATGGAGTCACGCGCGTTCAACGGGATGCCCCGCTTGATGAGCTCCCGGGCCACCGTGCTTGACTGTGCCTCGTGCAGGAGGGTGCGATCGAGGAGACCCGTCGTGTCAGCCCGGACCCCTGCCTTGAGCAGCACTCTCACAAGCTCTGGGTCATCCTTCTCCACGGCCATCCCGAGTAACCGCTGAACAGAGCGATGATTGGGATCGACGCCGTGCTCGAGCAAAAGCTGCGCCACCCGTCGCTCCCGCGTCCCGAGAGTGCCCGCATGCCAACGAAGCATCTCGAACGGCGCAATCGGACCCCCGCGGTTCACATCCGCTCCGGCCTCGATCAGAAAAATCGCCGCATCGAGTCTCTGCTGGTGAAGGTCGTCCTCTGGAGATCCGAGCGCTTCCGCGATCAACGGCGCCTCGGCCCGGTGAACGTCAAGGCCGCGCTTGACGAGTTCGCGGAGGAGGTCGGTACGCCCGTGCCGTACCGCTAGGACGGCCGCCTGCTCCAACCGTGCACGGGTTGGCGGAGGCCGGCCTGCTGCATAGAGAAGACGGATCACAGCCGTGGGGTCTTGCCGATCTCCGATGGCGAGCTCCAGCTCTGCGTCACGATTTTCCGAGTGCGCTGCTTCGTCTCCGTTGTCCGATGCCATTGCCGCCATTGCCGTCCAGAGGGTGCAGGTTACGAAGAGGGTCCTCACGCGCCGTCTCCTGCCAGTCCGAGATCTCGAGCGTCGCGCCTGGCGCCTTCGGAAAAGCGATCCGCCCGATAGGCCACGCGGATCGTCCCGTCCGCTCCGCAGCCGCCCACCTCCCTGTCCGTCGTCGCGCCGCCCTTCCAGAAGGTGCTCAGGCATGTGAGAGCCGCGACGTGGTAACCCGCGCACCTTCTCGGTGGGTGGCCGGCTCGGCCTCTGCGGCCTCGAACGCGACGCTCCGTAGATACCGGAAGTCGTTCCCGAGGACGCAGGTCGCCCGATACGAGATGGCGATCCGGTGCTCGTCCGGCTCGACGAGCAGGGTGTCGGCCACCATGGGCACCGCCTCGCTCCGGTCCTTCACCCGGAAGGTGGCGACGAACTCTGCCTTCGGGATCTCGATGACGATCGCCTCCGCTGTCGGGTGCACGTTTCGGAGCTGGAGCCGCTCGCCGCCCGTCAGCTTCGGCCTCAGCACCTGGTCCTGGGGAACGGCGTTGTAGAAGCGCTCGTCGAGGTCGAGCGGCAGGAGAGGGCGCCGCGTCTTGTGCCATGCGGCGTCGAAGGTCCCCGCGAACCGCGCCCGCTGCTTCCAGCCGGGCGGGATGAACCCCAGGCTCGCAGGCGGCGGCCGATCCTTGACCGACTTGAACCTGGGCCTCTTCCAGTCCAGGTTCGGCAGGGGCGCTAGATCCTGGACCGCCTTGTCGAAACCGACGCCGGCCGGGTTCTCCAGGAAGACCACCGATCCCCTGGGACCGTCCTGGTACGAACCGCCGAAGGCGTTCTCGTAGCACAGCGGCACGCGGTCGAAGGCCACGGGGCCTGCCACCACGACCGGCCAGCCGCCGGCCCAGCGCCTCGGACCAAAGACCGTGAGGGTCTTCTCCACCGCTCCGATCCGGATTCCGGCCTCCACCTCCTTGCGGCCGCGCGCGTAGGCGTGGCCGTTCAGGGCCACGTCGGTACCTGGCTTCGCCGGCACGATGTCGCTGGCGTACCGGACGCTCGTCGTCGCCGGGTCGCCGTGGTGCACGTCGGCCCGGAAGACGGGCAGTGCCGCCTCGGGCTCGGCAGGCGAGAGCGCCCCGCGCTCGGTGAACCGGTAGGTGGCCTTGAGGATGGCCACCACCAGGTCCCGCCCGTCGCGGTCCTGGCAGAACCCCAGGTCGGCCAGGAAGGGGGTGAAGTTGAGCTTCTCGTGGATCCGCATGGTTTGTGACCGCCTACCGTTTCTCGCGGACGCTCTCGACCGGAACCTCGAGACCATCGACGTAGCACCTGTCGAGCTGCAGGGCGCCTCGAGGGGCGAGCTGGTAGAGGAGGACGATCTTCACGAAGCCGACCGCGTCGATCCGCTTCAGGTCGTCGAATTGCTTGTCGTTCACCCGCTCCTTGCTCAGCATGTCGTAGACGTGGCCGTCGGGCTCCTTGACCAGCGGGTAGAGCGTGAAGAACACCTGCTCGGTGGGCGAGAGGTTGTCGTAGTAGGCGAACTGGGTCTCGGGGTCGAACTGGAAGCCGCGCTTCTTGCCGGTCATGATGATCGACTCGGTCGCCTGGACGGTGGGGTGGAGCACCTTGCACCGTCCCGTGCCGACGGCGAAGTTCCGGCCGTAGTGAGCCTCGTGGGCCCTGAAGGGGACCACGTTGTTCCACACCCCCTGCTGCACCTTCCGGGCGAGGTTCTTCTCGGTCTCGAAGTTGACGAATAGTCGCGTCGAGAAGTACTGGAGCCCATGCTTGGTCTCGTCGGGCTCCTCGGAGTGGTCGAGCGGCTTGGCGCTCCTCTCCAGCCACTCCTTCGCTTCCTTCGTGCAGGCGTTTCGAAGACCGTTCGCCCCGTCGCCCGCGAAGAACAGGCAGAGCTTCTCCGGCGCGCAGACACCAACCTCACCGTCCGGCGCGCAGACGGGCGCACCACCAACCTCCCCGAGGTCCGCGACGGGCACCCGCAGGTCGAGGGTGAGGCGGTGCTTCACGTCGAGGATGACGATCTTGTTCGGCTTCTTGAGCGAGGTGGTCGTCACTGGGATCCAGTCCGCCTCCGCCGGCGTCGCCCTTCCGTCGAAGAAGGTCTTCCTGTCGAAGGCGACGTGCGCGGGCCACCTCCCCCGGCCTCGCGCCTCATCGGTGAGGCGGATCCGGTCGAGGAAGGCCTCTTCGTCGGGTTCCGAGATGGAGCGGAAGTTCTCGAACTCCCCGGCGGCCTTCCTGATGGGGAATGCACGCGTGTCCTCGATGGCGTACGTCATCGGCTGCATCGACTCGAGGTAGGGTGCCTCTCGATCGTACGCGGGCTTGTTCACCAGCGTGAAGGCGTGGACGAAGTCGAGCCGGGTGATCGCCTCCTTGGAGGTGTCGGAAGCGACCTTCTGGATCGCGAGGCCGAGGCCCGTGTCGAGGTTCCAGAAGCGCGAAAGAGGGCCGAGCACGGTCGGATTGGCGACTTTGTAGGCGGAGGCGAGTCCTCCCATGAAGACCTTGGCCAGGTCTGCCGCGCTGTGAACGAAAGCGCCCAGCGCGTCCAGGTGATAGAAGACATCGCGGCCGTACTTCTTCACCTTGTCCAGATCCGGGCAGACCGTGTAGGTGAGGTAGTTCCAGGTGGTGCGCTCGTCGCCGACGAAATCCGGCAGATCGCGTTTTTCGGTGGTGGTCCCCAAGACATACGCGGTGTGTGTCGTCAGAAGCCCTGGAGCGCCGTTGGCGTGGCTCGAGAAGAAGAGGAGCTTCCGCCGTTCACTCTTCCCGTGGGGCATGTACGGGTCGTCCATCTGGAAGCTGGACTTCTCTTCTCTGACCGACTTGCACACGTCGTTCGACGGGTAGGCGCCCTCCTTCTCGTCCACGACCACGTTGTGGATGAAGGGCTCGAGATGGCTGGGGTTCTGCTGGTCCTTGATCAGGACCCGATCGCAGAAGACCCACGGGAAGTTGAGCGGCCTCTCGAGGGCCCACTTCACGTCATTACGAGCCAGCACCTCCTCGAGCTTCGCGCGCACCGCCTCTTTCTTGATCGCGGCGACCTCCCGCTTCAAGGTGTCGATGGTCGGCAGCCCGAGCGGTTCGAGCTTGGCCCATCCACCGGCGTTTTCTGGAGTGCACGTTCCGTCCGACTCCCAGAGAGGCCCGTAGTCCCCGAGCCAGCAGTACCGCACGTAGCTGTCCCAGTAGTGCTCGACCTTGTTGTGGGTGCTCCACAACGCGACCACGTCTGCGGCCGTCCGGTCGATTAACCCCTGGTTGCGCGCCTGCTCGTGGTGCCAGTTCTTCTGGAGCAGGTTGTAGGCGCCGGCCGAGACGTTCACGAGCTGGTGGACGACCAGGTCGGCCGCGAAGTGCGTCGCCATTCCGTGGAAGTAGGCTTGTTCGAGCCGCGACTTGAGGTCGTCCTTCTTCCCCACGCGCTGAACGGACACCTCGAATTGCCGGTGTGTTCGATTGTAGTGGCCGAGATCGAAGTGGGCGGTCGCGACGTCGGGGACTGGCAGCAACCCTTCCGGCACCGAGGGCAGGGTCCAGAAGTCGGGCCCGCATGCCCCTAGCATGTAGGCGGAGAAGCAGGCGATGTTGTCGCGATCCTCTCCCGTGAGGACGTCGGCTATCCAGGAATCCCTCTTGTCGATGATCTTCTGAGCGAACTCCCGTGCGGCGTTCTCGTCGTCTACCCGTCGCAGCGCGGACCGCACCGAATCAGCGAAAGCGAGACTTGCAGTCCGGTAGGCGGAATACCCGCTGCGGATATCGGGAGTTGCACTCGCGAGCGCCCTGAGCGATACGAGTGAGCGGTCTCTCCAGAGCGATGCGCGTTTCCTCCTCCGCGAGCGCGTCCTCCAGAGCGGCGAGGACCTCGGTGGCGCGCTGGTTCGCCATGGCGAACGCGCGCAGCGACATGGTGCCCGCGGCTTCCAGCCCGGCTTCCTTGACACGTTCCAGGAATCCTTTCCGGAACGCGGGATCGCGAACGCTCTCCTGGAGCTTCTCGATGACGGGGAGGTTCAGCGGAGCGATTCGCTGGTCGAGCTTGCCGGGCCTCCTCCTGGGCTTGTCGCCCTTCTCTTCCGCGAAGACCGGCCCGAAGTCGCCCAGGTAGCGGAGCCGAACGTAGCTGTCCCAGTAGTGCTCCACTTTGTTGTGCGTGCTCCAAATGGGAGCAGGGCTGTGTCCCTGCTCGTTCATCCAGTTCTTCTCGAGCAGGTTGTAGGCGCCTGCCGAGCGGTTGACGAGCTGGTGGATGACCAGATCGGCGGCCACGTGCGTGGCCATGCCCAGAAAGTAGGCCATCTCCACCTTCGCCTGGAGCTTGCTCTTGTCGGTTCCCTTGAGCCTGTCCACCGAGACGAAGAACTGCCTGTGCGTGCGGTTGTAGTGGCCGAGATCGAAGTGGTGCTCGCCGAGCGTGACGGGCTGCCACAACTGGGGAAGCGTCCAGAAATCCGGGCCGCAGGCGCCGCACATGTACGCGGAGAAGCAGGTGGCGTCGTCTGACTTCATCAGATCGCTATGGACCTTCTTTGCCAGTGCCTCGACCGTCTTTCCGAAACTCGCCGCGTCCTTCACCGTCGTCACATCGGCCATCGCCTCGCGAGCGTCCCTGGAGAGCTTCAACCCAGCGTCCGTGTAAATCTTGCTTCCATCCTGGATCCAATCTGGCGCAGCGCCGATCGCCTTCAGGGCCATAAGCCAGTGGGTGTTGAAGTTCGGCATCAACGGTCCCCGTTCCAGCGCACGAGGTAGATCGGCGCTCGCTCGCCGGGTGACTCACCGGTCGGCCTCAAGGACGCAACCACGGTGGTAAGGGTGCGACGAGCGCGAAAGGCGACACCTGCCTCGTGGTCAAGGAAGCCAGGGGCCTGGAAGGAACCGAGCTTCGCACCACGCCGGTAGAGGTCGAAGGTGGTCGTGGCGGGCACGTCCAGTGCTGTGAGCCATGCCTTGAGCTCGTCCGGGTGCTGCGCCTGGCGAATTCCGTCGCGGTCGAGGGCCAGCTGCATGTCCACGATCGTATCGCTGGTGAAGCTGCTCCTCGCGTCGGCCACCGCTACGGCGTAGGACTCCGGGAGGGTCGTCTTCCATTCCTCCACTGTCTTGGGTCTCTGCTCGATTCCCTTCTTCTGCTGTTCCTCCTCGATTTCGCCGTCGCGCACCAGTGATGGCTCATCGAGCGTCGGCTCCAGCCTGCGCTTCTTGCGAGCGACGAACTTCGGGTTGAGGAACCTCTCGGCGGCCTTGAGCACCTCCTCGAACGGAGGGTGGCGCAGCTGGTGCTTGCGCGAATGAACGATGAGTATCTCCTCGCCCCCACCGTCCTGGGCGAACACGCGGGGAATTCCGAACTCCGGCCCCGGCGGCGTGATGCGTAGGAACGGCTCCATCTTCTCGGAGGGGACGAAGCTGCCGTTCCAGGTGAAGTAGGTGCCCTCCTGATTCACGGCATAGAGCGCCTTCTCGGCAAGGAAGATCACCTTGGGGTCGGTGGCGACGTCCACGACCTGCAGGAACTTGGGACGGCGCCCCGCCAGGTCCACCAGCCTGATCCAGTTGACCGGCTTGTCGGCCTGGACGAAATGGCACTCTTCGCTGCCGTGGTGGAAGACCACTGCTCGCCTGCTCTGCGGCAGGAAGGAGAACTCGATGAGGCCGAGGTCTGAGAACGCGACGTAGACCTTGCGAGGGGTGTCGATGGGACGGCCGTCCGGTCTGTGCCGCGACAGGAAGACCTCGTCCTTGCGCTTCGAGAAGACCAGCAGCTCGTCGAGCGCCTGCGACCCGGGCAGATTCACGGCACCGATGGCCAGCACGTCGCTCTCGCGGAGCACCGCATCGCCCAGGGGCAGGCGCGTGATGCCGCCGGCGTCGACGCGCAGCACGGCGGTGCGCTCCTTCGCCCCCTCGTCGTCGTCGAGCTCGAACAGGACGTAGAGGACGTCGCGGCCGCCGGCGCGGGCCCGGTGGACGGTGGTCGGACGGAAGTGCTTGCTGATGCTGTGCTTGAAGAGCGTCTTCTTGAGACCGTGGACCTCTACGCCGCCCTGCTCGCGGAGGAGGACGAGCTCGTCCACGCCGTCGCCGTCGATGTCGGCGGTGTAGATGTCGGAGCTGTATCCGGATCCGGCGGGGCCCTTGTCGTCGAGGAGGAACTGGAAGTGATCGGTTATCGGGAAGGGGCCGCCGTGACCCTCGACCCGGTCGAAGCTCTGGCTCGCGTACCTGAGGACCATGTTGAGCTTTGCGCGGTAGGTGATCACCGCCGCTGGCTGGTCCCCGGCCCAGAGCACCACCGGCCTAGGGTCGATGCGCTCCTCTGTGGTGGGGTTGGCCTCGACTGTGCCCGTTTCCACCGTCCCGAGCCGCTTCACGCTCAGCTCCGCCATGGGTCCTCCCGCTTCCTTGTCAGCCGCCTTGCCGTCGGCGGTCCTGTTTCCCGTCGTGCCCTTGGTGCACGCCGCGGCACCATGCGACGCGACGAGGATCGCAAAGGCAGCCGCCAGAGCCGTCACGAGCTTGCTCCCGCGTGCCGTCGCCATCGCGTCCTTCTTCGCCATCCCGTGCTCCTCCATCTGCGCCATCCCTACTCGTCCGACTCGACGTGATTCCTCGGCTCCAGCTCGGGGAAGACGATGCGCCCGAGGCCCCATATCGTCTCCTGCACGGTGATCCTCCCGGAGGCATCGGTCTTCCCCTCCAGCTCGTCGCCCTCCGGTGTACGGAGCAGGTACCGGACGCCGGCGAGCGGCTTGTCGGCGTCGTCGGTGACCACCACCACCATGGAGTCGGGCACGAGCTTGGCGGACGCCTTCGCCTGAGCGCCCAGCGCGGCCTGTTGCTCCGGCACGGGTGGCGTGTTCACCGTCCCGGCCTTGTTTCCGAGCATGAGGTCGCCCATGCGGGCGACGCCCTTGCCTTC
>Ga0154716_1071_pt2 | contig 10176 bp, 7 predicted proteins | sample Rifle2008BG16ft_FD_105724 | JGI IMG/M metagenome (GOLD analysis project Ga0154716, IMG submission 105724) | Anaeromyxobacter sp. RBG_16_69_14
ACCATCGCGCGCTGGAGCTTCCCTCCGAGGTTCACGAAGCCGGCCCGGAAGACCGCGTTGAAGGCGGGCGAGGTGCTCTCGAGGTAGCGCAGGGTGGCGCGCGTGGGCGGGGCGTAGTGCTTGTAGCCATGCGCCACCAGGATCTCTCGCTCGAGCACCGACACCTCGCCCGTGTCGATGTCGACCGGGCAGGGCTTCTCGCATTTGTGGCAGATGGTGCAGTGGTCGGCGACCTCCTCCAGGTAGCGCAGGAGCTCGAACGACGACGACCGCTCGCGCTGCGCCTCGTACAGGAGCGCCTCGATGAGCGCCCCGATGGCGAGGTTCTTGTTGCGCGGGTGGAAGAACAACCCGCGCGCCGGGTGGTAGACGCAGCAGTCGGGCTTGCACTTCCCGCAGCGGACGCACTTCGCGATCTTGACCGCGAGCTCCTCCAGCTTGCCGTGCCGGAGGATGCGCGCCTCGAGCTCGAGCAGGTTGAAGGACGGCGTGAAGATCCGATCCAGGACCTTCAGATCCTGGAGCTTGCCCGGGTTCATCGTCCCCCGCGGATCGACGCGGCGGCGGTAGGCCTCCAGCTCGGCCACGATCTCGGGCTCGAGGTACTTGAGCTTCGTGACGCCGATGCCGTGCTCGCCGGAGCAGACGCCGCCCAGGCGCGCCACCTCGGCCATGACGCGGTCCACCACCTCCTCGGCGCGGCGCATCATGGCGCGATCGTTCGAGAGCACCGGGATGTTCACGTGCACGTTGCCGTCGCCAGCGTGCATGTGCGTGGCGATCACGATGCGCCGCCGCCGCTCCTCCGCGAAGAGGCCGTCGATGCCCTCGGCGAGCTTCTTGTAACCGCGGACGAGGTCGAGGAGGTCCTTGCGCAGCTCGTCGGCGAACGCGAGCGAGCGAAGCTCCCGTTCACCGGCCACGTCGATCGCCTGGAGCCCGGCGTCGCAGCGCAGTCGCGCTCGCGCGATCTTCTCCGGGAGGAAGCCGCCGTCCTCCTCCCGGGACGCGTCGAGGAACTCGCGCATGCGCCAGGCGAAAGCGCGCTGGCTGGCGCGCTCCTCCTCGACGTTGGTCGCGTCGCAGAACCGCGCGAACTCGGCCAGCGCCTCCAGCGGGAGGACGATGTCCTCGTTCAGCTTGAAGGCGTTGGTGCGGGCGGCGATGGCCCCCAGCTTCTTGCGGTCGGCCCAGAACCGCTTCGCCTCGACCTTGTCCTTGGCCTCGAACAGGAAGGTGTTCCCGTGGCTGGCGAGGAGGTCGCGGATCGTGGTGAGCCCGCGCGCGGTCTGCTCGGCCGTGTGCCCGACCACGTCGATGAGCAACACGGCCTTGGGCGCCTCGGCGCGCGGAGCCTTCACTTTGTAGCCGATGGCCCGCACGTACTCGTCGTCGAAGTGCTCCAGCGCCTGAAGCACCTCCTCCCCCTTGTTAGGGAAGGCGCGCGCGAGCGCCAGGATGACCCGGCTCGCCTCGTCCATGTCAGGGCCGAAGAACTCGAGGCAGAGCGTCCGGCTCGAGGCGTACTGCTGGTAGAGCACGAACTCGGCCGACGTGATGATGCCGTCCGTGCCTTCCTTCTGGACTCCGGGCAGCCCCTTCAAGGCCTTGTTGGTGATGTCCTTCCACAATCCCTTGCGCCGGATTTCCCCTCCGGAGAGGGCGATCGTGTCGATGACCTGGCCCTCGGTGCCGCGCACTTCCCAGGTGACCGGGTCGTCCGGGAGGATCTTGCGAAGCTGGTGGTCGGTCCGCCGCACCGTCAGGCGCCTGCCGCCGGGCATGGCGATGACGTAGCCCAGCAGGTTGTCGATGCAGGTGCCCCACAGCACGGCCGTCTTCCCGCCCGCGTTCTCGGCGATGTTCCCGCCGATGGTGCAGGCCCAGGCGCTGGTGGGATCGGTGGCGAAGACGAGCCCGTGCTCGGCCGCGTGCTCCATGGCATGCTCGGTGATGACGCCGGCCTCGAGCCGCATGACGCGCGAGCGCCGGGCACGCCCGTCGGCGAGGGCGAAGTCGCGCTCCACGATGCCGAGGATGTGGTTCAGCTTCTCCGTGTTGACGATGACGCAGCCGGCGCGGAGCGGCACGGCGCCGCCGGTGAGCCCGGTGCCGGCGCCGCGTGGGATGGCCTTGAGGCCGAGCCCCTCGATCGCGGCGAGGAGCGGTGTCACCTGGCCCTCGTCGGTAGGCGTGACCACCGCGAAGGGGAGGTGCAGCCGCCAGTCGGTGGCGTCGGTCGCGTGCGAGACCAGCGTGAAGGGGTCGAAGAGGACGTTTTCCTTGCCGATGATGGGCCCGAGGGCCGCCAAGGTCCGCGCCCGCTCGCCCGGAACCTCCGCCGTCTCGCGCTTCAGCCCCTCGATGAGGCCGCGCGTGGCGGCGATGACGTCGAGGACGAGAGCGTCGCCGTCGGCATGCTTCTCCACGACCGCGAGATCGACGTCCAGGTTCTCGAAGAGCCGCCGTCGCCTCGGCGCCGAATCGACCAGCTCCTGGTAGAGGTACGGATTCCGCCGGTGGACCAGCACTTCCCCGAAGACGCGCATCAACAAGCGTGCCGAACGCCCCGTCACGCGCCGCGTCCGGAGCGCCTCCAGCTTATCCCAGAGCGCCTCGTCGAGGAGATGTGCCACGGCCTGTCGGTCGTCGGCCGACGTGTAATTGAACGGGATCTCGCGCTGCTTCTTTTCGGAAGGTGCGGTCATCGGGGTGCCTGCCTCCTCGCCTGCACGTCTCGCTGGGGGAGGGAGGGCTAGGTTTGTAGCAGATTCTGTGCCTTCACGAGAGGTGGGCCGCGAAAACACCACATCTTCCAGGTGCGCGCTGCTGCGGCGAAACACCCCGTCAGCAGAAAATGCGCCGCCAGCGGTCGAGCGCCTCATTCCTGCACGCGTTGCCGGTCCCGCGAGCGGGCGCAGCGGACGGTCTTGACGCACCCGGGCATGATCGCAGCCTACTCCGCGCGACCCGGCGGGCGCGCTGCCGAGCGAGAAGGCGATCGACCCGGGCGCTGAAATGCCTCCTGGCCGCGATTATTCAACCATCATGGCCGAACTCGCCGTGGCCGTTCGCGATCCCTCCGCCCTGCCGGGCGGCGATCCCGTCCTGAACGACATGACCATCCAGGTCGCGACCGTGAACGGCTCCGGCTCGCAGAGCGCCAACACCGTCCTCCTGCGCACCATCTTCCAGATGGGTGTCCCCGTGTCGGGAAAGAACCTCTTTCCCTCCAACATCGCCGGCCTGCCGACCTGGTACAGCGTCCGGGCGAGCAAGGACGGTTACCTCGCGCGCAAGAAGGAGGTGGACCTCCTCGTCGCGATGAACGCCGAGACGGCGCGAGAGGACGTGGCGCAGGTGCGTCCGGGCGGCGCAGTGGTCTACGACGCGCCCCTCGGGCTCGCTCAGCTCCGCGGCGACCTCGCGTTCTACCCGGTGCCGTTCGACAAGCTCGTCGGGTCGATCACCGGGGACGCGAAGCTGAAGAAGCTCCTGCGCAACATGGCCTACGTGGGAGTGCTGGCGCGCCTGCTCGAGCTCGAGATGGCCGAGGTGGAGCGCGCCATCCACAAGCAGTTCGGCAAGAAGGCGAAGGCGCTCGAGCTGAACCTCGCCGCCGCGCACGCCGGATTCGAGGGCGCGGCGGCGCTCCAGAAGCGCGATCCCTATCTCATCCGCCGCATGGACGCGACGCGCGGCAAGGTCATCGTCGACGGCAACTCCGCCGCGGCGCTGGGCGCGCTGTTCGCGGGCGTCACGCTGGTCACCTGGTACCCCATCACGCCGTCGTCCTCTCTCGTCGAGACGCTCATCGGGTATCTTCGGAAGTACCGCATCGGGCCCGACGGCAAGGCCACCTTCGCCGTGGTCCAGGCCGAGGACGAGCTCGCCGCCATCGGCATGGTCATCGGCGCCGGCTGGGCTGGCGCTCGCGCCATGACCGCCACGGCCGGTCCCGGCATCTCGCTCATGGCGGAGTTCGCCGGTCTGGGCTACTTCGCCGAGGTGCCCGCGGTGGTGTTCGACGTCCAGCGCGTGGGGCCGTCCACGGGGTTACCCACCCGGACCTCGCAGGGCGACGTGCTCTCGACCGCGTTCCTCTCGCACGGCGACACGCAGCACATCCTCCTCTTCCCCGCGACGGTCGAGGAGTGCTTCAGCATGGCCGTCGAGGCCTTCGACCTCGCCGAGGGCTTCCAGACGCCGGTCTTCGTCCTCTCCGACCTCGACCTCGGCATGAACAACTGGATGTCCGACCCGTTCTCCTACCCCGAGCAGCCCATCCGGCGCGGCAAGGTGCTCTCCAAGGAAGACCTGGATCGGCTGGGCGAGTTCGCCCGCTACAAGGACGTCGACGGTGACGGCGTGACCTACCGCACGCTGCCCGGGACCGACCACCCGGCCGCAGCTTACTTCACTCGCGGTACCGGCCACGACGAGCACGCGCGCTACAGCGAGCGCGCGGAGGACTGGGAGGGGAACTTGGAGAGACTGGCGCGCAAGATGGACGGCGCGCGCTCCGCCGTGCCCGCGCCCATCGCCGCAGGGAAGGGCGCCAGGCTCGGCGTCCTCGCGTACGGCACGTCGCACCACGCCATCGTCGAGGCGCGCGACGAACTCCGGCGCGAACGGGGCATCGAGACGGACTACCTGCGCGTGCGAGCGTTCCCCTTCGCGCGAGAGGTGCACGCCTTCTTCGAGAGCCACGAGCGCGTCTACGTGGTCGAGCAGAACCGCGATGGCCAGCTGGCCGCCCTGCTGAAGCTCGACCTCGCCCCGGAGCTCGCCGCGCGCGTGCGCTCCATCGCGCACATCACCGGGTTGCCGCTCGACGCGCGCTCCGTCACCGAGGAGCTCGCCATGATGGAGGGTCGATGATGCCGCAGGTCGCTCGAGCACCTCGTCGTCCCATCGCGCCTGTCGCGCGTCGCTCGGGAGCGCGCTAGCCATGGCCAGCGCTCCGCCCGCCACGCCGCGCACGAACCGGATCGGCCTCTCCGTCCTCGACTACCGTGGCCTCAAGACCACGCTCTGTGCAGGCTGCGGCCACAACGCCATCAGCGAGCGCATCGTGGAGGCCATGTTCGAGATGGGTGTGCGGCCCGAGCGCGTGGCCAAGTTCTCGGGCATCGGTTGCAGCTCGAAGAGCCCAGCCTACTTCCTGTCGCGCTCGCACAGCTTCAACGCCCTGCACGGGCGCATGCCGTCGGTCGCCACCGGGGCGCTGCTCGCCAACCGGACCCTCATCGGGTTGGGCGTCTCGGGGGACGGCGACACGGCTTCCATCGGCATCGGGCAGTTCGTGCACCTCATGAGGCGCAACCTGCCCATCATCTACATCATCGAGGACAACGGCGTGTACGGGCTCACCAAGGGCCAGTTCAGCGCCACCGCCGACCTGGGCTCGACGCTCAAGACCGGCATCGTGAACGAGCTCTTGCCCATCGACACCTGCGCCCTGGCCATCCAGCTCGGCGCGACCTTCGTCGGTCGCAGCTTCTCGGGAGACAAGAAGCAGCTCCACGCCATGCTCCAGGCGGCCATCGCCCATCGCGGCACCGTCATGCTCGACATCATCTCTCCCTGCGTCACGTTCAACGACCACGAGGGCTCGACGAAGTCGTACGCCTACGTGAAGGAACACGACGAGCCGTTGCAGGAGCTCTCGTTCGTGCCTTCCTTCGAGGACATCTCCGTGGAGTACGCGCCCGGCACGACCGTGGACGTCGCCCTGCACGACGGGTCGCGGCTCCGGCTGCGCAAGCTGGAGGAGGGCTACGACCCGCGCGAGAAGGTCGTGGCCGTGCGCCGGCTCATGGAGGCGCACGCTCAGAGCGAGGTGCTGACGGGCGTGCTGTACGTGGACACCTCGGCGGAGAGCTTCGTGGACAGGCTCCACCTCCCGGACCGTCCCCTGGCGACGCTGCCGCAGGAGGCGGTGCGGCCGCCACGTGCGGTGCTCGACGAGGTGATGGAGGCGCTGCGGTGAGCCTCTCCCCCGGTGGGGGAGAGGGGACTCCCATGTAGGAGCGGCCATAGAGCGTCCCTTGCCAGGCGGCTGGCCCGTGCCGTGCTTGGACCACACGGGAGATGGCCGATACCCTTCATCCTGCCGGGGTCTGCCCCGGCCGCGCGCCCGGTGCCGGGAGCTTCGCCCTGTTGCTCGTCTTGACGGTCGGCCTCGTGCCCAGCCTGGCCCGACCCGAATGCTCGGCGGAGGATCCTTCCACCACCGTGAAACGACCGGACGATCTCGGCCAGATGCTGTCCGCCCTCGGCGAATGGATCGAGCTTCCCAGACTGGGCAAGGCCTGGCGTCCCTGTGGCGTCGAGTCCGACTGGCGCCCCTATTTCCGCGGATCCTGGACCTGGACGGAGGAGGGCTGGTTCTGGGTCAGCGACGAACCATGGGGCTGGGCCACGTACCACTACGGCCGCTGGCTCTTCGACAGGGCCTTCGGTTGGGTGTGGTTGCCCGGCAAGGTCTGGGCCCCCGCCTGGGTGGCCTGGCGGTGGGACGACGAGGTCATCGGCTGGGCGCCGCTCGCGCCGCGAGGCGTGCCTTACTCCGCCTTCTGGACCTTCGTGCCGGCTTCGCGCTTCGTGGGCGAACGCGTCGAGGCCATGGCCATCCCCGCGCCGCGCGTCCCCGCGCTCCTGCTCAAGACGCGGCTGCCCGCGTCCTCGGCACACGCGAGGAGGGATCCACCTCCCTCTGCGAGAAGTCGCGCGGAACGCGCCGAAGCCGTGCCGCGAGGGGCCTCGGACGGGCCGGGCGGCGAGCGCTACGCGAGCCGAGGTCCTGGCGAGGCGCTCCGCGGGCACCTCCAGTGACTCCCACGCCCACCCTCTACCGCGAGTGCCCGTTCTCGTAGCGCGTGCCCCAGAGCGCGGGAACCCTTCCTGGATGGGCGCCTCCTCGGAATGGACCTCGGCGATCGATCGTTCACTGGTCGAGCTGGAGGTTCGGCGACCGGGTGTCGTGGTGGTCCTGGATCTTCGAGCTTGCTCCCGCGGTGAGGAAGACGCCGCTGGCGCAGCGAGGGCGAGCGGGGGAAGCCCGTCACGAGCGGGTCACCGACGCCGCTGAAGCGGCACCTTCTTTTCACGAATGAGCGGGCCGGGCTGCGGCAGTCTCGCGCCCGCTGCTGCGAGGGGTTTACGAATGTCTGCAAGAATGCTCGAATCGAAGGTCGCTCTCGTCACGGGCGGAAGCACCGGCATCGGCCGCGCGGTGGCGCTCGAGCTCGCCCAAGCCGGCGCCCAGGTGATGGTGACCGGTCGCCACGAACATCAGCTTCGCGAGACGGCCACGCAGCACAGCGGGATCACGTGGGTCGTCGCCGACGTGGCGCGGCTCACCGACGCAGCCACGACGCTCGAGGAGGTGCGGTGCCGGCACCACCGCCTCGACATCCTCGTCAACAATGCCGGCATCGCCCCGGTGGCGCCCATCTCCGATGCCACCCCCGAGCACGTCCGGCAGATCTTCGACGTGAACGTCGTCGGGCTCATCGAGGTGACGCGCCACGCGCTGCCTCTGCTGCGTGAGGCGCGCGGCACCATCGTGAACGTCGCGAGCGTGGCAGCGGACCAGCCCTTTGCGAACATGTCCGTCTACTCGGCGAGCAAGGCGGCCGTGCTGGCGCTCACGCGCGCATGGGCTCAAGAACTCGCAGCCCAAGGTGTGCGCGTGAACGTCGTGAGCCCGGGCCCCATCGAGACCCCCATCCTCGGGAAGACGGGCTTGCCCCAGGAGCAGCTCGACGAGCTCGGGAGCGGCATCGTGAACCAGGTCCCGCTGGGGCGGTTTGGGAAACCCGAGGAGGTCGCCTCGGTCGTCGGCTTCCTCGCCTCTCCGCGGTCGAGCTTCGTCACGGGCGCGCAGTACGCCGTGGGCGGCGGCATCGAGGCGTGATGCCAGGGTTCAGGGCTGCCTGATCTCCCACCAGGGCTGAACGTCTGGTCTGGGTAGGCGCTCCCGCGGCGTGACCCCCGCGGTCTTCAGGATTCCGAGCACCTCGGAGACGGCTCGCGACAACGCCGGCTTCACGCTCTCGGAGAGGCCGCCGTTGAGCTCGATGCTCTCCGGCTGGGCGCCGAGCACCCACACGTCGCTTGGTGCACCACCAGTGAATTGAAGCGTGAGGACCAGGTTGCGCACCCCGGGCTCGTAGGGGCTGTTCCGGAGCGAGGGCTCGCGGTTCGGCAGCTCGCGATCCAGGATCTCGGCGCGCTCGAGCCGGTGCAGCGTGCCCGGTGCGCCGCCCCGGTGGATGCTGCTCAACACCAGCAGCGCCTGCACTCCGCGCACGTAAGGCGTGAGGTCGAGGCCCTGGGTGCCGAGCTCCACCACCTGCACGTCATCGGGCCATTCGTACCAGGCCTCGAGCAAGTGCGCGACGTAGGGGCCGAAGCCGTCGTCGCCCATGAGCACGTTGCCGAGGCCGACCACCGCGATGCGCACCATGCGCTTCGTTCTAGCATACAGGTGAGGGCTGGACGCTCAGGCCGCGTACGTCGCCGCCGCGGCCGCCAGCGCCTCGCCCGGCTTCACGCTTCGTCCGGCCCCTGCCAGCGCCTGCTCCAGCGCGGCGAGCACGGCCAGCACGTGTTCCTGCCGCGCGGACTCCCCCATGAGCCCGATGCGCCAGACCTTTCCGACGAGCGGACCCAGGCCGCCGCCGATCTCGATGTCGGCGCCGGTGAGGAGCGCCTTGCGGATGGGCGCCTCCTCGACGCCAGGCGGCGTCTTGACGCAGTTGAGGCTGGGGAGGCGGTGGCCCTCCGCCGCGTTGGGGGTGCAGCCGAGCTCCCCGAGGCCCGCCATGAGCGCAGCCGAGTGGCGGCGGTGACGGGCGAAGCGGGCGGCGAGCCCCTCCTCCAGCACGATGCGCAGCGACTCGCGCAGCGCGTAGACCATGCTGATGGGCGCGGTGTGGTGATAGGCGCGCTTCCCCTCGGCCCAGTAGTCCGCGATCATCGAGAGGTCGAGATACCAGCTCTGCACCTTGTGCTTGCGCGCCTTGACCACCTCGAGCGCGCGCGGCGAGAGGGTCAGCGGCGCAAGGCCGGGCGGGCAGGAGAGGCACTTCTGGGTTCCCGAGTAGCAGACGTCGATCTCCTGCCGGTCCACCTCCACCGGCAGGCCGCCCAGCGACGTGACGGCGTCGACCACGAGCAGGGCCCCACGGTCGTGGCAGAGCTTCCCGAGCCCGTCGAGCGGTTGCTGCGCGCCGGTGGAGGTCTCGGCGTGGACGACGGCCACTGCCTTCACCTTGCCTTCCTTCTTCAGGGCCTCCTCGATCCTCTCTGGCGGGAACACCTGCCCCCACGGTGCCTCGAGCTTGACCAGGTTGCCGCCGCACCGTCCGACGATGTCGGCGAGGCGCGTGCCAAAGACGCCGTTCACTCCGACGACGACGGTGTCGCCCGGCTCGACGACGTTCACCAGGGCGGCCTCCATCCCCGCGGAGCCGGTGCCCGATATGGCGATGGTGAACGCGTTCTCGGTCTGGAAGACGGCGCGGAGCATCGCCTGCACCTCGTTCATGATGACGAGGAACTCGGGATCGAGGTGGCCGAGGAGCGGCGTGGACATCGCCCGCAGGACGCGCGGGTGGACCATGCTCGGACCGGGACCGAGGAGCAGGCGGGAAGACGGCTTCAGCTCGGGGACGGAGGGGGTGACCATGGCAGTCTCCATAGTGCAAACGGCAGGGGCACGAAGGACAGGGCGGCGAACGGGTGCTGGGTGCGCTGTGCGACATCATAGCCGTCGCTCGGCGCGGGCGTCTCGTTCGGCTCTTGGGTGCGGGGCGGCAGGGCAGGGCGGGCCGACCCACCGACCTTGGCCTGGACCTGGACCTGGACCTGGTCCACCGTCGTGCCATGAACTACCGCAAGCTCGCGGTCAACCAGAGCGGGAGGCCCGACCGCCGCGTGCTGGCCATCGTGGGCGTAGGTCTCGCGATCCGGATGGCCCTCGCGGGCTTCGTGCCGCTCACGACCGACGAGGCCTACTACGTGGACTGGGCGCGCCACCTCGCTCCGGGCTACCTAGACCATCCGCCGCTCGTGGCCTGGCTCATCGCGGGCCCGCTCCGGCTCTTCGGCCACCACGCGCTGGCGGTGCGGCTCCCCGCGGTCTTGTTGCAGGCCGGGACGACGCTG
>Ga0154716_1126_pt3 | contig 10097 bp, 10 predicted proteins | sample Rifle2008BG16ft_FD_105724 | JGI IMG/M metagenome (GOLD analysis project Ga0154716, IMG submission 105724) | Anaeromyxobacter sp. RBG_16_69_14
CCACGGCGCTGGCGGTGCTGCACGGGCCAACGCTGCTCGCGCGCGCCGGCAAGGCGCTCGGTCCACCCGGGGAGCTCCCCGCCCTCGTCGCCTTCGGCCTGGCTCGCGCGCCGGAGGAGGGACCCTTCCGCCTCTCCTTCGCGAGCGGCCTCGTTCTCTCGGGCCGGATCGCGGGCGGCACCGCCAGAGAGCTGCGCGCCCGCATCGGATCGCGCGAGCTCGACCTACCCGTTCCCGCCCTCCTCCTCACCAGCTCCGCCCTGCCCTCCGTGGCGGGCGGCTCCGGCGATCCCGGCGCCTGGGACGAACGCTTCGGTACCCCGGCACCCAACGAGGAAGGCGAGGCGCGGGCCCGAGCCCACAAGGCGAGCGCGCTCGCGCCGAGGCTCGCGGAGCTCTACCGCGAGGTGCGCACCCTGCGGGAGTCCGGCCGCACTGACCGTGATCGCCTCGCCGAGATCGCCGCAGAGGCGCAGCGCTTCTCCGGGGAGTGGCTGCTGCACGCCGAGGTCGAGGAGCTCACGGCCAAGGACCGCCCCGAGAACACGCCACATCCCGCGTGACCCGGTCCAGGTCCGGATCCGCCTTACGACCCCTCCGCTACCCGACGACCGTGACCTGCAAGGGGTCCACCTTTGCCACAGCAGTTCCCAGGGTCGCTCGAAACAGGTTTGGGATTCCGAAGTCCTTGGTGCCGGCTCCGTAGCCCACGGCCTCCACCACGAGGGGCGGCATGGGGCAGAAGCCGGTGCAGAAGTGCCGTAGGAGCGCCGCTCCCGTGGGGGTCGCAAGCTCCCCGCGGATTCCGTCGGAGTATGCGGGGATTCCCTTCAGAAGCTCCAGGGTGGCGGGGGCCGGCACCGGGAGCACTCCGTGGGCGCAGCGTACGGTCCCGCACCCCACGTGGATGGGAGAGCACCAGGTCTCGTCCGGCCCGATCTGGTGAAATGCCGACGCCGCCGCCACGATGTCGCCGATGGAGTCGAGGGCCCCGACCTCGTGGAAATGGACCTCTTCGGGCGAGAAGCCGTGCACCTTGCCCTCAGCCGCGGCCAAGAGCTCGAACACCGCGAGGGCATGGTCGGCCACGGGCGCAGGGAGCTGGCTTCCCCGGATCAGCCGGCGGATCTCCCGGAGACCGCGGTGCTCCTGATGGTGTGCCGCGTGCCGCGTTCCATGTGCCGCGTTCTCGTGGGAGCGAGCTTGCTCGCGAACCCCTTCGCCGTGGCAATCATGGTCGTGGTGATGATCATGAAGGTGATCATGATCGCCGTGAAGGTGATGGTGGTCGTGTCCATGGTCGTGGCCGTGGTGGTGATCGTGTCCGTGGTGGCGATCGTGTCCATGGTCGTGATCGTGTCCATGGTCGTGATCGTGGTGATGACCGTGCCCATGGTCGTGATGGTGCTGATGTCGCTCGGGGTCGTCCACCGGGCGGCCACTGACGGGGTCGAGCACGTCGAACTTGGTCCCCGCGATGCCCCGGCTGGCCACCTTTCGCGCTCGGAGCTCTATCCCCTCCACCCCGAGGGCGGCCACGTGGCTCCGGATCTCGTCCAGGCTCGCTCCAAGATCGAGGAGGGCGCCCACGAACATATCGCCGCTCACCCCTGCCGCCGCGTCGAAGTAGAGGATGCGCTTCACTTCGAGCTCTCCTTCCGCCCCCCGGCGGCCAGCTTGTTGATCATGTCGGCCTGGTAGGCTGCGCCGAACCCGTTGTCGATGTTCACCACGCTGATACCGGATGCGCAGGAGGTGAGCATGGCGAGGAGCGTGGTGATTCCGCCGAAGTTCGCCCCGTAGCCGACGCTCGTCGGCACCGCGATCACGGGCACGTCCACGAGTCCGGCAACCACCGAGGGAAGGGCCCCCTCCATCCCCGCCACGGCCAGCACGGCGTTGGCCCGGCGCAGAGCTTCGAGATGGGCAAAGAGGCGGTGGATGCCTGCAACACCCACGTCGTAGAGCCGCTCGACCCGGCTCCCGAAGACTTCCAGGGCGATTGCCGCCTCCTCGGCGACGGGCAGGTCGGACGTCCCGGCTGCTGCAACCGCCACGCACCCCACCGGCTCGGCCGGATCCCGCCGAAGCTCCACGAGGCGGCAGAGCTCGTGGTAGCGGGCCTCGGGGACCCGCTTCCGCACGGCTTCGGCCACGGCCGCGCTGGCCCGGGTGCACAGCACGTTGGGATTCTTCTCTGCGAGACAGGCGAAGATCTCGGCTACCTGGCCGGAGGTCTTGCCCTCGCCGTAGATGACCTCGGGATACCCGTTTCGAACCCGCCGCTGGTGATCGACCTTGGCAAAGCCCAGATCCTCGAAAGGGAGCTGGAGCTTGCCGAGGACTTCTTCGGTCGTCAGGTGGCCGCTGACGAGACCATCCAGGAGATGGCGAATGTGATCGCTGTTCACGACGGGCATGCCCCTTTTGTATTACACGATTAACACGATCCACGAGATGCGGACAAGATGCAATCGTGAATCCAGAACCGGAGAGCGAAACTGGTCAATGAGACCCTCCTCTGCTCTCCGACCTCGCCTTCAACGCTTCGTTCATGGCGCCCGTTCGATAGCCCTGGAGGTCCAAGGCCACGTAGGTGTAGCCCGCTTCCTTGACTCTTCGAACCACCTCTTCCCTCAGGCCGTCGATCACCCGGCCGAACTCCTCCGGCCCGAGCTCCAGCCTCGCGACATCGCCATGGTGTCGCACCCTCAGCGTCCGAAGCCCCAGGTCCCGGAGGGCCTCCTCGGCTGAGCCGACGACGGTCAGGTTCTCCCGAGTGATCGGGGTCCCGTACGGGAAGCGGGAGGCGAGGCAGGCGAAGGACGGCTTGTTCCAGGTGGGCAGCTCCATCGCCTTCGAAAGCTCCCGGATGTCGGCCTTGCAGAGACCAGCCTCCTCCATCGGGCTCTTCACGCCGAGCTCCTTCAAAGCTGCCCGACCCGGCCGATAGTCGCTCCGGTCGTCCACGTTGCTCCCGTCGGCCACGTAGGGCAGCCGCTCCTCCTCGGCCACCGCGCGGAGCTCTCCGAAGACCCCTATCTTGCAGTGATAGCAGCGGTCCTCCGGGTTGTCGGCAAAGCCCGGGATGTCGAGCGCTCGGACGGTGATGACCCGGTGGCGGCCACCGATCTCCGCCGCGAGCTCCTTCGCCTCCCGAAGCTCCCACTCTGCGTGGATTTCGGAGGTGACGGTTACCGCCAGAGCGCGCTCGCCGAGGACTCGGGCGGCGACGGCAAAGAGGAAAGTCGAGTCTACCCCTCCGGAGAAGCCGATCACGCACCCCCCCATCTCGCGGAATAGATCGATCAGTTTCTGTCGCTTGGCTTCGAGGGCTTGGTCCATGTCGATGGTCTCCGCTGTTTCCGCCTGAAACTCTTCGCGAGCGGCCCGCAAGCCACGCATTCCGCGCCGGACGAGGAAGGTGCAGCTCGGGAGGTAAGACGGGTTTCCTGCCTGACCAGATCGGCCGCACCGGCCCTGGCGGAGGCTCGACATCTCCGCCTCGACCGGTTCAGGGGTGCGGAGGGTTGCCTCCTCCCCCACGCGCGACCGCGTACAGCGACGACTGCACGGATCCTCGAAGACCTCGCAAAGCTCAACGAGCCACGCCTTCGAGGTCGTGCAGTCCGAGTCGATGAACGCCGGAACCTCTCGCGAGCCGCGCTACAGCGGCCCGATCGCACTGCCAATTATCCCGCCGCCGCGGTCCACCCGCTATCGACAGGGATGAAGTTGCCGGTCACGCACCTGCTCTCGGGGAGGCACAGCCAGAGCACCGCATTGGCGATGTCCTTCGGGGTGATCTCCCGGTCCTTGAAGAGATGGCCTTCGCAGAACTGCTGCTTGGCCTCCTCTTGGTCCATACCGAAGTGCGCGGCCAGGCCCTGCATCATGGGGGTCCAGACCGTGCCCGGGCATACCGCGTTGACGTTCACGTTGTGCTCTGCCACTTCCATGGCCAAGCTCTTCACGAATCCCAGGATCCCGTGCTTGGCAGCACAGTAGTGGCTGCCCATGCCGAAGCCACGCTGGCCGCCCACGCTGGAGATTGCGACGACCTTGCCCGAGTGGGCCGTGATCATGTGGGGGACGACGTGATGACAGATGAGGAAGGTTCCCTTCAGGTGGGTGTCCAAGGTGTCGTCCCAGGTGGCCTCGTCCATGTCCACCACGGGGATGAGGCTCGTGATGCCGGCGTTGGCCACCGCGATGTCGATCTTGCCAAAGGCCTTCATGACCTCCGCGGTCATGGCCTTCACGGCCGCGTCCGAACGTACGTCGCAGGTGATCGCGACGGCCTTCACGCCCATCGCCGCGACCTCCTTCGTCGCTCCGTCCAGTTCGGCCTTGGTCGCGAGCTTGTAGGGGACGGTGGCAATATCCTCACAGATGTCGGTCAGGACGACATTGCAACCCTCGGAGGCGAGCGCCCGGCAAATGGCAAACCCATTCCCTCGGGCCGCTCCGGTAACGATGGCGACTTGATCTTTGAGTTTCATTTGGTGGTTACTCCGTCAAGCGTTAGGAGTTAAGCGTCAAAAGGGCAAACCGTCGAAGATGTCGCTCTTCGCTTCACGCTTTACGCGTCACGTCACGTCACGTCACGTCACCGGCGGCCCGAAGCTTGTTGACGAGCTGCACGTCTCCGCCAGCCTCGACAGCTTCGGCCACCTGCTGCAGGCTCACGTTGATCTCCTGCAGGTCGTCCTTCACCGAGTCGAGACCGTACTCCTGGATCTGGAAGTCCAGCTGGCCCTCGAGGCTGTAGACGAGGTGCAGGATGTTCAACAGATGCACGAACTCCGGCTTCTCGACGAGGCGCGGGAAATACTTCTCCAGGAGTTCGGAGGGGCGAAGCTCCTTGAGACCCCACTCCAGGATCTCCCGGTCTACCTTCTTTACCATCACACCCCTGAGCAATACGACCGCACGCAAGCCCAGGCGCGTGATGTCCTCGATCATCTCCCGATCTGTGGCCATTTCCTGTCCTTCCGCTCAGCGTCCCCCTGTACCCCGACCCTCTCCCGTGGAGGGAGAGGAGTCGGAGTAGAAGAGGTCAGGTCATCCGGACCTTCATGGTCTTCACGTGCTCGAGAATGGCCGAGATCTCGGTCAAGATCGGAGTGGCATAGCTCTGAGCGCTGGCCTCGTCGGCGCACGCCGCGAGCTTGGCTGCAAAACTCGCGTGCTTCGCCGCAAGAGCCGACATGTCCTCGGTGCCCTTCTGAGTCTTGAAGAAGAGCTTCCCGGCATGGAGTTCCATCTCACCGGCCAACGCGACGAGCTTGCCCTTGATGTCGGGGTACTTGCAGTCAGCCGCTGCCTTGCGGAAGTTCTCGGCGATCTCGCGGACGTAGTTGGTTCCCATCTTCACTTCAGACATGGTCCTGTCTCCTTAATATGTGACGCTCTTGTTGTTCGTTCGCGAGCAAGCTCGCCCTGCTTCTCCTACTTCCTGCTTCTACTTATGGTCATGATGGTGATGGCCACCTTCGCCGTGATGGTGGTGTTCGTCGTGCTGTCCGTGGTGATGGCCCGAGCCCGGGCACGGCTTGCTCACCTCGACCGGCGCCTCGGGAACTTCCTTCGGAGGGAGCCCCTGGGCCAGGGCCTGGGCGATCTGCGAGAACGCCTTGGCGGCGAGGCTCTCTGGATGGAGGTTGACCACCGGGGAGCCGACGTCGGCGGCCTCGGAGAAGAGCGGGTCGATCGGGACCGACCCCAGGAAGGGCACGTCCATCATGGTCGCCAGGCCCTTCCCCTTGTCCTGCCCGAAGAGGTTCACCACGTCTCCGCAGCAGCGGCACGTGTAGTTGCTCATGTTCTCGATGAGCCCCAGGACCTTGGCGCCCAGAGTCAGCGACGCGTTAATCGCCTTGGAACAGACGAGCGTCGAGACCTCCTGGGGCGTCGTCACGATGATCACGCCGTCCAGATCGGGGATGGACTTGAGGACGGCGGTGGGCTCGTCTCCGGTACCGGGAGGAAGGTCGACGAGGAGGAAATCGAGCCCACCCCATTTGGCCGCAGAGAGGAGCTGGCGAATCGTGCGGCTCTTGGCTTGGCCCCGCCACATGACCGGCGTCATGTCACCCGGCCAAAAGAGAGCCACCGAGAGCGCCTTGATTCCGGATTGGGTCACGACCGGGTCGAGCCAGAACGCCCCGTTCAGCCGGGCCTCCTTCTTGATCCCCAGCATCTTTGGGACGCTCGGACCGTGGAGATCCGCGTCGAAGATCCCCACCCGGTAGCCGGCCTTCTGCAGCGCCGCTCCCAGATTCACGGTGGTTGCCGTCTTGCCGACCCCCCCCTTGCCCGAAAGGATGGCGATCTTGTACTTGACGTGTTTGAGGGCATCAGCGATGGCACCCTCGCTTGCCAGATGGTGCCGCTGCTGCTCCTGAAATTCGCTCTTCTGCTGCTGGAAGTCGCTCTTCGGGTCCATCCGTTCCTTTCCTCGAGTCACGAAAGCCGCTGGATGGTCGGTTGAGCGCTCCCCAGCCCCAGCGACTCCGCGGCTCGGAGCACCTCGTGAAACTCCCGTATCCTTTCGCGGCCTTCTGCTGACAATGCCGGTTCCAGAACGGAGCAGGAGGCGGCGTCCAGGGCCACCGGGTCTCGAGAGGCAAGGAAGCCCAGGTTCTCCGCCACGGGCACCTCGCTAAAGGGGAAGTACTCGGGCTGAGGGGTCACATCCCACAGGGCGTTCACGTAAGTCACACGCCCCTCCACGGAGAACCGGACGCCCAGATTGCTCTCCAACGCGCGCCGGCGCAAGATCTGCAGGCTCTCGCCCGAGGGCCCGTGGCCGTTGAAGGAGTAGGCATTGACGCCCTGCAGCACCCGCGTTCTCTCCCGTCCTACCAGGCATTCGAAGCCCCCGTTCCAGAGGGCGCCTGCCAGGCCGAACAGGGGGTGGAGAGTCACGTGAGAGAGGACCCAGAGGGCGTCGCTGCGGCAGACGGCTGACCCCACCTCCACGCCTCCGAGCACCGACTCCGGAAAGCCACAGGTGTAGAGGTTCCCCTCGTCGCCGCTGTAGCCGCCGTTGATGACGAAGCCGCCCCCCAAGGTGTCGGCGGTGTAGCCCTTGCTCCGCGCCACGTCCAAGAAGGAGGCGCCCTTGGCGCCGTTCCAGTAGTCGACGAGCTTGAGCCCGTCGCAGACCGTGGGCTGGGTGCCCGTGGCCTCCTGAGCAGCCGAGGCCACCACCCGCACCAGGCTGGGCCGCAAGCCGTATTCGTAGCCGTTTTCGGCCGTGTTGACCTTCAGGGCCACCCGCATGCCATCCGACAAACCTGCCGGCGCCGCCGACTCGCGGAGGAGGCGGCTCAACTTGTGCGCCACCGAGTTGTCGAAGGACATGCGGGTCAAGTCGACCCAGAAGACATTGCTCATCGATTCAGCTCTCACCAGCAGGGTAGGCGGTTCCGCCGGAGCAGAGTCCCCCACCTCGTGCGGGGCAACCCGTCTTCGCAGAACGCCCCGCCCTACGGCGAGATTCCGGTATGTAGGAGAAGACAAGGCAAGGGGCGGGCGAACCCGCCCCTTACCGGTGAAACCGATGGAATCTAGCCGCGCTTCTCGCCCTTGTAGGGGTCGTACGTCTTCCACTCTTCCTGGACCCACTTCTTCGAGTACTGGCTGCGGTCGAAGGGCATGACCTCGGTCGTGAGGTCGTGCTTGTCGAACACGGCACGCAGGCGAACCGTCGTGGGCTTGTTCGGACGGATCTGCCACTTGGCAACGTTCTCGGGGGTGAGCACGGGCTCGTAGTTCGTGAGGCTGTACTCGCGGGTGCCGAGTCCGATCTTCTCGCCCGACCTGGTGATGATGCGCGGGCTGAAGCCGTTGATGGCGCGGAACTTGTCCTCACCGGGCTTGAGACCCTTCTCCGCAGCCACCGAGCCGGGAGAGATGGGCGCGTTGTCGATGGCGTCGAGGGTTGCTTCCTCGAGGGCCATCAGGTCCTTGCTGGCGAAGATCCCGATGTCCGGGCAGACAGCCTTGCCGGCCCACGGGAAGCAGTCGCACTCTGGCACCACGTCGATGGCGCAGTTGATGAAGCCCACCTTGCCCTTGTCGAAGCACTTGAGGGCGCCGAGGGCTGCGTCGGCGTGGGCGATCATCGCGTTCGGGAAGTAGTTGTCTTCGAACGTGATTCCGGTCATCCCCGAGAAGAGGCAGGTGACCTGGCAGGAATAGCAGAGGCGGCACTTCTCCGGGTGCCACTCCTTGCCGTGCTCCAGGGCCTTGTGGGCGCTGTGAGGGCAGGAGTCATCGCACATCTGGTGGAACTTGCAGGCCTTGCCCGGGCACTTGTCGGTGAACTTCGGCCAGCCGATCGAGTCGTGGGGGTCTCCCCAGTGCGCGAGGTGGGTGATGTACTTGCCTCGCTTCGACTGGCAACCGATACCGAGCTGCTTGGTGCACCCGCCGTACATCGTGATCGAGTGACCGCGAGCGTGACCGAGCACGATCATGGCGTCGGCTTCGGCGACGGCGCGACCGATGTAGGTCTCCTTGAGGATGAGGCCCTCAGGGATCTCCACCCGGTAGTCGTCCTCACCGGAGTAGCCATCGGCGATGATCACCGGGCAGCCAAACGTGGCGTCGGTGTACCCGTGGCGGATGGCGCCCTCCTGCTGATACTGGGAGGTCGCCATGTTGTTGTAGAGGTGATAGCTGAGGGTCGTGTCGTTGACCACGTAGGGGTGGCCGCCGCAGGCCTTTACCTCTTCCACGATCGCAGCGATGTACTCGGGCCGAAGGATCGCGGTCCGGTTGTACTCGCCGTAGTGGATCTTGATCGCGACCTCGTCGTTCTTGTCGAAGCAGGTGTTGAGCTTCGCTTCGTAGAAGAGGTCCTTCGTCTTGCAGATCATCGACTCGGTCCAGTTGGTCGCGTTGGCCTCTGCGAACCAGACCTGCCCAGGCCCCTTCTCCGTGTAAGCCCCCCACTTCTTCTGCGTGGGGTTCCAGCTCTTCTTCTGGTAGGTGGCCTTACCGCCTTCAACGGGCTGCTTGAGCTCGTTCCACTTGGTGGGCTCGTACTTATGTTCCGCCATTAGCTTCACCGTTCCTTTCGTGTCGTCGGCATGGATCCGTTCGGAGGAACGCGTGCCCCTCCGGGTGCGTTGCAGCCTGCGTACCACATGCGTAACTTGGGACTTTTTCCCGCGAATCCACGAGGCGGGTTGGCGGGAACCCAGACTCAATTCAAGGCTTGAGCCAAGATGCGGCGTTCCGCCGTACGCGCTCTACGGGCGGCCTTCGGCCTGGATCGCGTCTCGCCTGGCGGGGGGTGCGAGCCATGTGACATGTCGCTATCGTAACGGTGTGCCATGACATGTCGCGGAGAAGGTCGCCCGTCTTGCGAGGCGGTGGGCGCCTTGTGCCGCCCGAGCCTCCGGGCTGGCACAGGATGCCCGGATCTCCCACCCCCATCCGGGATTGAGGCCGCATCGGGCATGACTCGCTCCGAATCTTCGGACAGCGTCCAATTGCCGCAATCCCTAATTCACCCGAGTCGCCTGCGGAACCGCAGCGTGGCGAGGACCAAGATCACGGTCCCGTACACGGCGAGCACGAGGAGCTGCACCCAGAGATCGCGGAAGCCCGCGCCGCGCAACAGGACGCTGCGGACGAGCTCGGCGAAGAAGCGGAGCGGATTGAGCCAGGTGCCTGCCTGGAGCCACTCCGGCATGGATCGGATGGGCGTCATGATACCGGAGAGGAGCACCGCCGGGATGATGAAGAGGAAGCCGCCCAGGAAGCTCTGCTGCTGGTTCGAGGACATCGTCGAGATGAGCAGCCCGACCCCGAGCGTGGAGCAGAGGTAGAAGACCGTCCCCAGCGCCAGCGCCGCCAGCGGCCCCCGCACCGGCACGTGGAAGATCCACGTCATGGCCGTCAGCACGAGCAGCACGTCGAAGAGGCCGATGACCACGAAGGGCGTCATCTTGCCGAGCAGGAGCACGAACGGCTTCACGGGGGTGACGAGCACCTGCTCGAGAGTCCCCACCTCCCGCTCGCGCGAGAGCCCCATGGCCGTGACGATGGTCGTCACGATCACGAGCAGCATGGCCAGGATT
>Ga0154716_1070_pt4 | contig 10080 bp, 9 predicted proteins | sample Rifle2008BG16ft_FD_105724 | JGI IMG/M metagenome (GOLD analysis project Ga0154716, IMG submission 105724) | Anaeromyxobacter sp. RBG_16_69_14
CGGCCGGAAGGGAGCTCCGCGCGGTCGCCGCCGAGCTGGTCGCGATCGCGGCCCGCGGCCTGTGCCGCCAGCGCTGCTGCGGACAGAAGGGGCAGGACGAGCGCGTCTGGCTCGAGCCGCTGCGGGAGCGTGCCGCATCCGGGCGCTCACCGGCGGACGACGCGCTCGAGGCCTTCCGGCGGGGTGGATCGCGAGCACTGGCGGCGCATCTCAGAATCGCGTGAGATGAATGAAGCCCGTTTCCGTCAGTGCTGGTGGTTCACGAGGCGCAGAAGCCACATGACTCCGACCCCGAGGAGGAGCGCGCCAGTCAGCCGGAGCTTCGAGCCCCCGCGCCGGTGCAGGTCCGGGATGATGTCCGAGAGAGCGAGGTGAAGAAACGTTCCCGAGCTCGCGGCGAGCGCGAGCGAGGTGAAGCTCTCGGTGTGCACCAGCCCGCGCAGGGCGAGGTAGAGCCCGGCGCCGATGGGCACCATCGTCGCGAAGGCCGCGTTCATCAGCAGGGAGCGGCGGCGCGAGTACCCCTCCGCGCGCAGGATCGAGGACAGCGAGAACGACGACGGCACCTTGTGAGCAAGGATCGCGAGGAAGACGAGGAACCCCAGCGCGCGTTCGCTGGAGGCGGCGCCGAGCGCGAAGCCGTCCACGATCGTGTGCAGCGAGAGCCCCACGAAGGCGGCCAGCCCGATGGTGTGCACGTCGCAGCCAGTCGCCGCGTGCGCGTGCTGGTGCCCGGGCGGGCTGTGGGACGCGAGCGCCAGGTCGGGCGCGCGGGCCGCCCTTGGACCAGGTTCCGCGCACACGTGCACGAGCACGAACCGCTCGAGCAGGAACAGGAACAGGAATCCGACCAGCACGAATGGGATGGCGGAGAGGCCGGCCCCCTCCGCTGCCTCGGGTAGCATGTGGAAGAATGCGGCGCCCAGCATGACACCCGCCGAGAAGGAGAGGCCAGCGTCGTTGCGCTGGATGCGGCCTACGAGCGGGAGTGCGCCGCCGAACAGGGCGCCGACGAGGATGGCGCCCGCGTAAGCCGAGAGCGTCTGCACCTGGCTCATCTGCTCACCTCCGGGGCCCGAGAGCGGGCCTGGCGGCCTGGTGCGTGGCGCTCGTGTGCCCCGGTCCGGTCGCCGACTCGTTCCCGCATCCCCAGCGCCCGGATGCGGCGCGCGAGCGTGCCCCGATCGATGCCGAGCGCTCGGGCCGCGTCGGCGCGGATTCCGTTGGCTCGCGCCAGTGCCGCCGCGATGAGCGGTCGCTCCACCTCGCGCATGACCGCCTGGTAGAGGCCGGTCGCGGCGTGACCCTTGAGCTGCTCGTAGAACAGCTCGATGCGCTGCCAGATCTCCCACTCGAGCGGCATGGGCCCGGTGAGCCGACCGTCCACGAGGTCGAATCGCTCGCGCGCCAGCAGCCCGCGTGCCTCGATGGCGCTGCGCGAGCGAGTCACCTGCATGCCCGCTGCGGCGCAGGCGAGGTCGAGCGCCGCCGGTGCGTCATCGAGCAGGAGCGCGCGCATGGTCACTCCCGCTCGGCGCGGATCGTGAGCCGCCGCGCGGCGAGCGCCGCTGCGCCCGGCGTGCTCGAGAGACCCGCGCCACTATTCTGAGACCTCGCGCTCGCCTGCCGCGAGCGCCGGGTCAACCGCGAAGCCGTCGCCCTCGCTAGGAAAATGCAGGTCGACCAGGCGCCGCACGTCGGCGGCCGTGCGCAGCGCTTCTGCATCGCGCCGGAACCTCGCGCCGCCGCGCCGGCCGCGCGTGTACCAGAGCAGGTGCCTGCGCAGTTCGCGCAGCGCGCGGCGCTCGACCTCGGCAGGATCGCCGTCCGGATCCAGGCCCTGGCGGTGCGCGATCTGGAGATCGACGTGTCGGAGCACGACCTCCACCCATTCGTCGCGCGTGGGTGGCCGAGGCGGCCCCTCGCCCCGCTCGGCCGCCCCGAGCTCGCAGAAGATCCACGGATTGCCACAGGCGCCCCGCGCCACCAGCACGGCATCGCATCCAGTCTCGCGCGCCATGCGCAGCGCGTCGGCCGAGGTCCACACGTCGCCGGAGCCGAGCACCGGCACGCGCACCGACTGCTTCACGGCGTGGACCAGGTCCCACCGGGCCTTGCCCGCGTAGCCCTGCGCGCGCGTCCGGCCGTGCAGCGCCACGGCGCTCGCGCCGCCCGCCTCCGCAGCCTGCGCGACGGCGACGCAGTTCAAGCTGCCCTCGTCCCACCCCGCGCGGATCTTGACGGTGACGGGCACGCCGCAGGCTGCCCTCACGGCCTCGACCGCCGTGCGGACGCGCTCCGGCTCTCGGGCGAGGGCCGCGCCAGCGCCCGTCCCGCACACCTTTTTCACCGGGCAAGCCATGTTGATGTCGACGATGTCTGCGCCTCGTTGGACGGCGACCGCCGCGCCGCGCGCTAGCACCTCCGGCTCGGCAGCGAAGATCTGGACCGCGAAGGGCGTCTCCTCGGGGTCGCGATCGAGGTAGCTCTCCGTCTGCTCGCTCCCGTGCACAAGCCCATGAGCCGACACCATCTCGGTGTACGTGAAGGCGGCACCCATGTCGCGGCAGATCTTCCGGAAGGGCCGGTCGGAGACGCCTGCGAGCGGCGCGAGGAAAAAGCGCCCGTGGAACTGGTAAGGCCCGATCTGCACGGTCATTCCTCCACCGCGCCACCGGCTGGGGAGCGACGCGCGAACGGCCGCTTCCTGTTAAGCCGTCCCCAGTGGATGCGCAAGCGCGAACCTGGACGAGCGGGATCCCGTGAAGCGGGATCGCCAATCGGAAGGAAGTCGGGGCCTTGACGTCTGTCCCTGATTCGCGTGGTTGTTCCAGGCACCCGCCCCTACAGACGATTTCCTTTCTACCCCTCCGACCGGTACGATGCTCCCCATAGAGGCTACTGGCCGCCAAGCGCCTCGATACGCAGCCAAGGAAGCGCATGAACCGAACGAAACTGCTCCCTTTTTGCGCGCTCGCGACCCTTCTCGGTTCTGCCGCGCTCGCCTCCGACGCCGACCCTTCCACGCTGGCGCCCAACTGGGAATCGCGTCCGGCGGAGCCCGCCGCCGCCGACCCCGATCCTTCCACACTGGCGCCCAAGTGGGAGTCGCCCCTGGCGGAGCCCGCCTCCGTCGCTCCTGGCGCGACGACGAGCGTCGCCCAGCCCGCAGACCCGAAGGACTCCGCCAGGAAGTCGGGGGAGTCCGCCGAAGCGGGCGCTTCCGAAGCAAATGCGCCCGACGAGATCGAGATCCAGCGGGAGGTACAGGCCGAGTCTGCCGACCTCGAGCAGGTGCGCCGCGCCGAGGAAGGGGCACGCCTCGGCGACGCCACGGTTCCCGATGACGCAGCAGGCCGCGCGGCATCGCGCCTCGGCCTCGAGTCGCCACTCCGCCTGCGCCTCCGCGACGCCTTCGGGCGCGAGACGAGCCCCGGGCCGGCCGAGCCGGCCGGCCGCATCGCCGGCCTCCCCGAGATCGATCACGACCTGCGCCGCCTCCAAGCCGAGTACGACATCCCCATCGAGGTCAACGAGAAAGTCATCGCCTACACGCACTTCTTCCAGGCGCCGCTCGTCCGCCCGCACTTCGTGAAGTGGCTCGGCCGCTCCTCGAAGTACATCCCGACGTTCCGCCGCATCCTGCGCGAGGAGGGGTTGCCCGAGGACACCGTCTTTCTGGCGATGATCGAGAGCGGCTTCGGCAACCTCGCGACGAGCCGTGCCAAGGCAGTGGGTCCGTGGCAGTTCATCCCCGAGACCGGCAAGCGCATGGGCCTCCGGCAGGACTTCTGGGTGGACGAGCGCCGCGATCCCGAGAAGGCCGCCCGAGCCGCGGCGAAGTACCTGAGGGAGCTCTACCGCCAGACCGGAGACTGGCGGCTCGCCTGGGCGGGCTACAACGCCGGCGTGGGCAAGATTTTCAAGGCGAGAGCCAAGGGCCAGCATGACTTCTGGGCCATGGCGCGCGGCCGCGTGCTGAAGAGCGAGACGAAGGGCTACGTCCCGAAGCTCATGGCGTGCGCCATCGTGACGAAGCACGCAGAGGCGTTCGGGTTCACGAAGGAGGAGATCCAGCCGGAGCGCTGGCAGGAGTACGAGGAGGTCGCCATCCCGCACGCGACGCCGCTCTCGGCGATTGCGAACGCGGCGGAGGTGCTCGAGAAGGCGCTCCTCGATCTCAACCCCGAGCTGCGCAGGACGTGCACTCCCCCGCGCTCGTACTCCATCAAGTTTCCGCGGGGCCAGGCGGAAGTATTCGCGCGCAACTGGCCGAAGGTCTCCGAGGCGGCCGGCAAGCTCGCGTTCGCTCAGCACCGCGTGGGGCGCGGCGAGTCTCTCAAGTTGATCGCTAACAACTACCATGTCGACCAGGCGACCATCGTGCACATGAACGGGCTCCGCCCCGGCCGCCACATCAAGCCCGGCACCGAGCTCGTCATCCCGCTCAATGCGCTGGCGCGTAGCCAGGGCGTTGCGTTCGCTTCGGCCGGGCGCGCTGCGGGCGTCGAGAAGTCTTCCGGCGCGCGCGAGCCCGGGCCGCGCAAGGCAGCGGTTCTCGCACGGGCCGCCGCACCCGCCCCGGGCCAGGCGAAGGTGGTCGCCGCGGATCTCCCGCGGGACAGCCGCGAGGTGGCGGGCCGGCTCCGCGCCACGGTGCTGGTCCGCGCCGGCGACTCCCTCTGGGGGATCGCCCAGAAGTTCGGGGTCGCCGTCGACGAGCTCTGCCGCTGGAACGGCATCCGCAATCCACGCCGCTTCAAGCTGCAGATAGGCCACGAGCTGGTGGTATACGCCCGCCGCGAGGCAGGCTCGGCGCTCGTAGGCACGCCGCGCCCAGGCTGATAGCGAATGCCACATGAACTGACGCTCGAGATGGGGGGCGCGGGGGGAGAGTTCGCCCCTCCGCTTGAGGCGCCGCAACGCGCCGGACATCAGCTCACAGCGGCGGCGGTGCCGCTGGAGAATCACATCGACTGGTCGCCGCTGTGAGCCGGCGCGGCGGTGCCGCAACCAGAAGGTCAGCGGACGCCGAGCGCCGGTTCTGGACCCAGCGCGTGGTTTGATGTACGAGGGCCGGGTCGCCGGCTGCCCGAGGACCGACGCTCCGGCTGAATAGGCTCGTCCGCTCCCGCGTCCGCCAGGTGAGGTCACAGATCACGCGCTCGAGAAAGGTCTCCAAGATGAAGCGAGTCGTCACCGCCCTCTTCACTTTCGCCGTCGCAGCAAGCGCTCACGCAGACGTCGCCGCCACCTACGCCTCGAAGTGCGCCGCTTGTCACGGCAAGGCAGGGCAGGGCGCGAAGATGGCTCCCAAGCCGATCGCCGGCTTGCCGGCGGCCGAGGTCAAGAAGGCGATCGCAGAGGGCAAGGGCAAGATGAAGCCGGTCAAGATCGAGGACGCGGACGGCGTCGCAGCCTACGTCGCCGGTCTCAAGTAGCGGCCCACCGCAGGGCGGGCTGCCGTCGATGCGCGCAGACGCGGAATGCCATGGCCATGCTAAACCGCTGCGCATGATCTCCTCGGCCGCGGACGACGCTCCCATCGCCCTCGACCTCCTGCCCGACTGGCGCGCCCTGCTGGGCGACCGGGCAGGACGCCTGGAGGTCGAGATGGGCTCCGGGCATGGCGGGTACGCGCTCGCCTTCGCCCACGAGCGGCCCGAGCGCGCGCTCGTCGCCATCGAGCAACGCCTGAAGTTCGCCGATCGGCTGCGAGCACGAGCCGAGCATCGCGGCTACGCGAACCTCGTGGTGCTGCAAGGCGACGCCCGGCTCCTGGCGGCGCGCCTGTTCCGGGCGGGGTCGCTCGCCGCCGTCCACCTGCACTTCCCCGATCCCTGGTGGAAGCGGCGTCACCACCGCCGGCGTCTCGTGGACGATGGCATGGCGCGGCTGATCTTCGGGCTGCTCGCGCGGGGCGGGCTCCTCGACCTCCGCAGCGACGTGGAACGCTACGCGGCCGAGGCCCTCGATCGCCTGGAGGCGATCGGGTTCTTGAACGAGGCCGGGCGAGGCCGCTTCGCCGAGCGGGCGCCCGACGAGATCCCATCCACGCGCGAGAAGCGTTACCTTGCCACGGGACAGGCAGTATGGCGGGTGCGGTTGCGAAAGCCATGACGACTTCCATGCGAGTGAAGCGCCCAGTGATGCTGATGCCGGCGATGCGGACGCCCGTGATGCGAGGCCTCGCTCTCACCGCGTTTCTCCTCCTCGCCTGCGCGCGTGAGGGCACGGGCACGCCCGATGCCGCCTACCGCGCCTTCGCGCGCGCCGCCAGCGAGCGCGACGCCGATCGCGCGTGGACCCTCCTCTCCGCCGACACTCAAGCCTGGCTCGACAGGCGCGCGAAGACCGCCGCGGCGGCCGCACCCGGAGTCGTCGCCGGCAGCGGCCGGCAGCTCCTGTTCGGCGACGCGGCGCTGGCGACGACCCGCCCGCTCACCACGACCCTGGTCCTGCGGGAGTCGCGCGACGAGGCCGTGGTCGAGGTGGCAGAGGAGGGCGGCCCGAAGCGGGAGGTGGTGCTCGTTCGCGAGGGGGGCTGGCGCGTGCGTATCCCCGACCCCGACGGCGCGCGGTGATCGGAGCGCGCCGGCGGGGAGCTTGTGGACCGGAGGGCGGTCGGGTGTTATCAGAAAGCCTCCCTCGAAGGCCCTGCCCGCCATGAAGAACTTGACCGCAGCCCAGATCCGCGACGCCTTCCTGCGCTTCTTCGAGGCGCGAGGTCACCGGCGCGTCGCGAGCTCGACGCTGGTCCCGCAGAGCGATCCCACGCTCCTCTTCACCAACGCCGGGATGGTCCAGTTCAAGGACGTCTTCACCGGCCGCGAGAAGCGCGACTACCGCCGCGCCACCACCTCGCAGAAGTGCGTGCGCGCCGGCGGCAAGCACAACGACCTCGAGAACGTTGGGTTCACTGCCCGCCACCACACGTTCTTCGAGATGCTGGGCAATTTCTCCTTCGGCGACTACTTCAAGAGAGACGCCGTCGCCTGGGCCTGGGAGTTCGTGACGAGCCCGGAGTGGCTGGCCGTTCCCGCGGAGCGTCTCGCCGCGACCGTCTTCGCGGGCGAGGGGAGCATCCCCTGGGACGAGGAGGCGTACCAGTTCTGGAGCGCGCAGGGTGTCCCCGAGGACCGCATCTTCAAGCTCGGCGCCAAGGACAATTTCTGGGCCATGGGCGAGACCGGCCCGTGTGGGCCGTGCTCGGAGATCCACTACTTCCAGGGCGACGACTTCCCCTGCGCCGAGGAGAAGGCCGGCCGCGCGTGTCAGGGCGTCGCCTGCGATTGCGATCGCTGGCTCGAGATCTGGAACCTGGTCTTCATGCAGTTCGAGCGCAGCCAGGAGGGGGGCCTCACGCCGCTCCCCAGGCCCTCCATCGACACCGGCGCCGGCCTGGAACGCATCGCGGCGGTCGTTCAGGGCAAACGCTCGAACTACGAGACCGATCTCTTCCAGAACATCATCCGCGCCATCGAGAAGGTGGCTGGCAAGCGCTACGGCGCCGGTGAGGACGACGACGTCTCCATGCGCGTCATCGCCGACCACGCCCGCGCCACGACCTTCCTGGTAGGTGACGGCGTGCTGCCGTCGAACGAGGGGCGCGGCTACGTGCTCCGCCGCATCATGCGCCGCGCCATCCGGCACGGGAAGCGGCTCGGGATGGAGCAGCTCTTCCTGGCCGCCGTCTGCGGCGCCGTCATCGACGAGATGGGGAGCGCTTACCCCGAGACGCGCGAGAACCGACCCTTCATCGAGAAGGTGGCGCTCACCGAGGAGGAGTCCTTCCGGCGCACGCTCGACAGGGGCCTCTCCATCCTCGAGGACGAGATGGGACGCCTTGCCGCGGCAGGGCAGGGGACCATTCCGGGAGAGGTCGCCTTCCAGCTCTACGACACCTTCGGCTTCCCCATGGACCTCACCCGCACCATCGCGGCCGAGCGCGGGCTTCGCGTGGACGAGCCGGGCTTCGACCGTCACATGGCCGAGCAGCGTGCGCGCTCGGAGTGGAAGGGGTCGGGTGAGGCGGCGGTGGGCGACCTGCACAAGCAGATCGCCACCGAGCTGGGCGAGACCAGGTTCCTTGGCTACGACGGCCCCACCGCCCAGGCGGAGGTGAAGGCGCTCGTCGTGAAGGGTGGCCGGGTTGCCAGGGCGCGCCAGGGCGACGAGGTCGAGGTCGTCACCGATGCGACGCCCTTCTACGGCGAGTCCGGCGGACAGGTAGGCGACGTGGGCAGTATCGCGTCCCGCAGCGGACGGGTGGCCGTGAAGGACGCGCAGCGGCCGGTGCCGGGTCTCATCGTGCACCTTGGCCAGGTCACGGAGGGCGAGATCGCCGTCGGCGACCTGGTGGAGCTCTCGGTGGACGACGCGCGCCGCGACCGCGTGCGCGCCAACCACTCCGCGACGCACCTGCTCCAGCACGCGCTCCGCGAGCGGCTCGGCGAGCACGTGAAGCAGGCGGGGTCGGTGGTGGCGCCCGATTACCTGCGCTTCGACTTCTCGCACTTCCAGCCGCTCACGCCCGAGGAGCTGCGCGCGATCGAGACGATGGTGAACGACCTGGTGCGCCGGAACGAAGCCACCGACACGAGCGTGCTCGAGCTGGAGGAGGCGCGCAAGACCGGCGCGATGATGATCTTCGGCGAGAAGTACGGCGATCGCGTGCGCGTGGTCCGCATCGGCCCGTCGAAGGAGCTGTGCGGTGGCACCCACGTGCGGCGCACGGGTGACATCGCGTTCTTCAGGATCGCGAGCGAGGAGTCGATCGCGGCCGGTGTGCGGCGCATCGTCGCCTGCACCGGGCCGAAGGCGGTGGAGCTCTCGCAACGCACCGAGGACGAGCTCCGGCGCTCGGCGGCGCTCCTCAAGGTTGGCACCTTCGAGGTCGCAGCCAAGATCGAGCAGGCCCAGAAACGGCTGCGGGACCTGGAGCGCGCGCTCGAGGAGGCGAAGTCGAAGGTGGCGACGGCGCGGTCGGGCGATCTCGTCGGCCAGGCGCGAGAGGTGAACGGCGTGAAGGTGCTCGCGGCGCGGGTCGAGGGCGACGGGAACGCGCTTCGCGAGCTCGCCGACAAGCTGCGCGACAAGCTCGGGCGCGGCGTCGTCGCGCTCGGTAGCGAGCACGACGGCAAGGCGGTGCTTCTCGTCGCCGTGACGAAGGACCTCACCGGCAGGTTGAAGGCAGGCGACCTCGTCAAGGAGGCTGCCAGGCTCGTCGGCGGAAAAGGCGGCGGCAAGCCCGACCTGGCCCAGGCGGGCGGCTCGGTTCCGGCCGGCCTCGACGAGGCGCTGGCGAAGGTCGAGGAGTTGGTCCGGGCGGCGACGACCTAGGAAGGGTTGGCGGCCAAGGAGCGCGGGCTGCGGTGGTTGAAAGAGAACGACTCCCCCGAAGTCAAGGAGAAGCGTGCGGTGTGCGGTGCCGGTGCACGTCGCGCCCATTTGACCAAGGCGCGCGCGGGGCCCTACGATTCGCAGACTGGAGGAGCACCCACGCCGCGAATCGCGCCCAGAACGAAGTGGCCGTCGGCAGTCGTCGACCTCGCCGATGCGCGCGACGACCGTCGCCTGCGCGATTACCAGGCGAGGCTGCGCGCCGTGCTGGAGACGAATCGCAAGGCGCTCTCGAGGCTGTTTCAGAGCGGGCTCATCTTCACGCGCGCGGGTGCGCGCCTTGGGCGCGACCTCTTGCTCGCGCACCAGCACCTCCTGAAGGTGGCGGACCTCCTGGCGCGTCTCGGCGAGCTTTCGGCGCGCGGCGCCCGCGACCGGCGGGACGCCGAGGCGGAGGCGCTCTACGCGCAGGTCCAGGCGTTGCTGGCGCGGACGAGCGAGCTCTCGGCGCGGAGCGACGGGTTACTCGCGCGCGAGCGGTAGCCTCTTTCCTGCCCCGCGTCCTACGACCGACCCCCGTCGCCGCACGGCTCGCGCACGGCGACGGCAATCGAAGGAATGGCCGTCCTCGGCCTGTCACAGCGGTGACCAGTTGATGTGATTCTCCAGCGGCACCGCCGCCGCTGTGAGCTGATGTCCGGCGCCTTGCGGCGCCTCAAGCGAGGGGAGAACTCTCCC
>Ga0154716_1128_pt1 | contig 10002 bp, 9 predicted proteins | sample Rifle2008BG16ft_FD_105724 | JGI IMG/M metagenome (GOLD analysis project Ga0154716, IMG submission 105724) | Anaeromyxobacter sp. RBG_16_69_14
CATCTCGAGCGTCAGTTCATGTGGCATGCGCTATCAGGTGTCGAGCTCGACCATCGAGTAGCGGGCGCCCCCCCCAGGCAGGGGTTGGCCGCTATCGCGATCTGTCCTTCCTGGTTGTATTTTTCCGTGCCTCCGTGCTAGGTGGGAGGGCTCCTAAGGTGGGAGGAGCTTGGATGGCTGAATACCTCTCGACGCGCGAGGTCGCCCGCTACCTGAAGCTCAATCAGAAGAAGGTCTACGCGCTCGTGGCAAACGGCCAGCTTCCGGCCGCCCGCATCTCGGGTAAGTGGTTGTTTCCGAAGGAGCTCATAGACACCTGGGTGGCCGAGCACACGGTGTACCCGCCCGGCGGTCTCATGGGCGCGATGCTGGACCAGCTCCTCGTGCTCCAGGGCAGTGACGACTGGCTCCTCGGTCGCGTGCTCCAGGGCATGTCGCAGTCACCCCACGGCTCGCCCGTCGCGACTGCGTCCGTCGGGAGCATGGCGGGCCTCTCGGCGCTGGCGGACGGCAAGGCGCACCTCGCGAGCTGCCACGTCGCCCCGTCCGTCGAGAGCAGCCAGGCCGGCACGCCGGTCTACCGCCTCGCCCTGTACTCGCGCGAGCAGGGAGTCCTCTTCGACAGGAAGCGCGCGCCGGGGGCGGGCGGGCTCGAGGCGCTCTGCAGCCGCCGCATTCGCTTCGCCGAGCGGCAACCGCGATCCGGGACGTCCCTCCTCCTCGAGCGCCTGCTGGCGGCGCAGAAGCTGCAACCCCGCTGGACGACGGTCGGGCCGTTCAGCTCGCACATCGAGCTGGCGCTCGCCGTCCGGAACGGCCAGGCGGACGCCGGGGTCGGAGTCCGGATCGCCGCGCACCTGGCTGGCCTCGACTTCGCCCCGCTGGCGCGCGAGCAGTTCGACCTCGTGATCCCCGGGGCCTTCATGTCCCACGAGCGCATGAGCCAGTTCCTGGAGCGCCTCCTCGACGGCGTGCGCGCCGAGGCCGCGCACGCACCTCTCGGCTACTCGTTCGAGGATCTCGGCCGCCTTCAACCCCTCCCCGCCGGCGCGGAGCCGGCCCCGTGATGCACACGGTGTTCCCGCTGGTCACTTGATTGGATTTTCAAAGATGAATAGTGGAGGTGCACACTATATGGGACGTCCCAATCTGGCGCGTGTTTCGCTCTTTTCCCTTCTCCCTCTGGGGATGGCGCTCCTCGTCGGCCACGGCTGCGGCGGGTCCGATGCCAAGTCGAGTGACAAGGAGATCACCTCGTTCGCGCTTCAGGTCGCGAACAACCCCGCGCTCGCTGCCGACGTGACCGGGACGATCAGCGGAACGAACATCGCCCTCACCGTGCCCAGCGGCACTGCCGTGACCAGCCTCGTCCCCACCGTCGCGGTCTCGGCGGGCGCGAGCGTGAGCCCCGCCAGCGGCGCGGCGCAGAACTTCACGAGCCCCGTCACCTACACCGTGACCGCGGCCGACGGCAGCACGAAGGCCTTCGCCGTCACGGTGACCGTGACGCCGGCGGCGAGCAGCGCGAAGGACATCACCCAGTTCACGATCTCTGCCGTCGACGGGGTCATCGGGGGCACGCACGTCGCTGTCGCGCTCACGGCCGGGCCTGTGACCAGCCTCACCCCGACGATCGCGGTCTCGCCCGACGCGACCGTGAACCCCGCCAGCGGCGTGGCGCAGGACTTCACGAACCCCGTGACCTACACGGTGACGGCGCAGGACAGCACCACAAAGGATTACGTCGTCTCCGTGAGCTCATCGACAACCCAGAAGAACATCACGCTGTTCTCGATCCTCGGGGTGGACGGGACCATCACGACTGGAGGCGGATCCAGTGCCGGCACCGTCGCGCTCGCGCTCCCCAGCGGCACCAACCTGACCAACCTCACCCCGACCATCGCGCTCACGTCGGGTGCCACGGTGTCGCCGGCGAGCGGCGCGGTACAGGACTTCACGAATCCCGTGACGTACGTGGTAACCAACCCCGCCTCGGCGGGGTCGGGGGGCACGACCAAGACCTGGAACGTGACAGTCACGGCTCCATAGCGAGCGCCATTCGCGCCGCCGTCTCCGTGCGATGATCGACCGGCCCGGGGTGAATGCTCTCCCCCGGGCCACTCGCCGGTGGTCGTCCCAGAAACTCGCCATGGAGCGTGCGATGAGGATTCCTTCCGGAAGGTTCTCCGCGCCTTTCCTGATCGCCTGGCTGTCTCTGTCCCTCGGCGCTTGCGGCGGCTCTTCGCGCGTCGACCCCGGGGCGCCCTCCACGCCCGCGGGGCTCACTGCGACGCCGGGCAGCGGCCAGGTGCTCCTCTCCTGGTCGGCCGCGGCGAAGGCTTCGGCCTACAGGGCTTACTACTCGACCTCTCCCGGCGTGACCAAGGCCACCGGCACCAAGGTCGGTGACATCCCGAGCACCTCCACCGTCGTGACCGGGCTCACGAACGGCACCACCTATTTCTTCGTCGTCACGTCCGTCAATTCCAACAGCGAGAGCGCGGAGTCGAGCGAGACCTCGGCCACCCCTTCGCGACCTCCGCCGAGCCAGGCGGACCTGACGGGCACCTGGCGCTTCAGCATCCTGGCCTCGGGCCTGAGCGCGGGATGGAGCTCGGGCACCTTGACCGTCGATGGCAGTGGCACCGCCAGCGTCACTGAATTCCACGACAGCTCCACCGGCACGACGGCGCCATCTGGATTCCTTCCGGTGCTGCTCCTGGGTGACGCTGGCGAGGTCCGGGATGCCGCCAGCTCGACCGACGCGACGTTCAGGGGCGCCCTGGCGCCGACCAACCGGAACATCATCGTGGCGACCTCGTCGGCGACGGACGGCACCCAGTCGATGGCCATCCTCTTGAAGCACGACCCGAACAAGGCCGACTTCACCGACGCGAGCAGCCTCCTGGGATTCGGCGGTGGGGGCGGAACCGGCTCGCGCAGGTTCGTCTACGCCCAGCTCTCGACAGGCGCATCGCACGACTGGGAGTTCGCGGAGATACAGATCGGCCGAAGGGCTCCGCCACAGCCGCAATACACGGCGAGCGACGGGACTGTCCAGCTCCCGTTCCGCGCCTCGGGCTCCGCCACCAGACCCGGCGAGAAGACCACCACCCTCTCCATCACGGGGGACGGCGTGGTGACCGAGAGCCTCTCCGGCCTCGCCGGGACCGCGCCGGAGTTCATGGTCGCCCGCGGATACATCTCGGAGGGCCAGGACGACAGGTCGATCATCGTCGGGGTGGGGACGGCCATCGGCGGCGCGAGCCCCAGATACATGATGCGGATCTATCAGGTGATCAACTTCAGCAACCCGGACACCAACAGCTTCGGCCTCACCGATCTGTCCGGGACGTACAGCTTCCGGAAGCTCGTCTCGGCCGCAACCCCAGTGTCGGCGTCCGGGACCATCCAGATCGACGCCGCGGGCGGGGCGACGTTCTCGTTTTTTACCGACAGCACCGGGACCACGGCGGCTCCCGCCGACCTGGCGCTCAGCATCAGCGACCTGCCCCTGAACGCAAACAACTTCAACGGGGTGATCACGGACGGCTCCGACGCCACGCTCCACGGAAAGGAGTCCTACTTCAAGGACGTGATCGTCATGACCAGGACGGAGTCCTCGGGCCAAAGCCTCCTCGTCGGACTGAAATGACCATCGCTTCGCCGAGCAACGCACCGGGACCATGGCGGACGTGCACGATGGAAGCCCCGAAGGCCATGGCTGGGGGTGAAGAAGGACCCGGGATCTCTGACCCGGAGTCTACGCCTGACGCCCGCGCGGGCCACCTGCCTCCTGGGTTTCGCAGGGGCAGCGGAGAGGCACGCCTCTGGCATCCACAGGGTCCTCCATGAGCTCGAGGGTAGCCATCCTGGGCGCGGCGCTCTTCTGCTCCCTCTTGCCCTGTCACATCGCGTCGGCAGCCGAGGGCGACAGCCCCGCTGGCAACTACGGGCTCGGCGAGGTCATCGTCGTCACCGGGAAGACCAAGGGCGTCCAGGCGACCGGGGTGGTCTCCACGGTCACGTCGGAGGACATCCAGAACAGGGGCGCGAGAACCCTCGAGCAGGCGATCAGCCTCTTACCTGGCGTGAATGTCAGGACAGGTGGCGATGGCGTCCCGCGCATCGACATCAGGGGCTTCCGCACGCGGCACGTCCTGCTGCTCCTCGACGGGATCCCCATCAACTCCGCGGTGGACCAGCAGTTCGACCCGGCGCTGATACCCACCGAGAACATCGCGGCCATCAAGATGACGGCGGGCGCCAGCTCGGTCCTCTACGGGCAGGGAGGCCTCGGCGGCGTCATCAACATCGTCACGAAGAAGGGTACCGCCGGACTCCAAGGGGTGGTCGCCGCGGAGACGGGCGACCACGCGCCCTATGCCGTCAGGGCCAGCGTCTCGGGCGGCAAGGGCCCGTTCGACTTCCTCCTGAGCGGCAGCTCCAGCCGGGTGAACGGCTTTCCTCTCTCCGGCAGCTTCGAGCCCACCTCCGCGCAGCCCGCCGGGTACCGGCACAACAGCGATCGGAAGAGGAGCAACGCCTTCAGCAGCATTGGCTTCGCTCCGACGGGCGACCTCAATATAGGACTTACCGTCAACTACGTCCACGCCCAGATGAGCAAGCCGAGCACGGCAGTCAACGACCCGTTCGATCCCTTCGCCTCCACGCCCAGATACGAGCGGGTCCCCGACTCGGACATGGTCTCGGTCCAGGCGGCCACGGACTACCAGGCGACGGCGCGGCTCAGGCTCAGGGGCTGGGCCTTCGTGAACCACCTCTCCGAGCAGGACAACCGGTATGACAACGCCGGCTACGACAGCGTCAACCTGATCAGCGGTTCCTTCCAGCAGCACGTCAAGTCCACCATCGTGGGCGCGTCCCTGCAGCCCAAGTACGACCTCGGGAGGGCAGGCGTCGTGGCCTTCCTGCTCTCTGCCGAGAGAGACAGCTGGGTGAACAGCGGGTCCATGACCACCGACGTGGACACCTTCAGCCCGGTGGATCTGAGCAAGGCTCTGAACATCTATTCCACGGCCATCGAGTACGAGCTCTCACCCTTGAAAGGGCTCGGCCTCGTCGCCGGCTACGGGCACCACTGGCAGGTCGGGCCGGGCGAGAAGAGCGAGGACGACTTCAGCGCGCTCGCCGCGGCGTACTACGACGTCCTCGAGGACACGCGGCTCAAGGCATCCCTCAAGCGAAGCATCCGCTTCCCCTCGCTGCGCGACCTCCATGATCCGAGCCAGGGGAACTCCGACCTGGTCGCGGAGCGCGCCACCACCTACAGCGCCGGGGTGGAGCAGAAGCTCCCATGGCGCAGCCTGGCGAGCGCCAACGCATTCACCACGCAGGCGAGAAACCTCATCCAGACGGATCAGGCGACCGGACGGAGCGCCAACCTCGCCGACCTTCGCTTCAAGGGCTTCGAGGTCGCCGCCGCAACGCGCTTCGTGGAGCCGCTCCTGATCCGGGGATCCTACGCCTTCCTCGACTCCCAGGACAGGTCGCGGGCCGGGAGGGACCAGCAGCAGTACACGCCCCGCGACAAGGTGGCGCTGGAAGCCACCTACGACTTTGCCTTCGGCCTTCAGCCCTACGTCTCCCTGGCCTACGTGGGAAACCAGTACTTCTACACGAGGAACGCCGTGACCCCCGTGCAGAAGGGGAAGCTCGCCGACTACACGCTCCTCAACGTCAAGGTGAGTCAGCGTCTCGTCCGGGACAAGCTTACCCTCTACCTCGGCGCCTCCAACCTCCTCGATCAGTACTACGAGACGAGCTACGGCTTTCCGCAGGCCGGCCGGTTCGTGTACGGAGGCTTCGAGTTCCGCATCTAGTCCGCTCGGGGTGGCGTCGGCCGGTCTGCATTGTCGCGATTTGTCCCTCCTGGTTGCATTTTTCCGCGCCTCCGTGCTACCTGGGATAGCTCCTAGGAGGGAAAGACTCGATGGCCGAATACCTCCCGACCCGCGAGTCACCCGGAGAAGGGCTTCCCCGATGAAAGTGTTCGTTGCCGTCGACGATACCGACAACCTGGAATCCGTGGGCACGGGTCACCTGACCGAGTTCATCGCCCAGGCCGTGGAGGAGAACGGGTGGGGCAAGCGCTCGTACATCACGCGCCACCAGCTCTTCGTCCACCCCGACGTGCCGTACACCTCGCACAACAGCGCCATGTGCTTCACCGCCGATGTCGATCCTGCGCGCCTCGAGGCGCTCGTCGCTCACGCCTCCGGCTTCCTCGAGCGGGAGCGCGCGGAGGGATCCGACCCGGGCCTGTGCCTTGTCGTGGCCGAGCACATGGGGAGGGCCGAGGAGATGGAAGCGATCGTGGCGTTCGGCCGGAAGGCGAAGGAGGCCGTCCTCAAGAAGGACGACGCCTACGACCTGGCCAGCCGGCTCGGGATTCACCTCTCCGAGCATGGCGGGACGGGCCAGGGCGTCATCGGCGCGCTGGCCGGCGTCGGTCTGCGCATGAGCGGCAACGACGGCCGCATCAGAGGCCAGCTCGAGATCGGCAACGGGAAGGGCGTGGCCAGCGTCAGCGAGATCCGCGCCCATCCTGGCGTGGACGCGGTGAGGAGCCTCGACGGCTGGGAGCTCCACGACGACGAGCTCGTCTCGCTGGGGAACAAGGTGAAGGCGGTCCTGCAGGACGGGAAGGCGATCCTCCTGGTGATGCCGTCCGGCCGCCACGTCGACGGCCCACAGTGGCGGACGTGCAACAAGGAGATCCTGAAGAGCTACTAGCCTGGCAGGAACCGTCATGCTCCGCGTGAAGCTCCTCTCATACACCTACGAGAGGGGGCGAGCCCCGGCTCTGTCGGACGTGTCCCTGACCGTCGGCGCGGGAGAGTGCCTCTGCGTCACGGGCCAGTCTGGCTGCGGCAAGACGACCCTCCTGCTCGCCATCAAGGGATTGCTCCACAAGGGCTCGCTCACGGGCGACATCGAGCTCGACGCGCCCGACCGCTGCCAGGAGCCCTTCCGCGACAGCGTGGGGCTCGTCTTCCAGAACGCCGAGACGCAGATCCTCTGCTCGACTGTGGCCGAGGAGCTGGCGTTCGGGCCCGAGAACCTGTGCGTCCCGCCCGACGAGATCGGCCGCCGCGTCCACAGCTCACTGGAGAGCGTCAGGTTGACGGGCTTCTGGAGCCGCAACGTGGAGCGCCTATCGGCCGGGCAGAAGCAGCGCCTGGCCATCGGCTCGGTGCTGTCGATGAGCCCGCGCCTGCTCCTGCTCGACGAGCCCACCTCGCAGCTGGATGCGCCCGGAAAGGCAGAGCTCGCCGCGGTCCTGAGAGACCTCAAGAGGCGAGGCTATGCGCTCTTGATCGCCGAGCACGATCTCAAGCCTTTCGAAGACCTGGCCGATCGCTTCCTCGTCATGGAGGACGGGCGGATCCTCTCGGAGTCCAATCGAATCCCCATCGAGCGCTTCGAATTCGGGGCGTCCGGTGCGTCATCCACTAATAGTGATGCCAGGCGCGCGACCGAGCACTGCTGGAAGCCCCGCGCCCAGCTCGGTCGGCTCGACGGTGACAAGGCGCGCCGGAACGAGCCGGCCGTCGCGACCGACGGGCTGCACCTCTCGTATCCCGGGGTCGGCGAGGTACTGAAGGGGATCGACCTCTCCGTCGTTCAGGGGGAGCGCATCCACCTCCACGGCCAGAACGGGTCGGGCAAGTCGAGCCTGCTGGCTTGCATCGCTGGTGCCGTGCGACCCGATTCGGGGTCCATCACGGTGGCGGGCAAGAAGGTCACCCCGCGGGTCAGCCTGTTCGGAAAGGTCGGGTACCTGCTCCAGAACCCGCAGCGCCAGCTCTTCGAGGACACGGTCCACGAGGAGGTGGCGTTCTCGCTGAAGCGGCTTCGGCTCCCAGCGTCAGCCGTGGACCGCCAGGCCACGGAGGCGCTCGAGACCTGCGAGGCTGGCCATCTGGCGACCAGGTTGCCCCTGTCCCTCAGCTTCGGCGAACAGCACCGCGTGGCGCTCGCGTCGGTGCTGGCGCCGCGACCCGAGCTGCTGCTCCTCGACGAACCCTTCTCCGGGCTCGACCTGCAACAGAGGATCCGGCTGCTCAGGATCCTCTCCAGCCTGCGGGACAGGTACGGCACCACCGTCTTGATGGCCTCCCACGATCTCGTCCTCGATCCGAGCTGGTCGGATCGCAGGCTCACCCTGGAGAACGGCACGCTTGCGTGATCACACGGCGTTCAGGCAGCGGCGAATCCGGACGAGCGACTACGCCTGCCAGTACATGGCGGTCGATTCCTTCGTGCACCGTCTCGGAGCCGGTGCGAAGCTCCTCATCGGAGCCCTGCTGGGCGCGGCCGCAGTGCTGGCCCATGAGCCCTGGTCTCTTGGCGTGGTGCTGGCCCTGAACGCCGGATACTACTTCGGCGCGCGCTTGACCCTCTCCGGCCTGTGGCGAGACACGCGCTACCTGCTCGTCCAGTCGGTCATCATCATGGGGCTGTATGCGGCGCGCTACGGCGTACCGGCTGGTCTGTGGCCTGGCCTGCAGATCGCCTTGCAGATCGGGCTCTTCTTCGTTCCCGGCGTCGTGTTTCTGCGGACGACCCAGGCTTCGCAGATGATGCGCGGGCTCGGCAAGGTCCTGCCGTATCGCCTGTCCTTCCTGGTGTTCACGAGCTTCCGCTTCGTGCCGCTGTTCGCGCGGGAGATCCGGCAGATCGCCATGGCCCAGCGGCTCCGGGGAGCGCGGCTGTCGGGGGTGGACTTGCTGAATCCGGGCAACTGGCGAGACATGTTCCACTGCCTGATGATCCCCTTGCTCGTCCGCGCCTTGAAGACCTCCGACGAGGTGGCGCTCTCGGCGGAAGGAAGGGGATTCGGGATCCGGCCCGAGCGGACGTATTTCGACGCGCTGCTCGCGCAGAAGGCCCTCCCGGATGGCGACCGGGACGACGATGCCCCCTCCGGATCGATTGGGCCGCAGGCCTCGGTTTGCGGCTCGACAGATCGATCCGCCGGTTCCAAAGCCAGCGGGCGCGGCGTCGCCCGGCGGATGACGTCGCGAGAGGACCCATGACACGGGACATCCGATTCCTCGGCCGGCGCTTCACCCTGCGCGAGGCCCTCCTCCTGGGGTTCTGCGCCACGTTCATCGTGCTGACCCGGGCGGCCCTCCGGCTGCATTTCTCACTGCCCGGGCACTCGATGTTCTTCTTGACCTTCTTTCTCCTCATGGCGCGAGGTTGCGTGCCGAAGATCGGCGCGGCCACGCTGGTCGGCGTCATCTCCGGCCTCGTGTGCATGCTGCTCGGGATGGCGAAGCTGGGACCGCTGATCGTGGCCAATTTCATCTTGCCAGCCATGGTCGTAGACCTCGCCGGTTTCGCCTACCCCCGGATGGTGAGGAGCTACATCGCCTGTCTCCTCGTCGGAGTGATCGCGTCGGCCACCAAGGGCGTGACGGGGATCTTGCTGGACTACCTCATGGGCATGGACCCTGATGTCGTCGTGCGACACGTCTTCATCGCGACGATAGCGAGCGCGATCTTCGGCGCGCTGGGCGCGTTCATGGTCCCCCCCGTCATCCGGCGATTGCAAGCGAACGACCTGATCCCGTCGTCGGAGAGATGAGTTCTCGTCCGACGGTCGTGCGCCCATCGCTACGATCCGCAGCCGTCACGCACACATCCCCGCCGGGAGCCCCGCCGGAGCCTCGCGCCCGCTTGCCACGCCCGGGATCGTCCTTACGCTCGAGGCATGAAGCGCGAACACGAACCCGAGGCGTCGCAGGCGCAGGACGTGGAGCTGGACCAGGGCTGCATCCTGTGCGGCGGCGCACTCTCGCTGCGGGTGGTGGGAAGCTCCGCCGCCACCTACTGCCGGAGCTGCCGCTGGATCTCGCGACCACACCTGCACCACCACCACGACGGGGTGCAGCTCTTCCACCCATCGCGGATGGTCGCCTGATAGCGCATGCCACATGAACTGACGCTCGAGATGGGGGGCGCGGGGGGAGA
>Ga0154716_1102_pt2 | contig 9983 bp, 9 predicted proteins | sample Rifle2008BG16ft_FD_105724 | JGI IMG/M metagenome (GOLD analysis project Ga0154716, IMG submission 105724) | Anaeromyxobacter sp. RBG_16_69_14
TCGCGGCAGGGATGGAGCTGGCCGGCGCACCGCTCGCGTACAAGACCACGCTGCAGGGGCCGCTGGCTGCCATCGGGGACGGGTTCTTCTGGACCGCGCTGCGGCCCTTCTTCGGCGCGCTGGCCGCACTCGGCGCCCTGCTCTTCGGCTGGCCGGCGGTCGTCCTGACGCTTACGATCTACAATGCGATCCACCTCGCGCTGCGCATCGGCCTGTTCCGGGCGGGTTACAGCCAAGGCGACGCCATCATAGGCGCCATCGCCCGGTTGTCGCTGCCCGCGGCCGCCGACAGGCTGCGGCTGGGAGGAGCGGCGCTGTGTGGCCTGTCCGCCGCCACGGTGGCCGCGCGCGCCGAGTTCCTGACGCGTTCCGGCACCGTGCCGGTCGCGGTGCTGGCCGCGGCGGTCGGCTACCTGGCCCTCGCGCGCGGGGTGCGCCTTCTTCCAGCCACGTACGCCGCCATTCTCGCCGGCGTCGGCGCGGCCATCGCCGCCGGCCGCTTTCACGGGAGCCCCTAGCGGGGAGCCCCAACAGGGAGCCTCCAGTGAGCATCGCCATTGACGTCGAACGGTTGGAGCGCCCCGCGAACGCGCCCTATCTCGGTCCGGAGGAGCACTAGAGCATGCCGCGCCTCGAGCGAAGTTTTCTGATCGTGAACTTGCTCGGCCTGCATGCGCGCGCCGCCGCGCAGCTCGTCCAGACCGCCAACCGCTACAAGGCCGAGGTGCAGGTCGAAAAGGACGGGCTGGAGGTGAACGGCAAGAGCATCATGGGCGTCCTGACGCTGGCCGCCGCCAAGGGCGCACAGATCGCTGTATCCTGCGAGGGCGAGGACGCCGAGGCGGCCATGGCAGCGCTCGCGGTCCTGATCGAGAACGGGTTCGGGGAGAAGTGAGGACGATGGGCTCTTCCACCACGCTGATGGGACTCGCGGCCAGCCCAGGCATCGCGGTGGGGCGCTGCTGGCCGGTCGATCAGCGCAAGGTGAAGACGCCCAAGCGCCGGATCGAGCAGGAGGAGGTGCAGGGCGAGCTCGGGCGCCTGCGCGCCGCGCTCGAGGCTGCCGACGAGCAGCTCGCCACCGTGCGCCGGAAGGTGGAGGAGCTCGAGGGCTCCGAGCACACCGCCATCATCGACATGCACCGGATGATGCTGAAGGACGAGATGCTGCTGTCGGAGGTCCGTCGCCTGGTGCGCGACGACAAGGTGAACGCCGAGTGGGCGGTGAAGCGCGCCGTGCGCAAGATCAAGAGCGCCTTCAGCGACATCGCCGACGAGTACTTCAAGGAGCGGCGCGCCGACGTCGACTACGTCGGCGAGCGCATCATCAAGAACCTCATGGGCGAGGTGGTAGATCTGGAGGAGCCTCCCCCCGACGGCTCCATCGTCATCGCGCACGATCTCTCGCCCGCCGACACCGCGCTCCTCCTCCACGAGCGCAAGGTGGCTGCCTTCGTCACCGACGCGGGCACCAAGACCTCGCACACCGCCATCGTGGCGCGCGCGCTGGAGATCCCGGCGGTGGTAGGCGTCGGGCGCATCAGCGCTCTCGCCGACAAGGGAGCCTGGATCATCGTCGACGGGCAGCGGGGGATCGTCGTCCTGAACCCCTCGCCGCAGGAGCGCTCCGACTACGACGACGCCCGTGAGCGGTGGCTCGCCCACGAGCGGGAGCTGATGGCGACGAGAGACCTGCCTGCCACCACCGTGGACGGCGTCTCGGTCCGGCTCGCAGGCAACATCGAGTTCGCCGAGGAGGTGAAGAGCCTCCTCGATCACGGCGGCGAGGGCGTGGGCCTCTACCGCACCGAGTTCCTGTACATGGGGCGGACCGACCTCCCCGACGAGGAGGAGCACTACCGGAACTACAGGCAAGTACTGGAGGCCCTGGCGCCGCGGCCGGTGACCATCCGCACCTTCGACCTCGGCGGCGACAAGCTCCCCACCGGCGCGCGCAGCCACGATGAGAACCCGGCCCTCGGCCTGCGCGCGCTACGCTACTGCCTTCGCCACCCCGACATGTTCCGCCTCCAGCTGCGGGGGCTCCTGCGAGCGAGCGTGCACGGGAACCTCCGGGTCATGTTCCCCATGGTGTCGGGCCTGGGGGAGCTGCGGGCCGCCAAGCGCGCCTTCATGGAATCGCGCGAGGAATTGCGCCGGGAGGGGATCGAGACGCGCATGCCGCCCGTCGGCATCATGGTGGAGCTCCCGAGCGCCGCCGTCATCGCAGACCGGCTCGCCAAGGAGTGCGAGTTCCTCTCCATCGGAACGAACGACCTCATCCAGTACACCATGGCGATCGACCGGCAGAACAAGGACGTCGCTTACCTGTACCGGCCGCTGCACCTGGCAGTGCTCCGGATGCTCAAGTTCATCTGCGAGGCCGGCCAGGCAGCCGGCATACCGGTCTCCATGTGCGGCGAGATGGCGGGCGACCCGTTGAACGTGCTCGTGCTGCTCGGGCTCGGCCTGTCCGAGCTGTCCATGATCAGCGCGTCGGTGCCGCTCGTGAAGCGGGTGCTGCGCGCGGCGTCGGCTGCGGATGGAAAACGGCTGCTGGAGAGGCTGCTCGAGCTCTCGGCCGCCAGCGACATCGAGAGGGAGGTTCGGGCCGAGATGGCGCGCAAGTTCCCCGGGCTACTCGAGAACGGCGCCCGGGCGTCGCCGATCACGGGCTAGTGCGGACGCCGCTGGCTTCGGGGACCGTCGGTGGGTCGGGAAGGGGTGCGCCTCCGACACACGCCCTGCTCCGTGGGCAACCAGTCATCCGTTATGTTGACAGCATCGCGCGTGAGCGCGTAGCTTCGCGGGCCACTCCGGGGCGCCCCGGATGACTCCGAAGGACCGAGAAGGGGACCAGAAGACATGCCGGCAACCGACTACCTGTTCACCTCGGAGTCCGTGACGGAGGGCCATCCAGACAAGATGGCCGACCAGGTCTCGGATGCCGTCCTCGACGCGGTGCTCGGTCAAGACAAGAAGGGCCGCGTGGCCTGCGAGACACTGCTCAAGACAGGCTACGTCATGATCGCGGGCGAGATCACCACCAGCGCCCGCGTCGACTATCCGCGCCTCGCCCGAGACGTGGTGAAGCGCATCGGCTACACCGGCAGCGAGATGGGCTTCGACGGAAACACCTGCGCGGTGCTGGTCGCCGTCGATCAGCAGTCCCCTGACATCGGCCAAGGCGTGGACACCGGCGGCGCCGGGGACCAGGGAATGATGTTCGGGTATGCCTGCGACGAGACGCCGGAGCTGATGCCGGCGCCCATCACGTATGCGCACGCGGTGACGCGCCAGCTCGCCAAGGCCCGCCGAGGCGGCGTCGGTTTCCTGCGCCCGGACGGCAAGAGCCAGGTCTCCGTCGAGTACCGCGGTGGCAAGGTCGCCCGCATCGACACGGTGGTGGTGTCGACCCAGCACTCGGCCGACGTCTCGAACAAGAAGCTGCACGCCGCCGTCCGCGAAGAGGTCATCGCGAAGGCGCTCCCGAAGAAGCTCGTCGACAGGAAGACCAAGGTGTTCATCAACCCGACCGGCCGCTTCGTCGTCGGCGGGCCGATGGGCGACACCGGCGTCACCGGCCGCAAGATCATCGTCGACACCTACGGCGGGATGGGCCGCCACGGCGGCGGCGCATTCAGCGGCAAAGATCCCTCCAAGGTGGACCGCTCGGCCGCCTACATGGGCCGCTACATCGCGAAGAACGTGGTCGCGGCCGGCCTCGCACGGCGCTGCGAGGTCCAGGTCGCCTACGCCATCGGCGTCGCGGAGCCCGTCTCGGTGATGGTGGACACCTTTGGCACGGGGGCGGCTCCGGAGGACAAGATCGCCGCCGCCGTCCGCGAGGTCTTCACCTTCACCCCGCGCGCGATCATCGAGGGGCTCGACCTCTTGCGGCCCATCTACGAGAAGACCGCCGCGTACGGCCACTTCGGAAGAACCGAGAAGGAGTTCACCTGGGAGCGGGTGGACAGGAAGGACGCGCTCCGGGAGGCGGTCGGTCTCTCCAAGGCCAGGGCCGTCGGGGCGTAGCGGATCCATCCCCGCGCCACGAAGCGGGCCCGACTCCGCACCCTGTACAACGCCAGGCCATCGCGCAGAGGGCATCACGGGACAGCCCTGGCGGTCCGCCCGGCGCGCCCCTACAATCCGCGCCCATGACTCTCCTCGTCGCGGCGGTGCTGGGCGTGGTGCAGGCCCTGACCGAGTTCCTCCCGGTCTCCTCGACCGCACACCTCCTCGTCTTCGGAGAGCTCTTCGGACAGAGCCTCGCGGATGAGCAGTTTCGCGCCTTCGTCGCCATCATCCAGACCGGCACCACCCTCGCCGTCATCGTGTACTTCCGCGTCGAGCTGTGGACACTCGCGAGCACGGCGATCTCGGGGCTCGCTCGAGGCCGACCCCTGGAAAGACCCGAGGCGCGCCTGGCCTGGCTCATCACCCTCGGCACCATCCCGGCGGCGGTGGCCGGGAAGCTCCTCGAGCGGCGCATCGAGGCGTTCGGGAACCTCGTCATCGCCTTCTCGTTGGTGGCGTGGGGCCTGATCCTGCTCGCCGCGGAGCGCTTCGCCACGCACCACCGGAGACTCTCCGACGTCGCCGTCAGGGACGCCATCGCCATCGGCGCCGGCCAGGCCTTGGCGCTCATCCCCGGCACGTCGCGCTCCGGCGCCACCATCACCACCGGCATAGCGCTGGGCCTTACGCGCGAGGACGCGGCGCGCTTCAGCTTCCTCCTCTCCGTACCCATCACGCTTGGTGCAGGACTCTACAAGCTGAACAAGATGTTGCCAGCGCTCGCCGGGCACCCGGACTGGGCGGGCGCGACCCTGCTCGGCACGCTCGTCGCGCTCGTCGCGGGTTACGTCGTCATCGGATGGCTCCTCGAATACCTGAGGACGCGCACGACCTACGTGTTCGTCGCCTGGCGCATCTTCGCGGGCGCGCTCATCGCGGTGCTGCTCTGGAGCGGCGTGCTCCCCGCCGACGAGGCGCGACGGCCACCGTCCGCGCCCACCGCGAGCGCCCCGACGCCATCGCCTCCCCCGATGTCTCGATGATCGCAATGGACCGGCTGCGCGCAACACTGGCCGCGCGGGCTCCCGGGAGCTTCAAGTTCGAGTCGCTCCGGCCCGAGCTGTTGCCCGAGGGCGGCCTGCACCACGCGGCGGTGCTGGTTCCGCTCTTCGAGCACGAGGGAGAAGCGCACGTTCTGCTCACGCGACGCCGCCACGACCTCAGCCGCCACGCCGGCCAGGTGAGCTTCCCCGGCGGTCGCATCGAGGCCGGAGAAGAGCCGCTGTCGGCGGCACTGCGCGAGGCGCAGGAAGAGGTAGGGCTCGACCCGACGCGCGTGGAGGTGCTCGGGCGCCTCGACGAAACCCTCGTCCTGGTGACGGGCTTTCGCTTGACGCCGTGGGTAGGCCTGGTGCCATATCCGTACCCTTACCTGGCGCACCCCGCTGAGGTGGAGGACATCCTGTACGTCCCGCTCTCGGCCCTGGCGCGCCCCGGCGTCCACCGGATCGAGGAACGCGAGGCCTATGGCGACCTGCACGAGGTTCACTTCTACGACTTGCCAGAAGTGACCATCTGGGGCGCCACCGCGCGCGTCCTGCACCAGCTGCTCACCCTGTGGAGCCCTCGGTGAAGCTCTATCCTGTCGTGATGGCCGGGGGCTCCGGCACCCGGTTCTGGCCGCTCTCGCGCAAGGGCCGGCCCAAGCAGTTCCTGCACTTGCTCGGCGACGCGCCCCTCCTCGCCGCTACCGTGGCCCGCTTGCCACCGCTGGCGAAGCTCGATCGCACCTACGTGGTATGTGGCCCGGCGCACGCTCGGACGGTGAAGAAGATGCTGCCGGAGCTCCCCCCGGAGAACGTCCTCGTGGAGCCGTGCGCGCGCAACACCGCGCCCTGCGTGGGCCTGGCCGCGCTCCACGTCGTGCGCCGCGATCCCGAGGGCATCATGGCGATGCTGCCCGCGGACCACCATGTCGCGCGCAAGGCCGCCTTCCGCGACGCTCTGGCCGCCGCCGCGGCGGTGGCGGAGCAGGGCGCCATCACCACCATCGGCGTGCGGCCCAATCGGCCCGAGACCGGCTACGGATACCTGAAGGTGGGGCCGCGCATGCCCCCTCCACGCCGGACGCCGACCAAGGCGAGTCGAAGCCGCCAGGGAAACCCTCAGCGAGGCCTCCTACCGCACAAGGTCGACTGCTTCGTCGAGAAGCCCGACGCCGCCACCGCCGCCGGTTACCTGGCGGGGGGCGACTACCTCTGGAACAGCGGCATCTTCGTGTTCCGCGCCGACGTCATCCTGGAAGAGATCCGCCGCACCATGCCGGCCCTCGGCGAGCAGCTCGAGTCCATCGGCACCGCGCTCGGGACTCCCCGCGCAACGCGCGTGCTCAAGAAGGTGTTCCCCGAGTGCCCCTCGATCTCCATCGACTACGGCGTCATGGAGAAGAGCGACCGCATCGCCGTGATTCCGGCCGACTTCGGCTGGAGCGACGTCGGCAGTTTCGCGGCGCTCTCCGAGGTGCGCGCACGGGATGCTCAAGGGAACGTCACCGAGGGGGACGCGCTCATCCTGGACGGAAAGGACAACGTGGCGATCGCTCATCCCGGGCGGCTCCTCGCCATGGTCGGTGTCGACGACGTGATCGCCGTCGACGCCGGCGATGTGGTGCTGGTCTGCCGGCGTGACAGGGCACAGGACGTCCGCAAGGCCGTGGAAGAGCTGAAGCGACGGGGGCGAGAGGATCTCCTCTAGGAGGAACTCGGCTACGGGCTGCGGGCTACAGGCTGCGGGCCACGGCCCTTCGGCACCCCGGCCGTCCTCGTTTCGTGCGAAGGGGTCGGCCCAGCCGGTGCCGCAACTGACTCGCCTTGCGCGGCGACCGGCAACCCGTCTCCCATGCACGAGTTGTGGCCGCCTCACATACACCAACGCGAGGTCTCGAGACCCATGGCGAGCACGATCTCTCCCACCCTCTTCCGCGAGTATGACATCCGTGGCCTCGTGGATCAGGACATGACGGATCAGGCGGTGCACCTCATCGGGAAAGGCCTCGGCACGATGGTCGTCGCGGCAGGTGGCTCGAAGGTGGTGGTCGGGCGCGACTGCCGCCTCTCCGGCGGGCGCTTCGCCGAGATGATGATCACCGGCCTCAACGCGACCGGGGTCGACGTGATCGACCTCCGGGTGGTGCCGACGCCGCTCACCTACTTCGCCGCCAACACGCTCGACGTCGACGGGCTCTGCATGATCACGGGCTCGCACAACCCACCCGAGTACAACGGGCTCAAGGTCGGCGTCGGGAAGACCACGCTGCACGGCGAAGGGATCCAGGAGCTGCGCCGGCTCGTGGAGTCGGGGAAGTTCATCCATGGAAAGGGTACGACGGAGGTCCACGACATCGTCAGGCCTTACATGGAGTACGTGCGGGAGAACCTCCGGCTCGGCGCGCGCAAGCTCAAGGTGGTGGTCGACGCGGGGAACGGAACGGGTGGCGTGGTGGCGGTACCGCTCTTCCAGGCGCTCGGGATCGAGGTGATCCCGCTCTTCATCGAGATGGACGGCAACTTCCCCAACCACCACCCCGATCCGACCGTCGAGAAGAACCTCGAGCATCTCAGGCAAAAGGTGCTGGAGGTGAAGGCCGACCTCGGCATCGCGTACGACGGCGACGCCGACCGCGTGGGAGCCGTGGACGAGAAGGGTGGCGTCCTCTGGGGGGACCAGCTCATGATCCTCTTCTCGCGCGCGCTGCTGGAGGAGAACCCGGGCGCGGCCATCGTCGGGGAGGTGAAGTGCTCGATGAACCTCTACGACGACATCGCGAAGAAGGGTGGGCGGCCCATCATGTGGAAGGCGGGCCACAGCCTCATCAAGGCGAAGATGAAGGAGGAGAAGGCGCTCCTCGCCGGCGAGATGAGCGGCCACATCTTCTTCGGGCATCGGTGGTTCGGCTTCGACGACGCGATCTACGCCTCGGGCCGGTTGCTCGAGCTCGTGTCGCGCGTGGAGGGCCCGCTCTCGTCGCTGCTGGCCGACGTGCCGCGAACCTTCTCCTCGCCGGAGATCCGGGTCGACTGTCCGGAGGATAAGAAGTTCGAGGTCGTGCGCCGCGCACAGCAATGGTTCGCCTCGCGCTACGACACCGTAATGGTCGACGGCGTGCGGGTGAGCTTCCCCGACGGCTGGGGTCTCGTCCGCGCATCCAACACCCAGCCCCTGCTCGTCCTGCGCTTCGAGGCCACCAGCGACCAGCGCTTGAAGGAGATCGGCGCGCTCGTCTCCGGCAAGGTGGACGAGCTGAAGAAGGAGGTCGGCGCATGAGGCACCCCCTCATTGTCCATTGTCGTACCCGTGCCCGCGCCTCACAGCGGCGACCAGTTGATGTGATTCTCCAGCGTCACCGCCGCCGCTGTGAGCTGATGTCCGGCGCCTTGCGGCGCCTCAGGCGGAGGGGAGAACTCTCCCCCCCCCATCTCGAGCGTCAGTTCATGTGGCATGCGCTATCACACCGGGAGCCGCTGTGAAGTGTCCGGAACACGAGTCGGATGGTGCGATGCCGTAACCTGGGCTCGGGCTCGGACAGGAAATGAGAGTGAGGGCGAATGGCGGCGCTCGCGATGGGGATCGATCTCGGGGGCACGAACGCTCGCGCGGCGGTGGTTGACCGCGACTCGGGCGAGATCGTGGCCGCGCACAAGGAGCCGCACCGCGAGCGCTCCCCCGCGGTGGTGGCAGAGACCGTCGCACGCGCGGTCCGCCAGTCGGGCAGGGCTGCCGGGATGGAGCCAGTGGCCTTCGGCCACGTCGGCGTCGGCGTGGCCGGCCAGTGTCTCGGCCGGACCGGCGTCGTGCTCAACGCCCCCAACCTCGGCTGGCGAGACGTGCCGTTCGGCGAGCTGCTCGAGCGGGCGCTGGGCGTGCGCGTGCGCATCGCGAACGACCTTTCGACCGCTGCGTGGGGCGAGCAGCGCTTCGGCGCCGCCCGCGGGCTCGATGACGTGGCGCTCGTGTTCGTCGGCTCGGGCGTGGGGTCCGGGCTCATCCTGGGCGGGCGCCTCCACGACGGCCACCGCGGCGTGGCGGGCGAGCTCGGACACGTGAAGGTGCGACCCATGCGGCCGGACACGGCGGTGCGCCGCTGCGGCTGCGGCGAGATGGGCTGCCTCGAGGCCTACACGAGCGGAATGAACATCGCCGCACGCGTACGCGAGGAGCTCACGGCGGGTGCCACCTCCGTCGTCCGCGACCTCGTCCAGGGCGACCTCGATCGCGTCAATGCGACGGTGCTGGACACGGCTTGCGCGCGCGGCGACACCTACGCGAGGGCCCTCTGGGAGGAGGTTGCGGACCTGCTCGGCACCGCCATCGCCGCGCTCGTCACCCTGTTGAACCCCGCGCGCGTCATCCTCGGCGGCGGCGTCATCCTGGGTTGCCCGGAGCTGCAGAGCAGGGTACGTGAGGTCTTCGACGCACGAGTATCGCGCAGCGCGGCAGCGGGGCTCTCGCTCGAGCGGGCCTTCCTCGGCGACGACGCCGGCGTCATCGGGGCAGCGCTGCTCGAATGAAGCTACAGCTCGAATCGAATGGTGTACGGGATCTCCGTCGCGACCGCCTCGCCGTCCTTCTTCGCCGGGCGGAAGCGGCAGTACACCTTCGCGCTCCTCTGGGCCACCGACCCGAAGCCGTGTCCGGGGTCGCGTAGCACCATGACGTCCCGCACGTGCCCCACCTCGTCCACGACGAGGCGAAGCTTCACCTCTCCCTCGATCCCGAGCCGCCTCGCCTCCTCCGGGTACTCCGACTTCGGGATATCGCAGCCGAGCGGCTCGGGGAGGCTCGTCACCTGCGTGGGGAGCGCATAGCGCTCGGCCAGGCGAGGCTTCCCTTCCTCGGGGCCCTCGCCCTTCCCCGCCGCCTTGCCGTAGAGCGTATTGCGAAGTCGGAGTACCCGGAGGAGGCGA
>Ga0154716_1034_pt1 | contig 9950 bp, 8 predicted proteins | sample Rifle2008BG16ft_FD_105724 | JGI IMG/M metagenome (GOLD analysis project Ga0154716, IMG submission 105724) | Anaeromyxobacter sp. RBG_16_69_14
CTGGCGCCCTGCGGCGCGCCGCGCGCGGCAACCAGCGCGAGGGTGAGCTGCTGGCGCAGGTCGTCACGGTCGCCCTGAAGCTCCCTGCGCCGGGGGTACTCCTGCCGGTCCTCGCCTCGTCCTGTGCGGGCGACCCCCACGCGCTCGATCCCGGTGAGCCGCTCGCATCCCTCGCCCTGCGAGCCGCGGCAGCCGTGGCCGGCTGGACGCAGCTCCCGGGCACCGCGGCTGCGCGGCGCCGGCTCTGGAGCGAGGTGGGCGTCGACTGCGACCCGCTCTCTGCGCAGGTGCTCGTCCTCGGCCTTCGGCTCCAAGGGGACATGCTCCTCGCCCGCCACTTGCGCGAGGCGGCCGAGGCGGGGGAACCCCGCCGCGTGACGCTGCGCGAAGCCGCTCGCAGCGAGATCGCCGTGGCGAGCGGAACCCCCGTCTTCGCCTGCGAGAACCCGGCGGTCGTCTCTGCCGCCGCGGACGTCCACAGCGGTCGCTGCGCCGCGCTCGTCTGCCTGGAGGGTGTGCCGTCGACAGCGGCGATGCACCTCCTCGGCGCCCTCGCCGGTACCGGCGCATCCCTGCGCGTCCACGCCGACTTCGACTGGGCGGGCTTGCGGATCTCCGCGCTGGTCGCCCAGGCCACACGCGCCGCGCCTTGGCGCTTCGGGGCGGACGACTACCGGGCCGCGCTCGGCGGCGGCAGGCATGGCCCGGCGCTTTCCGGCCGGCCAGCGCCCTCGCCCTGGGACGAGGGCCTCGCGCATGCCATGGCCGGCGCCGGCGTGAGCGTTCCCGAGGAGCAGGTGATCGAGCATCTGCTGCACGATCTCGCGGCTACCTAGGTTCCTTCGGGGTTCCCGGGCCGCCCGTCACCGGCCGCCTCCGCGAGCGCCCTGGGAGTGAAGGCATTGTAGGCCGCGGTGAGGGTGAGCGCGAGGAGCGCGGCGGCGATCCCGAGCGCCGTGTTCACGTAGGGCGGCGCGGACAGCGCGATGCGCAGGAGCACGGTCGCCACGGCGAGGCCGGAGTTCCGGAACACCACCTGGAACGTGGAACTGTAGCGAAGCGAGAGCAGCACCACCAGGATGTCCGCGAAGATGAGCAGCGTGTAGAACTGCTCGAAGAAGTCGTGCGGCCGCTCGAAGCGCAGGGCGTGGGACACGACCGAGCGGAGGCCGACCACCGTGAAGACCGTCAGGAGCCCGAGGGCGATGGCCTTCTTCGCCACGATGAACGCGCGCCGATCCCGTGGATCGCCCGGGGCGGGCTGGTGGCGCTGTAACCGGTAGTACAAGCCGATCAGGACGAAGATGGCCACCGCCCCCGCGCTGTTGGCGAGCATCTCGAGGACGCGGAAGCGGAGCTGCTCCCAACGCAGAGGTTCGTCGAGGTTCGCGAACACCTCGAAGGCGTGCCTGAGCTGGATGAGGCTGAAGATCTCGAGCTGCTTGCCGGCGGCGTTTGAGATGGAGTGGGAGATACCGAAGACGAGCCCGACCACCTCGAAGGAGAGCAGGAGGTAGAAGGCGAGCTCGATCGCCGGGAAATGGCTTCTCGGAACCGACGCGGCGACGCTCTGCGGCAGGAGCCCGCGCCGTCCCAGCTCGATGACGAAGAGCCCCAGGAGGAAGCCGACGACCAGCAGGGACGCTACAAAGTGCCTGACGCGCACGCCTTCCCAGCGCGCCTCGAGCCAGTCGAAGCAGGCGACGACGGCGCAAGCCGGCGCGCGGCTGCGGTCGGGCGCCGGCGATCCGATCATCTGGGATGAGCTGCCGGAGCGCGCCACCTCGGCGGTCCCGCGGCAGCCACCTGCCTGGTTGGAAAGGGGATGTGCATGCCTCAGGGTACCACGGCGGTGCCCACCCTCAAGGACGAGCTTGCCGCGCAGCCTGGCCAAGGCGAGGGTAGTCTTGTTCCGATAAAGGGGGGCGGGCTTGACGAAGGTCTGGACGTCTTCCGTGAAACAACCGTAGCCTAGAACGAGGGCACACCAATCAACGCAAACGTCATTCGCCGACGACGACCAATCATATTGCAACGGGGGGTTCACGATATGAAGATCCGTAACAAGACAGTTCTTTCCGGCGCCATTTCGGTGGTCGTGTCCGTCATCGTGACGACCCTGGTAATCTTGAGCCTCATGCGCGCCGAGTTGACCCGCCAGGCCATTGAGTACCAGAACGCGAAATTGAGGATGCTTCACGAGCTTCTCAGGCAGAAGGGCGAACCCGAAGTCGTGGACGGCAAGTTGCAGTTCGGAAATTACGTGGCCAACTGGAACCACGAAGTCGTCGACAAGCTCACGGCCCTCGCCGGGGGAACGGCGACAATATTTCTCCGTGACACCCGGATCGCCACGAACGTCCGGAAAGAGGACGGCTCGCGGGCCGTGGGCACTACCCTGGTCGGCCCCCCCAGGGATGCCATCAATCAAGGAAAGCCGTATCGTGGCGAGGCCGACATCCTCGGCGTCCCCTACTTCACGGCCTATGACCCCCTCCTCGACGCGCAGGGTCGGACCATAGGCGTGCTCTACGTGGGCGTGAAGCAGGAGGATTTCTTCCAATCATTCCGCCACCTGGTCCTCGTCGCGGGCGGCGTCGCCGTGCTGATGGCGCTCGTCTTCGGGCTGGTGGTCTCGTACGCCACGGGCCGCCTGATCAGGCGACTCTCGGGCCTCGCCAAGGCCGCCGACGCGGTCAGCATGGGCGAGGAGCTCGACACGCCTCTGACGACCACGAGCCAGGACGAGGTCGCGGAGCTGGCCAAGTCCATCGACCGCCTCCGCCAAAGTATGCGCGAGGCGCTGAGACGCCTCAAGCCTGGTTGGACTGCGTGAGACACCTACACAGGAGACTGCACGGTAAAGTCACTTGCGAGCTGCCTCATTCATGTTGACAGCTTCCTGAACTCGCCGTACAGGGTTTACTGTACGGCATTTCGAAACAAGCACCTCGTTCGCCTTCGAACTCACTTTCGTCGACCTCCGAGCATTCTGAGCGGTTCACGAAGAGAGGTTCGTCTTCATTCCTGGAACTGGCACGAGGTCTCGCACGAGTCCTCGCCTGCCATGTTCGACGGCAACGGCGCTTACCACGCGATCCGCCGGCAATGGCCGCGCGAAAGGGATACGCCATGCCTCTCGACCGAAGGACGTGGTTGAAGCTCGCCGCCGGCGGCGGCATCGGGCTGTCGCTGAGCGAGCTGGTCGACGCTCGCTCCGTGCGCGCGAGCGCGGCGAGCACGAAGCTGGAAGGAGCGAGGGAGGCCACGACTGCTTGCAACTTCTGCTCCTGCGGCTGCGGGATCATCTGCCACGTCAAGGACGGGAAGCTCGTCCACCTGGAGGGCGATCCGGACCACGTCGTCAACCGCGGCGCCCTGTGCAGCAAGGGCGCGGCCATGGTCGCCGCCCATGGCTCGGAGCAACGCCTGCGCGTGCCGCTCCGCCGGGCTCCGGGCGGCGACCGCTGGCAGGAGATCTCGTGGGACGAAGCGTTGGAGCGGCTCGCCCGGAAGATGCAGTCGACGCGCGACGCTCACTGGGTCGCGGGTGAGACGGTCGGCGGCGTCGAGCTCCCGGTGAACCGAACCGACGCCATCGCGCTCCTGGGCGGCGCCCAGAACACCAACGAGGAGTGCTATCTCTTCAACAAGATGGGCCGCCTCCTCGGCACCAACTACGTGGAGCACCAGGCACGGCTTTGACACAGCCCCACGGTCCCCGGTCTGGGGGCAACGTTCGGCCGCGGCGCCATGACCAACCACTGGATCGATCTGCAGAACGCGAAGGTCTTCCTCATCGAGGGGAGCAACGCCGCCGAGAACCACGCGATGACGATGAAGTGGATCCGCAAGGCCAAGGATCGCGGCGCCATCGTCATTCACGTCGACCCGCGCTTCAACCGCACCTCCTCCATCGCTGACCTCTACGCCCGCATCCGCCCCGGCGCCGACATGGCCTTCCTGGGCGCGGTCATCCACTACATCCTCGAGCGCCGGCTGTACGACAAGGAGTACGTCGAGCTCCACACCAACGCGCTCTTCGTCACGAACGCCGATTTCGGCTTCGCCGACGGGGTCTTCACCGGCTACGACCGCGAGAAGCACAGCTACTCCACCGCGACCTGGACGTACCAGGTCAACGAGAAGAGCGGGAAGCCCATCAAGGCAGCGAGCCTCGACGACCCGCGCACCGTCTTCGCCAGGATGCGATCGCACTATGCGCGCTACACGCTGAAGGTGGGCGCGGCGATCTCGGGGATCCCGGCCAAGACGATCCAGCGCATCGCCGAGATCTTCGCGCGGAACCGGCCGGGCACGATCCTGTACGCGCTCGGAATGACCCAGCATACCGTGGGGATCCAGAACATCCGATCCTACGCTATCTTACAGCTGCTCCTCGGGAACATGGGTAAACCAGGCGGCGGCGTGAACGCGCTTCGCGGCGAGCCCAACGTGCAGGGCGCTTGCGACATGTCCGTCCTGAACGGCTACATGTTCGGCTACCTCAGCGCGCCCAGCCACGACCAGCCCACGCTGCAGTCCTGGACGAAGGCGAACGGCACCTTCCGGCGCAAGTTCCTGGTCAACGGCCTCAAGGCCTGGTTCGGCGACAACGCCACGGCCGAGAACGAGTTCGGCTACGGATGGCTGCCGAAAAGGAGCGGATCCCGGGACTACTCCGTGTACGGGATGATCGACGCCGCCTACGCCGGGACGTTGAAGCTCATGTGGATCATGGGGCAGAACCCGCTCGTCACGAATCCCAACTTGAACTACGTGCACGCGGCGCTGTCGAAGCTCGACACGCTGGTCGTCTCGGAGCTCTGGGACACGGAGACGGCCAGCTTCTGGCAGCGGCCTGGGGCGGACCCAAAGTCGATTTCAACCGAGGTGCTGCTCCTCCCCGCCGCCTACTTCATGGAGAAGGAGGGGACCATCCCCGGCTCGGGCCGACTGGTGCAGTGGCGCCACGCCGCCGTGCGCCCGCCGGGCCAGGCGCGGCCCGATCTCGCGGTCGTCGATGCCGTGTTCCGCAAGGTCCGCGACCTCGTCCGTGGATCGCCCCACCCCAGGGACGCGCCCATCCTGAAGGCGGCCTGGGCCTATCCGGCCGAGGGCGGGGCCGAGGCCGTGCTGCGGGAGATCAGCGGTCGGAACCTCCGGACCGGCGAGCTCGTCAAGAAGATCCCGGACCTCGAAGCGGACGGTTCGACCTCCTCGGGCAGCTGGATCTACGCGGGCGTCTTCGGCGGCGGGAAGAACCTCTCCAAGCGCCGCGACGCGAAGACCGACCCATCGGGCCTGGGGATGTACCCTGGGTTTGCCTGGAGCTGGCCCGGGAACATGAAGATCCTCTACAACCGCGCCTCCTGCGACGCCTCGGGCAAGCCGTGGCGGGGGGGCACGCGCATCGTCTGGTGGGACAGGGCGCAGAAGACGTGGGCTGGACACGATACACCCGACGTACCGGTGGTGACCGACGGTCCCGACACCCCCAACGGCCAGAAGCCTTTCCGCATGACCGGCGAGGGCGTCGGCCGACTCTTCGCCGCCGCCTACAAGGATCCCGACGCGAAGGAGAAGGACCTGCCTCGCGACGGCTCCTACGTGCCCAAGGACGGGCCGCTCCCCGAGCACTACGAGCCCGTGGAGAGTCCGGTGGCGAACGCCCTGCACCCGCGCGCTCAGACCAATCCAGCGCTCAAGTACCCGCGCGTGAAGGAGTGGCAGCCGACGGGCACGGCCCGCGACTTCCCCTACGTGCTCATGACCTCGAGCGTCGCCGAACACTGGTGCGCCGGGTCGACGACACGCAACGTGCCCTGGCTGAACGAGCTCGTGCCCGAGCCCATGGTCGAGCTCCCCGAGGAGCTCGCCCGGAAGCTCGCCATCCGGAGCGGCGACGCCGTGAAGGTCTCGTCGGCCCGGGGCGAGCTCGTCGTGAAGGCCCTTGTCACGAGGCGTATGCAGCCGCTCCGCATCAACGGCCAGGAGGTCTTCACGGTGTGGATGCCCTACAACTGGGGGTACAGGGGGCTCAGCCGCGGGCCGAGTGCGAACGTGTTGACCATCGACGCGCTCGACCCTGGGGCGGGGACGCAAGAGACGAAGGCCTGCCTCGTCGACGTGAAGAAGGTGGACGCGCACCTGGCGGCGCGCTGATAGCGCATGCCACATGAACTGACGCTCGAGATGGGGGGCGCGGGGGGAGAGTTCTCCCCTCCGCTTGAGGCGCCGCAAGGCGCCGGACATCAGCTCACAGCGGCGGCGGTGACGCTGGGGGCTCACATCAACTGGTCGCCGCTGTGAGACGGGCTCCCGCCATGGACGCTGACCGACAGGCCTGGCTCGCAGCGCATCCCTACCTCGGGCCCATCGCGCGCTTCCAGAGGATCGTCGAGGAAGCCACGCCGGGGGTGCGGCCCGCGCTCCCGGCACCGCGCTGGGATTCCCGTGACCAAGACCTCTCGACGGGGGTACCTCTCCTTCGCAGCGCGGCCGGCCCGGGCTTCTCGGCCGCTGCCGCCGACGAGCTGAGGGATCTGGTCGACCGTCTTGCCGGCGCGCTCCTCCCCGGCGGCATCGCGAGCGCCTGCCAGGAGCTGCGGGAGGCGATCCCGCGATCTTCAGGAGCGTGGAGCCAGGCCATGAGCTTCACCGTCGAGGGTGGACCGGCTGCGTCCGCTCCGGTCCATCCCGGGCTCCTCAGGCTCCTCGGCTGGACTGCGCTGCGCCGGGTCCTCCGCGCGGAGTGCACCGCGGGGCGGGAGGAAGGGCCGTGGGACCGCAGCGAGTGCCCAGTCTGTGGATCGCTCCCCGTCATGGCCCAGCTCGTGCCCGCGGACGGGGCCCGGCAGCGGTTCCTCGCCTGCGGCTGCTGCGGGACGACGTGGAGGTTCACGCGCATCGGATGTCCGTTCTGCGGGAACGAAGCCCCGGAACGCCTGGGCATCCTCCAGGTCAAGGAGGAGGAGCGCCTCCGCATCGACGTCTGCGACGAGTGCGGCGGATACTTGAAGACCTACGCGGGCGAGGGAGACGAGGAGCTGTTCTTGGCAGACTGGTCCACGCTCCACCTGGACCTCATGGCCAGGGATCGCGGCCTTCGGCGCGTGGGCGCCTCCCTGTACGAACTCCCCGAACTTTCCCATGACGAGAGGCGGGCCGACCCATGACCAAGGCAATGCTGATCGACACGACCCGGTGCATCGGCTGTCGCAGCTGCCAGGTGGCATGCAAGAGCTGGAACGAGCTCCCTGCCGAGAAGACCGCCTTCTCCGAGACGGGGAGCAACCCCAGGCACCTCGACGCCAGCAACTTCACCCGCGTCCTGTTCCTCGAGTCCCCGGCCCCCGGGGGAGCGGTCCGGTGGAGCTTCGTCAAGCGCCAGTGCATGCACTGCCTCGAACCAGCCTGCGCCTCCGCCTGCCCGGTGGGCGCGCTGGAGAAGCTCGCCACCGGTCCCGTGGTCTATCGCGATGACCGCTGCATCGGCTGCCGTTACTGCATGCTGGCGTGTCCCTTCCAGATCCCCAAGTACCAGTGGAGCGCCCGGGTCCCCTACGTCCGCAAGTGCGACTTCTGCGCAGATCGCCAGGCGCTCGCAAAGAAGCCGGCCTGCGTGGAGACCTGTCCCGGTGAGGCGCTGCGCTTCGGCGAGCGTGACCAGCTGCTGGCGGAGGCGCACCGCCGCATGAAGGCGAGCCCCGGGCCCTACGCCCCCGAGGTCTACGGTGAGAGGACCGCTGGGGGCACGTCCATGCTGTACCTCACCGCCGTCCCGTTCCAGGCTCTCGGCCTCCATCACCGGGGGTTCCGCACCGATCTGGGCGAAACCGCGGTAGGCCAGGCCAGCCAGGCGTGGATGTCCGGGGTGCCCTGGGTGGCCCTGGCCGTGGGCGCGCTCTCCACGGGTCTCTACCATCTCAACCAACGCCGCCATCGAGTGAAGGAACAGGAAGAGAAGGGGGACTGACCTTGGCAACCGTGGAGCAGGTCGGCAGCGCATTCACCGAACCCGGATCGAGTCCTGCCGGAACGAGCCCCTGGCGCCTCGTCGCCTACTACTTCCTGGCCACGGGGGCGATCGCCGGCGCCGCCCGTTTCGTCTTCGGCCTCGGGGCCACGACCAACCTGAACGACGGCTATCCCTGGGGACTCTGGATCAGCTTCGACGTGCTCACCGGGGTCGCCCTGGCGGCGGGCGGTTTCACGCTCTCGGCCATCGTGTACGTCTTCGATCTGAAGGAGTTCCGGCCGCTGCTCAGACCGGCCAAGCTCTCGGCTTTCGTGGGCTACGTGATGGTCGTCCTCGGGCTGTTCTTCGACCTGGGGCTCCCCTGGCGCCTGTGGCACCCGCTCGTCATGTGGAACCCGCGGTCAGTGCTCTTCGAGGTGTCCTGGTGCGTGATGCTCTACACCACCGTGCTCGCCCTCGACGTCCTCACCATGATCCTGGAAGCGCGCGAGGAGGAGCGCTGGGTCCGCATCCTCCGCAGCATCTACGTGGCGCTGGTCGTCGCGGGCATCGTGCTGTCCACCATGCACCAGTCGTCGCTCGGTGCGATGTACCTGCTCATGCCCGAGAAAATGTCCACCCTCTGGGCCACCCCGGCCCTCGGGCCGCTCTTCTATTCCAGCGCCATCGCCGGAGGCCTCGCCGTCGTGATCCTCGAGGCGCTGCTCGGCGCCCGGGCGCGCCGCCGGACCCCCGACGTGGAGCTCCTCTCGTCCTTGGGCAAGGGTCTCGCCGCGGCGCTGCTCGTCACCTTCGCCATGAGGGTAACGGACCTCTATGCACGGCGGGTCCCGGTGTGGTCCTTCGACGGGCCCCACCTGCTCTTCTACCTCGAGCTCTTCGGGACCGTAGCCCTGCCAGCGGCGCTGCTCGGATTCTTCCCCGCGGTGCGGCAAGGCAGGATCGGGCTGACGTGGTGCGCTGGACTGAGCGCCTTCGGGGTGGCGCTGAACCGGTTCAATGTGAGCCTCACCAGCTACGCCGGCTACCGGGACTTCCGCTACTTCCCCTCGGTGGCGGAGTTCGCAGTGACCCTGGGCTTCATCTCGCTGGCGATCCTCGCGTTCGATTTCGCCGCCCGCCGGCTGCCACTGCACGCTCCTACCCCCTGAGGCCGAGGACGAGGAAATCGAAACACGAGTTCCTACGCCGTTCGAGTTCCGGCGTCCGACGGGGTCATCGTCACCTTCTCGCCTTGCGCAGACATTGCCCTGAGCACCTTGTCCATCATGGGTCTCAGCAGCCGTTCCCCGAAGAACCCGGCGGCCAGGGCAATGACGGAACGTAAGAAGGTGACCGCGGTCGAGGACGGCACCACGATCTGGGCGACGCCCATCGAAGAGTCGCTCTGACCAGTCGAGATCGTGAACGCGATCCCCGACCGCTCCAGGAAGTAGACGAAGAGGGCCACGAAGGCCCCGATCACCGGCTTGACGAACAGGTTGAAGGCGAAGTGCCGGCTCGTCGGTCCTATCGAGACGATGAGGGGTTCCCTCGCGATCATGTTGGAGACGATGGCGCCTCCGGCCCCGAGAGCCCCGAGCATGACGATATCCACGAGATTTCGACGCGAATCCGTGGCCGCGGAGGGTGGTCCGAAGAAGCCGAATCCCAAGATGAAGAAGCCGAATCCCAAGATTGAAATGAAGAGCAGGACGAGAATGACCGCGCTCATCGACTGGATGGACACGTTCGAGCCGAGTCGCCAGAAGTTTGTGTCACCTTGCTCGTTGACGAGCTTCAGCGCGTTGCGAAGGATGTGTCTGTCCCTGGAAAGGAGCAGGTCGTGGTGCCGTGGTGAGGGCGCGCCGCCGCCAGGGGTGGGCGTGGCGTCGGAGAGCCGCTGGATAATCTTTGGAACCTACTTTCCGCACATCGCGGGCCTGATTTCCTGCCAATTTAGAGGTCTGTGACTGTCGGTGCGACACGT
>Ga0154716_1122_pt7 | contig 9901 bp, 12 predicted proteins | sample Rifle2008BG16ft_FD_105724 | JGI IMG/M metagenome (GOLD analysis project Ga0154716, IMG submission 105724) | Anaeromyxobacter sp. RBG_16_69_14
TGAGGCGCCGCAAGGCGCCGGACATCAGCTCACAGCGGCGGCGGTGACGCTGGAGAATCACATCAACTGGTCGCCGCTGTGAGCGACCGGACCGGGGTAGGCGCCTTCACAGTTCCTGGATCTCGTCGAGGAGGGCGTCGAACACGAACGTCTCCAGGCGCTCGACTTCCGGTACATCCAGGTCCACGAACTGGAACGACGTGTTCGCGCCGCCCAGGAACTCCTTCACGGCGACGACGCGGGCAGCGGCATGGAGCGGCTGGCCGCCCGGGAGGCCCAGCGCGACCTTCACGTCTTCGCCGACGTGTGGCGCGTTCGCGAGCAGCGCGGCGAATCCGCCGGAGGAGAGCTGGAGCGTCTTGGCGCGCACGGTTCCGTCATGGAACTCGATCTCCGACTGGAGCGCGCGAGCGGCCCGCAGGCTGCGACGCGGTCGCTGCCCGGGAAGGAGAGCGAGGTGCTGCGCCGAGAGGACCAGGTGGGCCAGCTTGCCGCGGGCCGCACGGTAGGCCGCCTGGTCCGGTGGCCCGAGAGCCCCCACCCTCGCCCTCCCGTGGAGGTCCCGAAGCTCCTCCAAGGACTCCGTCAGGCCCATGACCCAACTCCCCTCGCTCGACTCCCTGACTTCCTATCCAGGTTCCGTGTCGCGCGCTCGACGGGACGCGTCCATCGCATCCTCAGGCGCGCGGCGTCGAAGCCGAGCCCGCTGCTCGTGCTGGCATGGTGACGGGCCTACGATGCCCAAAAAGGGTGAGTCCCCGCCGGGATCGACTTCTCCGGCTGGCGTGCTAGGAGTGGGGGACCCAAGGGCTCTTCGGGGCGGAGGATCGGGATGAAGCTCCTGGCGCAGTACCAGGATCTGGCCGGCCGACGGGCGCTCGTGACAGGCGCGTCCGCTGGCCTGGGCCTCGGGGTGGCCGAGGCTTTCCTCTCGCAGGGCATGTCGGTCGCGCTTCACTGGAGGTCAAATAGGATCCCGGTGGATGCCCTCGCCATGCGCTTTCCGGGCCGCGCCTTCCCGGTCCAGGCGGACCTCGGGACGGAGGCGGGCTGCGTCGCCTGCGTGTCGGAGACGGCGCGGCTCCTGGGCGGGATCGACCAGCTGGTTCACTCGGCGGGGATCTGGAACTCCGGACCCATCGGTTCAATCTCTGCCGCGCAGCTGGAGGAGATCTTCCGGGTCAACACCTTCAGCGCCTTCTACCTGGTGCGGGAGGCGCTCCCTTTCCTGGGCCGTACTGGCCGCGGTAACGTCGTGTTCCTGGGGTCCACCGCCGGCCAGCGCGGTGAGGCCTGGCACGGTCACTACGCAGCGACCAAGGGGGCCCTGCAGTCGCTCGCCATGAGCCTGGCGGTGGAGCTCGCGCCGCGGACGCGCGTGAACGTGGTCTCGCCGAGCTGGGTGCGCACCCCCATCGCCTCGGACGCCATCCGTGAGGTGGGGGCGGCCATCGCCGCCGTGTTGCCCAACCGGCGGCTGGACGAGGTGGAGGACGTGGTCCACGCGGTGCTCTTCCTCGCCAGCGAGGCCTCCGCGCACCTGCTGGGAGAGGACCTGTGCGTGTCCGGCGGCGCCCTCCTGATCGTGCCCCGCGGCCAGATCGTTCCGAGGGAACCCGCGGGGGCGTGAGCGGTGTATTCACTTCTCGAGCGAGTCGCGGATCTGCCGCAGGAGGAGGATGTCCTCGGGTGTCGCGGGCGGACTCGGCGCCTGCTGCTCCCTCCTGAGGCGGTTGAACTGTTTTACCATGAGGAAAACTATCAGCGCTAGGATAGTGAAGTTGAGGGCGATCGTGATGAAGCTGCCATAGGCGAGGACGGGCACGCCCGCTTTCTTCACCGCCTCGAGGGTGCTCGCTGTCCCCGCCGGGACTTCCTTGAGGGGGAGAAAGTAGTTGGTGAAGTCGAAGCCGCCGAAGATCCTGCCCACGACGGGCATGACGAGGTCGCCGACCGCGGAGTCGACGATCTTCCCGAAGGCGCCGCCGATGATCACGCCCACCGCGAGATCGATGACGTTCCCCTTCAGCGCGAATGCCTTGAATTCCGATGAGAAGCTCATGCGTCCCCCTCTGTGGCTGATGTGTCGCCACTCTTGCCCGACTACCGCCGCCGCCCCACCTTGGCGCGGAGCAGGGCGAGCCTTTCCCGCAACTCTTCCGAGCTCAGGTCCGCGTACTTCTTCGGCAGCATGCGCCGGTTCGAGGCCTCGAAGACCGCGATGAGCTCCATGTACTCGAGCATCTCCATGTCGCGGCTCGGCAGGTAGTCGCGGATCGCGTCACCGAAGTGGGCCACCGCGACCGGCTCGTCCCCGGCGTACTCGCTCGCCAGGAGCACCACCGCCTCGAGCTCGGCGTTGGAATAGCCGATCAGCGGCGCGCTCACCGCCGCGCGATCGCGTGGAAGCTCCACGCTCCACCGGACCCGGTGCTTGCGGATCTGGGCCGCCAAGACCGCCTCCACGTCCGCCGGGTCCTGCGCGTAGAAGAAGGGGATCTTGCGGTCGAGCCTGCCTGCCCGCTTGATGTCGACGTCGAGCTTGTCAGGGCGGTTGGTCATGAGCAGGAAGAGGACCTGGCCGCGGTTCTCGCCGTCGCTCATGAACTCCTTTATCCTCGCGATGACCCGCGACGAAGTGCCGCCGTCGCTCTCGGTATCGTCGCCCCCGAAGGCTCGATCCCCCTCGTCGATGATGACGATCACCTGGCCCATGGCCCTTATCACCGAGAGGATGCGCTCGAGGTTCCCCTCTGTGGCGCCCACCCACTTGGAGCGGAAGTTCTTGAGCTTGACGGCAGTGAGGGCGCACTCCCTCGCGAACGCCTCGGCGACGAAGGTCTTACCGGTGCCCATGGGGCCCGTGAAGAGAATGCCCATCGGGCATCGCTCGCGCCTCCCCTCGCGCAAGGCGGCGGCGATGGAGAGCAGCTCGCGCTTCACCTCCTCCATCCCGCCCACCACCGAGAAGTCGTGGGCCGGGGCGACGAACTCGACGAGGCCAAAGCACTCGCGCTCGATGATCTCCCGCTTGCGCCGGTGCACCAGGCGCAGGATCTCCTCGCGGCCGTCGTCCGCCGCCTCCGCCGCCGCCACCGGCGCGCCCGGCGCGACGAGGTTGCGCACCTCCTCGCGCGACAGGCGGGTGGTGAGGGCGGCCAGCTTTCGCGCCCGCTCGTCCGCGCCCGGCGTGCCAGCCAGAAGGGAGGCGATGAAGCGCTCCCGCTCGGCGAGGTCGTCCGCGCCCTCCGGTGCCGGCTCCAGGATGGCCTTGATCTGGACGGCCTTGAGGCCGCCCGTGACCTCGGCGAGGCGATCGAGCCAGGCCGGCTCGAGGCCGGGCGCGACGTGGCGGATGATCTGCCGCCGCGCGTCGTCGTCCGGCATGGGCACGCGAATGGTCGGGGTCTTGGGGTTCGAGGCGAGCTTCGGGTGGAGCTCGGACAGGTTCTCGGTCACGAGCAGGACGACGTTGTCGCCTCCCTCGATGACGGGTGACATCGACCAGCGGTGCAGGGTGACCACGTTCTGCCGGTCTGCCTCGGAGAAGAAGTTGGCCTCGCCGGCGGGGGCGATCATCTCGGCGTATTCCAAGATGACGGCGACCTGGTTCGAGGCGACGAGGAGCTGCTCGAGCGCCTGGAGCACCTTGTCGGCTCTCCGCTCGAGCAGGAGGTCCTCGAGCCCGGCCACCTCGCCCTTGCGCTTCTCGAAGCGTGCGCCGCTCGAGACGTTGTAGGCGACCACCGTCTCCTTGGAGGGCGCGAGCAGGCCCTTGGCGAGGAACTCGCCGAGCGGCCGCAGTGCCCCGTCTTGCAACACGAGGTCGTGGACGTTGCCGTGCACGACGAACTGTGACGCCTCACCGCGCAGGTAGCGGCGGCGAAGCTCCGCCGCCCAGGCGGGCAGCGACCGGGTCTCGCTCATCGTGCCACCTCCAGCAATGCCTCCGCTTCCCGTGCCGTGCTCTCCAGGGCCTCGAGGCGAGAGCGGTCGCCGGGGGGGAGCGAGGCCAGCAGCCGACCGCGCTCGGCAGCGGCGGTCCTGCCACGATCACATGGTCTTCGTCTGGGCCTTCTTGGCGGTGGCGGCGGCCTTGAGACGCTCGAGCTCCTGCCGGGCGTTGGCCTCGCCGCCCTGCTGGCGCAGCTGCGCGAGCCGCTGGTCGAGCGAGGACTCCTGGATCTCCTTGCCCAGGTTCGACTCCGCCACGATGTTGTGGATGTGCTCGCGCACGTTGTCGAGGGCCTTCACCTCCGCGTCGACCGAGAGCCCCTCCAGCTGCTCCTGGATGCGCAGGCGCGCGTTCGCGGAGGCCATCTTGGCGAGCATGTTGTCCTTCTCGGCCTTGAGCTTCCTGATCTCGCCCTGGACCTGGATGAGCGACGCCTTGGCGCTCTCGGCGTCCTTGACGGCCGCCTGCATCTCTCCCTCGAGCTCCGCCACGTCGGTGGAGAGCTGGGTCTTCTTCTGGATGAGCATGACGCCCAGGTCGTCCTGGCTCGTGGCCACGGCGGCGTCGAGGTCCTGTCCCACCTGTGCCAGCTCGGCCTTGCTCGACTTGAGCCTCGCCTCGATGTCCTCGCGCCGCCGGATGATGGCGGCGGTGGCCTTCTTGAGGGCGCTGTACTTCTCGATCATCCCGTTGATGGCGTTCTCGTAGGCGATCTCGGGGTGCTCCTTCTCGAGCCCCGAGATCCACAGGCTGAGAAACCCGCGCCAGAGATTGGAAAGACGCGCCAGGAAACCGTCTCGTGCCATCCTCGCCTCCGTTTTGACTGGTCAGCGGGGCGGACTGAGCTTCGCCGAGTCCTGGACCACCTGCGCCACCGCTTCTTGCCCGAAGAACTCCAGCCCCGGTTGTATGTTGACCTTCTCGTCGTTGGCCGCCCGCGCGCAGGCCTCCTGCTCGGCCACGGCCTGCTGCATGGCCTCGCGCACCCGGGCCACCTCGGCCTCGAGCTCCGCGATGCGCCGGTTTCCGGCGTCGGCCGTCCTCTGCGCCTCCGCCTGGCCGGCGCGGATGAGGCCTCGAGCGCGTTGATCTCGGCCACGGCCGCCTCGATGTTGCGTGCCGTCGGCACCCCGAACGCCTTGAGCGCTGCTCGTCGCGGCGGGGCTTGTCACCCCTGGGGCCCCTCACCCCTGGCCTCGCCGTCAACGACGAACCAGCCCAGGACTGTCTTGCCCCAGCCGCGCCTGTCGCTCACGGCCACGGAAGGTATCGGTCGCTCCGGGGCCTGTCAAACGAGATGACCGTGGTATTTCGAGATGTTTTCGATGACCTGGATGCGCGTCACAGCGCGTCGAGACACCGCGTCGACACTGATTCGATTCACCATCGGCATCCGCGCGCTGGTAGTGGCAGCGCCGCGCTCACACGTCGCATCGCGTCGCGCCCGCATCTCGTGCATCGTCGTGCCTGCAGCTTGCGCTGCCGGCTCGAGACGCGGCGCATAGGGGGTGCATCGCGATTCGCCCTTGCGTCTCGCTCCCCGGTTCGCAGGTTGGTCGTGATGCGATCAGTGCTGGTGGTGAGCCAGGATTCACGGTTTTTGGATTGCGTGGTCAACGCCCTCCGGGGTGAGGGAATGCGGGCCGTCTCGTTCAAAGGCGCCGCGATGGAGACGACGGAGAGGGGATTTCGACCACGAGCCATCGTTCTCGATCCGGCGGTCCTGCTGGAGCCGGGAGGTGACGAGCTGGTCCGGTTTCTCAGCGGCTCACCCGCCCTGGCGGCTGTCCCCGTCTTCTCGATCTCCTCGGCTGCGAAGCGCGTCGAACTCGCCGAGTTGCTCTGCACGCTCCGCCGTCTCGAAGAAGGCGGCAAGCGTGCGTACGGATGAGTGATGGCGTGGGCCGTTCGCGCGTACCCTGGCGGAGGTGAGCGACCGGGTGGGCACATGGCTGCCCGTCGGGATGTCTCGCCCCGACCTCGGTGACCGGATAGCTTCCCTGCGATGCGGCGCGCGCTGATGAAGGGTGTGGTGAGCGGGCTCGGCGCCGCCCTCCTGTTCGGGCTGTCGACGCCCATCGCGAAGCTCCTGCTGCCGGACAGCGGTCCGTTCATGCTCGCGGGCCTGCTCTACCTCGGGAGCGGTCTCGGCCTCCTGGTGCTGATGCCACTGCGCGGCACGCCAGGCGAGGCACCGCTGCGGCGCGAGGATGCCGCGCCTCTCCTCGGCGTGGTCATCGCGGGCGGTGTGGTCGCGCCCCTCCTGCTCATGTACGGCCTCGGTCGGCTCCCAGGCTCGACGGCGTCGTTGCTCCTCAACCTGGAGGCGCCTTTTACCATCGCGTTCGCGGTGCTGGTCTTCGGAGAGTCGCTCGCGCCGCGCGAGGCCCTCGGGGCCGGAGCGGTCGTGCTCGGCGGTGCCGCCCTCGGTCTCCCCAGCGTCCTCGGGGGCTTCCAGGTCATGGGTGCGCTCGCCGTGGCCGGTGCCTGCGTCGGGTGGGCGCTCGACAACAACCTGAGCCAGCGCCTGTCGCTGCACGATCCGGTGGCGGTGGTCCGCGTGAAGTCGCTGGTGGCCGGCGCCGTGAACGTCGTCCTCGCGCTCGCTCTCGGGGAGCGCATCCCCGGCGGGCTCGCGCTGCTGGCCGCCCTCGCGACCGGGCTGCTTGGGTATGGGATGAGCATCGTCCTGCACCTTCGCGCGATGCGCGAGGTCGGCGCAGCGCGGCAGGCAGCCCTCTTCGCGACGGCGCCGTTCGCCGGGGCGTGCGCGGCGGTGCCGCTGCTGGGCGAGCACCTGGGGCTCCGGGAGGTCGGTGCCGCGTTGGCGATGGCCGTCGGCGTCGCCGTGATGGTGCGCGCGCACCATCAGCACCTCCATGAGCACGAGGGCCTGGAGCACGAGCACGCCCACTTGCATGACGAGCACCATCTGCACGAGCACGAGGGCGTGGTGGTGGCCGAGGCCCACTCGCACCCGCACCGGCACGCTCCACTGAGCCACGAGCACGCGCACATGCCCGACGCCCATCATCGGCATGCGCACTGATAGCGCATGCCACATGAACTGACGCTCGAGATGGGGGGCGCGGGGGGAGAGTTCTCCCCTCCGCTTGAGGCGCCGCAAGGCGCCGGACATCAGCTCACAGCGGCGGCGGTGCCGCTGGAGAATCACATCAACTGGTCGCCGCTGTGACTCGCCTTTCGCCGTTCTTCGTGCTCCCCCACTGGCTCCGTGGCCTCGCACAGGCAGTCGTCCCGACGGGACGGTCCGGACCGAGACCTCCAGATCTGCGGCCATGGAATCGTGCCTCGACAGCCGACATCAGGCGCGTACAGTAGCCCGATGGGGCTCTGCGGCTGGGGCATGGCGATTGCGGCAGTGGCGATGGCCGCGGGAGCCACCGCCGCCCGCGCTGACGCGCGACGCGTGTTGCTCCTGACGGACGGCGATCGCGACCGCGACCTGGCGGCGCGCGTCGAGGGCCAGGTCGCCGATCTCGAGGTCACGATAGTCAAGGCGGACGCGGCGCTGCCGCCCGATCCTGGCGCTCAGCTCGCGGTGGCGCGGGCGCGGGCGGCCGAGCACCGCGCCGAGGTCGTGGTGTGGTTCGGTGCCGACGGTGACAGCTTCATCGTCCGCGCCGCGCAGGGTGACCGCGTGCTCGTGCGGAGAGTGGGTCGGGTGACGGGCGCGCTGTCGGCCTCCGCCTCCATCGAGGCGGTCGGTCTGATCGTCCGCACCGAGCTGCGGGGCCTCGCCGCCGGCGGCCAGATCGCGGACGAGGTCGTGCCCGGCCCCTCCGTGCCGCTGCGGCCGTGGGCCGAGCTCGGCTGGACGGGCGTGCTCGACGGCGAGAACGCGAGAGGTCACCACGGTGTGGCCGCGCGGGTGGGTGCGGCCCTCGGGCGGTGGCGCGCCGCCGCCACCTTTGCCTATCATCCGGCGACGACGCTGGGCTCCCCGCTCGCGACGATTCGGGTCGAGCAGCAGTCGGCCGGCGTGGTGGCCGGTCTCGACCTCCGCGGCCCCCCCGACCCGGCGGCCCGGTGGCGTCTCGGCATCGACCTCGGCGCCGCCGCCGCGCGCTTCCCGCGCGTCACGACCGCTGCGGGACCCGGCCTCACGCCCGCCGCATCCGACAGTCCGTGGTCTCCCGTGGTCACGCCATCGGTTCGCGCCGCCTGGCGGCTCAGCCCCGTGTTCTGGCTCGCTTTTTCGCTTGGCGCCGACTTCCTCCTGCGCCCGCCGGAATTCGGAGTCGCCACTGGCACCGGCTTCGAGCGGGTGTCGACCCTGCGGCCCGTGGAGCCGCGCGCCCTCCTCTCCCTGACCTTCGACGCCTCCTGAACTCTTGCCCCCCCGACGACCCCTCGCGCCACCACTCCCCTTGCCATGATCGCCTGGCAATCGCCGCGTGACCCTGTCGGACCTATTCGTACCTCTACTGCGGTGAGCCGTGCTCCACGTCGCCGGGAGGCACGGCCATGACGGCTGCGGATCCTCGTCTGGCCGCGGCGGTTGCCGGCGATCGCAGGGCACTGGAGGAACTGGTGGCCGAGATCCTGCCACGCGTTCGCAACCTGGTCCGCTATCTCGTGCGCGGTGACGCCGAGGCCGAGGACATCGCCCAGGAGGCGATGGTCGCCATCGTGCGCGGTCTGCCCAGCCATCGCGGCGAGGGCACGCTCCAGTCGTGGTCCGACCGGGTGGCAACACGGGCCACGTTCGGCTGTTTGAGGCGCGTCCGCCGCGCTCGGGCCCAGCTCGACGGTGGCGCTGACCTCGAGGCAGTTCCGCACCCCGACGCCCCGCCGGATGAGTACATCGCCAGCCGGCGGGCGGTCGCCCTGCTCGACCGGATCCCCGACGACCAACGCCATGCGTTGGTGCTGCACCACGTGCTCGGCATGAGCGTCCCCGACATCTCCGCCGATCTGGGCGTCCCGCTCGAGACTGTGCGCAGCCGCCTACGCATCGGTATCGGCAAGCTGCGAGCATTGCACGGGGGTGAACGTTGCTGAGGTTGTTGAGACGGTACCCTTCAGCAGACGAGAACGACGCGAGCATGGACGAGCCGCTGCCGAGCGAGCTGTTGCCACGCCTCGACGGCCTGCCCGGCCCCGCCCGCGCCCTCACGTCGGCGCGGAGCGCGGCGATGGTGAGATCCATCGTCGATGCGGCGCTGGCGGATCCGGACGCGCCGGCTCGCGCCGAGGCGCCCGCCAGGATGGGCTGGCGCCGCGCACTCCGTTTCGCGGCCGCGATACTCTTCTGCTTCTCCGGAGCCGTCGCGCCGGCCCTGGTCAGACACGTGAAGCACACCGTCGCCCCGCGTTCCCCTGTCGCACCACCTCGACAGCCCGAGCCGCGCCGCGAGAGGAAGCACGACCTGGCCCCGCCGGCCGTCGAGCCGCCGCGCACCGTCGCCCCGGTGCCACGCCCCATGCCTCCCGCACCCATCGTCAGTGTGCCTCGCCCCAACGTTTCCCCCGCCGTGGAGGAGCTCGACGTCGAGAAGGCGCCGCCCGAGGATCTGCTCGCGCTCGCCAACGAGCGGCGCCGGGTCCGGGACTGGGGCGGGGCCGACCGGCTCTACCGTGCCACGAGCCGCCGGTTCCCGGACTCTGACGCTGCCGTGGTGGCCGGCGTGGCCTCGGCGACGCTTCACCTCGAGCAACTGCGCGACGCCGCTGGGGCCCTGCGCGACTACCGGCAGGCCCTGGCGACGCGGCCGACCGGGCCGCTGGCGGAGGAGGCGCGATGGGGCATCGCCGAGGCAGAGCGCGCGCTCGGCGACTCTGCCGCCGAGGCCCTTGCCCTGCGCGACTTCCTCGCCAAACACCCGGGCTCGGCGCTCGCCCCGGCCGCGCGGCGCCGCCAGGCGGAGCTGGCGCCGTGAGCGGCCGGGCGCTCGCCGCCGCTACCTCGGCGGCCCTCTTGGC
>Ga0154716_1027_pt1 | contig 9886 bp, 11 predicted proteins | sample Rifle2008BG16ft_FD_105724 | JGI IMG/M metagenome (GOLD analysis project Ga0154716, IMG submission 105724) | Anaeromyxobacter sp. RBG_16_69_14
AGCCCAAGGTGAAACCCGCGGCGCCGCTCGGGATCACCCGCGCGGCGCCGCGCCCCCTCCTGTGGCCGGGGCCATCGGCAGCGCCAGCCCTGACACCACCTCAAGGATGGAATCGCTCGGTGCGGTTGGCAAGGTCGGCAATGGCGAGGGGAGGCGCGTCACCGACGGGACAGCGAGATGCGGCCGCTCGGCCCCCCCGCTGGGCGCCACGGCCGTTCATCGAGCTGGCAATGGCTAGTTTCTCTCGGAGCGATCGCCCGAGCGCGCTCGCGGGAGGGACGAGATGAAAGAGCGCCACGTCGGCGTCGAGGCGGGCAACCTGGACCAGGAACGCCTGCGCGCGCTCCCCACCCGGCAGCTCGTGACCGAGCTCGCCCAGAAGGCGTGGCTGCTCGCGCATCAGGAGGTGGCCCTCGCGAGGAGCGAGGTGAGGGAAGATCTGCGCTCCGAGATCAGAATGGCAAGCGCCCTGGGCGTGGCGGGCGTCTGCGGGATCGTGACGCTCCAGCTGCTCCTCGTCGCACTGGTGCTCGGGCTCGCCGAGGCGGGCGTGGTGCGTGGCTGGCTAGCGGCGCTCCTGGCCGCAGCCGTGGTGCTCGCCATCGGCACCGCGGCGGGACTCATCGGCTGGGGCAAACGCGTGCGGGCGCCGCTGGATGCGACACGCCGGTCGGTGCAGGAGAACGTGCGATGGGTGAAAGAGCACCTGGCCTGACCCGGGCCGATGGGGAGCCCGACGCTTCGCGGCGCCTCGAGGAGGAGATCTCGACGCTGAGGCGAGAGATGGGCGACCTCGTGGGGGAGCTCGACCGGCGGCGCCGAGAGGCGTTCGACGTCCGGCTTCAGCTGAAGCGCCACCCTCTCGCTGTGTCGGTGGCGGTCGTCGCAGCTGCTGCCGTGCTCGGGGGCACGGTGGCCATGCTGGTCCGCGACGGCCGGCGCAAGCAGCAAGCGAGCTACAAGGCACGGCAGCTCAAGGTGGCCCTGGCGCGAATGATCGAACACCCCGAGCGCGTGGCGCTGGGCGAGTCGCCCGGCGACAAGATCCTCGCGGCGGCCGGCAGCGCGGCGGCCGTACTCTTCGTGAAGAGGGCATTCGCGAGGCCGTCGGCCCCGGCCCCGAAGTCCAGGGCTAGCTGAGCGGCATGGACGCCAGGCCCTGCAGCGCTGCTAGCACGGCGTCGAGACCGACGTGGAGCCGCGTCCCGTCCCAGAGCGCCGGTGTGCGCTCTCCACCGCACTCCGCCAGGGCCGCGCCATGGCTCTCGAAGTCCACGTTCCGAAAGGCCACCGCATCGGCGAGCCCGAGCTCCACTGCACGGCGGCGCGCCGCTGCAGATTCCTGCTCGGCGATGCGATGAAAGAGCTCGGCGCGGGTTGCCTTGACCATGCGCTGCTCGGTTGGCTCGCTGCGGCTGATGGTCTTCTCGGAAGGGCTGCCGCGGGTCCCGGCCGGCTAGGCCGCGTCGAGGCGGCCGAGCGCAGGTAGCCGGATCTGCAGCGGCTCCAGTTCCCGCTCGCCTGTCACGCGCACCACGCGGTGCGACGTGGGATCGGCAAGCACCTTGCGCACGAGAGCTTGGTTCAGAGCATGGCCGCTCTTGTACGCAGTGAACTTGGCGATGAGCGGCATCCCGAAGAGCGTGAGGTCGCCGAGCGCGTCGAGCACCTTGTGACGCACGAACTCGTCGGGGAAGCGTAGGCCGCCCGGGTTCAAGATGGAGAACTCGTCCACGACGATGGCGTTGTCCAGGCTGCCACCGAGGGCGAGTCCTGACGCCTTCATCTTCTCGATGTCGCGCAGGAAGCCGAAGGTTCGAGCCCGGGCGACCTCGCGGGCGAAGACGCGGTCGGAGAAGACGAACTCGAAGGTCTGGTCGGTGATGAGCGGGTGATTGAAATCGACCGTGAAGCGGATGCTCAGCTCGCGCGCCGGCTCGAGGCGGGCCACCTTGTCGCCGTGCCGCACCCCTACCGGCGTCTGCAGGAGCAGGAAGCGCTTGCCGGTGCGCTGTGTGCGAACGCCGGCCTCCTGCACCAGGTATACGAACGGGGCGGCCGATCCATCGAGGATGGGGATCTCGGGGCCATCTACCTCGATCCGGCAGTTGTCTACACCCATACCGGTGAGGGCCGCCAAGACATGCTCGACCGTGGCGAGGCGCACTCCGCCCGCGCCGAGCGAGGTGCTCAGCATCGTATCGACGACCATGTCGGCGCGCGCCGGGAGCTCGATGCCGAGGTCGCGACGCACGAACACGATGCCGGAGTCGGGCGCCGCAGGGGCGAACGTGAGCGTCGCGGGCTTGCCACAGTGGAGCCCCACTCCCGTGCAGCTCACCCGCTTCCCGACTGTTCGTTGGTTCCAGTAGGCCATGTTCAGGACGCCGCTCCCCGTTGAACACCGCTCACCACGATCGGTCGCGCTTCATCAGCATGCGCAGGACTGCACCGAATCCGTGGCCGCCGTTGACCAGCGGGTGGAACGCGTACGCAAGCCACATGCCATTGAAAAACCCTGGCTCTTTCTAGGGCACCATCTGCGCCGTGCCAGCAAACCCCTGATTCAATGTCACTTTCAATCGTGTATTCACAAAGGGGCGCATCGACCACCCGGACCTACCTCGGCCCCATCCCCGGCCGAGTGCGACATCGCTGTCGCGGTCTGCATGGTCAGACGCAGTTCTGACGCGCCGGGTTATAGCATGCAGGGTCACGAGGGAAAGTATATCGCCCGCCCTCGAGCCGGCAGTCCGTGATACCGCTCAAGGACGACATCCCCGTCAGCCACACCCCCATCGCGACGGTTGCGCTAATCTCTGCGAACGTGGTGGCATTCCTCTGGCAAGTGCTGGTGGTTGGCCTGCCACTCTCGGTCGAGGTCGGGGGGGTGATCCCCTACGAGATCCTGACCTTGCGGGACATCAGGCCTTTCGACCTGGTCCCGCCACCGATCACCGTCTTCACGAGCATGTTCCTCCACGGCGGATTTGCGCATATCGCCGGCAACATGCTCTTCCTCTGGATCTTCGGGAACAACGTCGAGGACGTCCTCGGGCGAGCACGCTACCTGTTCTTTTACCTGGCATGCGGCACCGTGGCGGCACTGGCTCAGGTAGCTGTCGCGGCGGTAGGGGCCGATCAGGCGTCGCTGCTCATCCCGATGGTCGGCGCGAGCGGCGCCATCGCGGGGGTGCTCGCCGCGTACATGGTCCTCTTCCCGCGGGCGCGCGTGCTCACGCTCGTGCCGATATTCTTCTTCATCCGGCTCATCTACGTGCCGGCAGGGTTCTTCATCGGCCTGTGGTTCGTCATCCAGCTCCTCAGCGCATTCGTCGGAAGCCAGGGCAGCGGAGTCGCCTTCGTCGCGCACGTCGGAGGTTTCGTGGCCGGCTGGGTGCTGCTCAAGGTGCTGGGGCCGCGCCCGCGCCGCGCGGGTTGGTGACTCACAGCGGCGACCAGTTGATGTGATTCTCCAACGTCACCGCCGCCGCTGTGAGCTGATGTCCGGCGCCTTTCGGCGCCTCAAGCGGAGGGGAGAACTCTCCCCCCGCGCCCCCCATCTCGAGCGTCAGTTCATGTGGCATGCGCTATCCGACGGGCGGCGCCCAGTTCATGTGATCTTGCAGCGTCACCGCCGCCGCTGTGAGCTGATGTCCGGCGCCTTGCGGCGCCTCGAGCGGAGGGGAGAACTCTCCCCCCGCGCCCCCCATCTCGAGCGTCACTTCAAGTGGGTTGCGCCATCAGACTCGCCTTCGCCGTTTTCTAGTGCTGGCGAACGCAGTCCTACGCGAGTCAGAACAGCCCGCCCTGTCTGCCTCCCGGCTTTGCCTTCCCGAGGTGCTGGTACGATGCAGGCAGCGCGACGCGACCGCGCGGCGAACGAGCCAGGTAACCCTCCCGGATGAGAAAAGGTTCGTAGACGTCCTCGATCGTCTGTGCCTCCTCACCCACTGCCGCAGCGATCGCCTCGATCCCGACCGGACCGCCGCCAAACGTGTCGATGACGCAGGCGAGGATGCGGCGGTCCATGCCGTCGAGACCGCTCGTGTCCACCTCGAGTCGGGAGAGCGTGAGGGCCACGATGCGCAAGTCGAGCTTTCCGTCTCCCTCCACCTGGGCAAAGTCGCGCGCGCGCTGCAGGAGCCGGATGGCGATGCGAGGCGTGCCGCGAGCTCGCCTGGCGAGCTCCTCGGCGCCAGCGTCATCCGCTGGAAGGGCGAGCTTGTGCGCCGCGCGCACCACGATCTCCTTCAGCTCCCGCGGCGCGTAGTAGTCGAGCCGATCCTGGATGGGGAAGCGGTCGCGCAGCGGGCTCTGGAGGAGTCCGGTGCGGGTGGTGGCGCCGACGAGCGTGAAGCGCTCCAGCTTCATCTCCATGGTCTGTGCGCCGAGACCGGCGCCGAGGACGACGTCGAAGCGGAAGTCCTCCATCGCCGGGTAGAGCGCCTCTTCCACGGCTGGTGAGAGGCGGTGGATCTCGTCGATGAAGAGCATGTCACGCGGGGCGAGCGCGGTGAGAAGGCCGGCGAGGTCGCCCTTCCTCACCAGCGCGGGGCCGCTCGTGACGTGCAGCGAGACCTTGAGCTCGCGCGCCAGGATGTGGGCGAGCGAAGTCTTCCCGAGGCCAGGCGGACCGGAGAGGAGCACGTGATCGAGCGCCTCGCCTCGCTCGCGCGCTGCTCGCGCGTAGACCCGGAAGTTCGCGACGAGCTTCTCCTGCCCGACGTACTCCTCGAAGGTGGCAGGCCGGAGCGACTGCTCGAGCCGCTCCTCGCCCTCCTTCGCCTCAGCGGAGACGTCGCGGACCGGGCGCGGGGACATGGGGAGAGCCTACCAGACCGCACTGACGGCGGTGCTCGCCGAAAAAACGCGCGCATCCGCTCAGCTTCGCAGGAGCTTCAGGGCTTCCCGTAAGAGCTCGTCGACGGGTTTCCCCTCGGCCTTCTCGCGCAGGGCCTCGGCCGCAGCCGTCGCCTGGCCTGGCTTGAACCCGAGGCCGAGGAGGGCCTGCTCGAGCTGCTCGAAGGGGCCCTCGGCGTGCGCAGCCCTGGGCGCGGCGGCGCGTGCCAGGGCGACCAGCTTCTCTTTCAGCTCGACCACCAGCCTCTCGGCGGTCTTCTTGCCGATCCCGGGGACCCTGGTGAGCCGCGCCATGTCCCCGTTCGCCACGGCCCTCGCCAGCTCGCGCGCCTCGATGCCGGACAGGATGTTCTGCGCAGCCCTCGGGCCGACGTTCTTCACCGCGATGAGCTCGCGGAAGACCGACTCCTCCTCCTCCGATGCGAAGCCGAACAGCTGCAGCGCGTCCTCCCGCACGTGCATGTAGGTGCGCAGCGAGGCCTTCTCACCGGACGGTGGCAGCGCCGAGAGCGAGACCGCCGAGAGCTGTACGCGGTAGCCGACGCCGTTGACGTCGAGGATGGCGTGGTCGTCGCTCTTCTCGGCGACGAGCCCGGTGAGGCGAGCGATCATGGGGCCGCGACCTCTCGGAAGCGGCGGACCGACGGGCGCAGCGCGCTCTTCCTTCTCGCCGTGGAAGGCAGTCGGATGGAGTGAGAGCCTGTCCTCCGCGCCAGGTGGCACACCGCGATCGCGAGCGCGTCGGCCTCGTCGGCGAGCCGCGCCTCCACCCCGAAGAGAGCACGCGCGGTGCGGACCATCTGCTCCTTCTCGGCGCGGCCGTTGCCCGTGAAGGCGCGCTTCACCTCCGCCGGCGCGTACTCGAAGACGGGCAGTCCGGCGCGCCCCGCTGCCGCCAGCGCGACCCCACGCGCCTGGCCGAGCGCGAGCGCAGAGCGCGGCGAGCGCCCGCAGAAGGCGGTCTCGATCGCGACCGCCTCGATCCCGCCTTCGTCGAGCAACAGCGAGAGTTGATCCAGGAGGCGGCCGAGCCGCTCCGCGGTAGGGAACCGACCCGGCACGAGGACGCCCGACGCGATGCGCGAGAGGCGCGCGCCGGCACGCGCCACCACACCGTAGCCGCACCGCTGCGACCCAGGATCCACACCGAGGACGACCACCCGCGCATCCTAGCATCAGCTGAACCGGCGTCCAGATAGCGTCCGGCGATTTCGCCCGCTCACCCGGTGAACGAGATCATGTCGACGCCGGGATGGGAGCAGAGCACCTCGCCCTCCGTCGGACCGTCTCCGTTCACGAGCTTGAAGACCTGTCACTCCTGACAGCTGCGGCATCGTTCCGTGGGTGGCACTCTCGATTGCCTTCGGGCGCAGGTCTCGAAGCGTCCTGGGTGGCGCCCCCAGCTGCTTCCCGCATTGGTGACCACGCGGTCATTATTCTCTAGCGACCAGCTGACCTTTCGGGTACGCATGCGCACGGAGGCACGCTTGTCCCCTCGCCCTTCGAACCCACTGACGCGCGAGGCGCTGCTCGACGCCGCGCGCCTCGAGTTCGCCCGCTCCGGGCTCGACCACGCGCGGGTGGAGGACATCGCCCGCCGCGCCGGCGTCTCGAAGGGCGCCTTCTACCTCCACTTCGACTCGAAGGAGGACGCGTTCCGCGAGATCCTCCAGCGGTTCCTGGGCGTGCTCGAGGAGCAGACCACGCGGCGGCGCGAGGCCGAGCTCGCCTTCGAGCGCGAGGTGGGCCGGCCTGGCATCGGCGCCACCCTCGAGCAACTGATGCAGCACGACTGCCGGCTCGACACCGAGCTGCTCGAAGTGCTCTGGCGCAACCGCGTCATCCTGGCAGCTCTCGATCGCGCCACGGGGCAACCGTATCTGCAGATGGTGGCCGACTTCCGGCGCCGCATGCGGCAGCTGGTGGCCGGCCACATCGCGCTCAACCAGGGCGAGGGCTGGCTCCGAGGAGACGTCGATCCGGAGGTGGTCGGGGACGTCATCGTCGGCGCGTTCGAGAGCTACGGCCGCCGGATGGTCGATCTGCGCGCCAAGCCCGACCTCGGGGCATGGTCACGCGCTTTCCTCACCCTCCTCTACCAGGGCCTCTTCTCTCCCGCCGCCCAGCGGCCGCCCACCGGTCCCCCCGGCGCTTCTGACTGACTCGATGGTCATCCATCCGGAGCCTGCCATGCCCCGCCTCCTCGCCCCTTCGACCTCGGTCGCCCTGGTCCTCCTCGCATCGGTGCCTGCCTGCCACCGCGCCAGCGCCGGCGCTCCCGCAGCGACACCTGCCGAGGTTGGGACGACCCAGATCCTCGTCGCCCCCGAGCCGGTACGGCACGCACCCACGGTCATCGCCACGGGGACCCTCAAACCCAGATGGCAAGCGCAGCTCGCCTTCCCCGTCGCCGGCACCCTCGACCGGATCGCCGTGAAGCGCGGGCAGGCGGTCGCCGAGGGCGCGCCGCTGCTCGCCCTGGATGCCGCGACCGCCAGAGCCCTGCTGGCCCAGGCCGAGTCCGGCGTGGCCGCGGCGAAGGCGCAGCGCGTGCTGGCGGAGGACGGCCTCGCCCGCCTGGAGGCCATCCGCAAGGAGCAGGGCGGCGTCACCGACGCACAGCTGGTGCAGGTGCGCGGCCAGCGCGACCTCGCCCAGGCGCAGGTGCTCGCCTCGGAGGCGCAGCGCGAGCAAGCCAGGGTGAACCTCGACCACCACACGCTGCGCGCGCCCTTCGCCGGCGTGGTCACCAGGATCCCGGACGGCCGCGGCGTCGCCGTGGGGGCCGGCGCGCCGCTCGTCGCGCTCGAGTCCGTGCGGCAGCTCGTGCTCGAGACCTCGCTCACGCAGGCGGAGGCCACCGAGCTCGGGGCAGGAGCGAAGGTGGAGGTCAGCGTCGCCGCCACCGGCGCCCGCACATCCGACGCGACCGTGACCGTCGTAGTCCCCTCCGTCGACGCTGGCACGAGCCGGGTCCCGGTGGAGATCGAAGTCCCGAACGGCGACGGCCGCTTCCTCCCGAACGCCTTCGCCCGCGCTCGCCTCCCGTCCGGCGCGACGCGCGACGCGCTCAGGGTCCCGGCGGCTGCGGTGATACAGAAGGACGGCGCCTACGCGATCTGGATCGCCGGGCAGGACGGCCGCGCCCGCACGCTGCCGGTGCGCGTGCTCTCGCAGGAGGCCGATCTCGCCGTCGTGGACGCGGGCTCTTCCGGCTTTCCCGCGGGCACCCGCGTGGTGGCCCTGCCACCGGTCGGCATCGCCGAGGGCCAGCTCCTGGCCCAGGTGAGCGCGCGATGACCCTCTCCGACGTCGCCATCCGCCGGCCGGTCTTCACGGCCATGATGTCGGCCACGCTGGTGGTGCTGGGCCTCGTCGGTGCGCGCCGCCTCGGGACCGACCTCTACCCCGATGTCTCGTTCCCCTTCGTCATGGTCACGACCACCTACCCGGGCGCCAGCCCGAAGGACGTCGAGGACGACATCACGCGCCGCGTAGAGGACGCCGTGGCCGGTATCGCCGGGATCGACCGCGTCTTCTCGGAGTCCCGCGAGGACGTCTCGATCGTCTCCGTCCAGTTCAAGATGAGCGTCCCGCTCCCGGAGGCGGTGCAGCAGGTGCGCGACAAGGTGGGCGTGGCGCAGGGCACGCTGCCCCTGGGCGCGAAGGCTCCCGTGATCTCCCAGTTCGACATCGCCGCGCAGCCCGTGCTCGTGTTCTCGGCCGCGTCGGGGCGCGACCCCATCGCGCTCCGCGAGATGCTCGACGACCAGGTGCGGCCGCGGCTGGAGCAGATCGAGGGGGCGGCCGCCGTCAAGATCCTCGGGGGAAGCGAGCCGGAGGTGGCGGTGGAGCTCTTCCGCGACCGCCTGCAGGCGCTCGGCCTCACCGCGGACGGCGTGTTCCAGCGCATTCGCGCCGAGCACCTCGACCTGCCGGGCGGTCGCTATCCGAGCGGCCCGAACGAGATCGGGGTGCGCGTCAAGGGCGAGTTCGAGGACGCCGACGCCCTGCGCGACATGATCGTGGCGACGGCGCGCGACGGCAGCCAGGTGCGCCTCGGCGACGTGGCCATGGTGCGCCGAGGGGCGAAGGAGCCGCGCACGCTCGTGAGGACCAACGGGGTGGAGGCGGTGGCGGTGGAGGTGGTGAAGCAGGCCGGTGCCAACAGCGCCGCCGTGGCCAACGCGGCGAAGGCGCTCCTGCCCGAGCTGCAGAAGCAGTACGGCTTCTCCGCCGTGATCCTCGTCGATCAGTCGCTCCTCATCGAGGCGAACGCACACGAGGTGTGGCTGGCCATCTTCTTCGGGGGGGCGATGGCCATCCTCATCATCCTTCTCTTCCTGCTCGATCTGCGCGGCACCTTCATCAGCGCGCTGGCGCTGCCCACGTCGGTGGTGGGGACCCTGTTCGCGATGTTCGCCATGGGGTTCTCCATCAACCAGCTGACGCTCCTCGGCCTCTCCCTCGCGATCGGCCTCCTCATCGACGACGCGGTCGTCGTGCGCGAGAGCATAACGCGGCGGCTCGAGCGCGGGGACGACCCCGCCACGGCCGCCTCGCTCGGCACGCGCGAGATCGCGCTCGCCGTCATGGCCACGACGTTCACGCTGGTGGCGGTGTTCGTGCCCGTCGCGTTCATGCAGGGCATCGTCGGCCAGTTCTTCCGTCAGTTCGGCCTCACCATCACGGCCGCGGTGCTCATCTCGCTCTTCGTCGCCTTCACGCTCGACCCGATGCTCTCGGCAAAGCTGGCGAAGCGGCACGTGCCCGGAGAGCGGCCCGGGCGAGTCGTCTCGGCGATACGCGCCAGGTTCGAGGCGCTGGACCGGTTCTACGCGCGCACCCTGGACCTGGTGCTGCGGCACCGCTACATCACGGTGGGCGGCGCGGTGCTCCTCTTCGCGGCCAGCCTCGTCGTCGGTTCGCGCCTCGGCAGCGAGTTCTTGGCGAGCGAGGACCACGCCGAGATGATCGCGAACCTCACCTACCCTCCCGGCACGAGCCTCGCCACCACCTCGGC
>Ga0154716_1111_pt1 | contig 9851 bp, 8 predicted proteins | sample Rifle2008BG16ft_FD_105724 | JGI IMG/M metagenome (GOLD analysis project Ga0154716, IMG submission 105724) | Anaeromyxobacter sp. RBG_16_69_14
GTGGGCGAGGTGCTCCGGAGCGAGGGCCCGGACGGCTACACCGGCCGCCTGGTCTCGGTCATGGCCGGCTCCACCGAGACCACGTTCTACGTGCTCGCGGTTTACATGGGGGCGGTCGGGATCTCCCGGTACCGCCAGGCGCTGCCGGCCGCGCTCGTCGCCGACCTCGTCGGCTTCGCCGCCTCGGTCCTGGTGGTGCGCGCGGTGTTCGGGCTGTAGGCCGTCTCCGCGTAAATGATCCTTGAACAAGGTCTGGCGTTGTTCAAGCATGACGGGTAGTGAATGTTTCCGGCGCGGCCCGGCGCAACAGGACCTTCGAGTCCCCGGAGCTCCTCGATCTTGTGGCTGCTTTCGAGAAGGAGCTGGCGCTTGCTGAGCTCGAGCCGAGCCGACAGTTGGTGCGCCAGCGCGGCCCCAAGCGTTAACCCTGCTCTCCTTGAGCACGCAGGGCTTCGTGCTTCGGGGCGCGACCTCTACGCCGCCGGCAGCCCGGCCGCCGGCGGCACCAGCCGCGGCCGCGAGACGGCCCGGGCCGCCTCCACGATCAGGAACGCGGCCAGCGCGAAGAGCAGCGCCGCCACGGCCAGGTTCGAGATCTGCGGGACGAGCGGCGTGCCCGGCGCCGCGGCGGAGATGGCGCGCCCGTACTGGACGATCTGGCCGAGCAGCGACCAGAGCGTGACGACCATCATGAACAGCATGGGCGCCAGGGTGAACCAGTACCGCCTGCCTGCCCGCTGCAGCCACACGGTGACGCCGAGCAGCGTCAGGGCCGCGAGGAGCTGGTTCGAGGTACCGAACAGCGTCCAGAACGCGCGGTAGGCGCCCGGGCCCGCCGTGACCAGCACCAGCGCCGGGACCGCCGCTGTGACGGCGGTGGCCACGATCGCCGCGGTCCAGCCATGCGCGTCCGACAGCTCCTGGATGATGTAGCGGCCGAGCCGTGTGGCGACGTCCAGCGTGTCGAACACGAAGGTGGAGAAGGCCATCGCACCGAAGGTGGCCGCGAACAGGAACGCGTCCTTCCCCAGGATGACGGTGAGGAAGCTGGCGATGCCGTCGCCGTAGACCCGGCCTGGCGCCGCGCCCTTCGAGACCTCTGGGGTGACGATCATGATCGTCGCGAGCGCGATCAGCGCCACGAAACCCTCGAGCAGCATGCCGCCGTAACCCACCGGCTTGCAGTCGCTCTCCTTCGCGATCTGCTTCGAGGTGGTGCCGGAGCAGACCAGCCCGTGGAACCCGGAGCACGCGCCACAGGCGATGGTCACGAACAGGAACGGGAGCATGGATCCGGAGAGGCCCGCGAGCGGAGCGCCGGTGGAGACCGGCTGCCGGATCTCGAAGCCGCCGAAGAAGATGCCGATGACGCCGACGGCGAGCGCCATGTACAGCACGAATCCGCCCAGGTACCCGCGCGGCTGGAGCAGGATCCACATCGGCAGGAGCGAGGCGATGAAGCAGTAGACCATGATGACCACAGCCCAGCTCGTCTGCGGGAGAATGAGCAGGGTGGAGACCTTCGTGCCAAGCCACACCGCGAGCAGGGTGGCCGGGACGAAGACGACGGTCATGAGCCAGAGGGGCGGGTCCCACTTCCGCTGGATGAGCCCCATCACGATGGCGAGTGCGAGATACGTTGTCGAGGCGAACGCGACCGCTCCGCCCTTGTTGAACGGCGCCGCCCCGGCGAGCTCCTCGGTCTTGCCGACGAAAGTGGCCGCCGTGATGTCCGCGAAGGCGATGATGAGGTAGACGAGCGCGATCCAGATGAACGCCATGATGGCGAGCCAGGCGCGCCGCCCGAGGTTGTCCTTCACGATCTCCGCGATGGACCGAGCGTGGTGTCGCACGCTGGCGACGAGCGCCGAGAAGTCGTGCACCGCGCCGATGAAGACCACGCCGAGTGCGATCCAGAGGATGCAAGGCCCCCAGCCGAAGAGCTGGCAGGCGAGGATCGGTCCCGCGATCGGGCCGGCCGCGGCGATGGCGCTGAAGTGCTGTCCGAGCAGGAAGAAGCGCTTCGTCGGCACGAAGTCGACGCCGTCGTTCTTCTGCACCGCGGGCGTGGTCCGGCTGTCGTCCAGCGCGTACTGGCGCGCCACGAGCTGCCCGTACAGCGTGTAACCGAGGGTGAGGATCACGACCACCAGGATGGCGAGCAAGGTCAGGCTCATGACAGCGTCCTCCTGTGCCGGGCGCGTCCCTCACGCCGGGGATCGACCCACATTGGAGGCACATCGAGAGAGCTTCCGCGCCTCCCAGGATGGGGAGGGGTCGTTAGCGCGCCGCGTCATCACCTCGGCATGCTCGACGCACACCGTTACCCTCGCGGGGGTGCACGCGCCGCGTTGTAGGCCGCTCGGAGGCGACGACTACCTCTCCCAGGCGCTCCGCCAGGCGCCCGTCGCCTGCGCGTGCTCGAAGAAGCCGGCGTAGAACGGGTGCCGCGCTACCGTCGCCGCGTCACCCACCACGACGAGTTTCCGCCTGGCGCGGGTGAGCGCCACGTTCATCCGGCGCACGTCGGCGAGGAAGCCCACCTCGCCCGCGTCGTTTGCGCGCACGAGCGACACGACGACCGCGTCCTTCTCCCGCCCCTGGAACCCGTCCACCGTGTCCACCTCGAGGCCCTCGTCGAGCCGCGCCGCCAGGAGCTGCCGCAAGAGCTGCACCTGCGCGTCGTAGGGCGCGATCACGGCCAGGTCGGCGGGCTCCACGCCGAGCGCGATCACCCGCTCCACCTCCGCCGCGACCAGCTCCGCCTCGCCGTCGTTCTGCTTCGAGTCGGATCCCTCGGGCGTCGTCTCCTCGAACCCGCGGCCGGACGTGTCCACCACCTCGAGCGGCGCGTCGTCGAGCGCTCGATCCGCCACCGACGGGTGGGCGCGCAGCGCGCCGCCGTAGAGCGCCTCCGAGGGGTAGCGCATGATCCGCTCGTTCATGCGGTACTGCTCGGCCAGCGTGACCTTCACCGCCTCGCCGTGCGCGGCGACCAGACGCTCGAAGAGCGAGACGCCGAGACCCCCGGCCTGCGCTGCCGCGGAGAGCACGGTGGGTGGCAGCTGCAGGTGGTCGCCGGCCAGCACCGCGCGCTCGGCGCGCAAAAGCGCCAGATACGCCGCCGGCTCGACCGCCTGGGTCGCCTCGTCCACCACGGCCAGCGCGAAGCGGCGCCGCGCCAGCGCCGGCGCGTCGAGCGAGGTCAGCGTGGCGAGGACGACCGGCGCGCGCGCGAGCCCCTCCTCCTCGGCGCGCGCCTCGAGCGCGCGCGCCTCTGCGAGCAGCGCGCGTGCGTCCCGCTCCGCCACGCGCGCCTCGCTGAAGCGGCCCGGGCCACGCCGCCCCTTGCGCTTGCGAGCGGCCCGCCGCAGCTCGAGCGCCTCGGCCACGAGGCCCCGGGCGATGCGCGCCGCCTCGTGCGACGCGCCGCGCGCCTCGAGCGTGTGGGCGAGCACGGCCGGCAACACGCGCGCCGGGTGGCCCACCCGCACCCCGTCCACGCCCGCTCGGCGAGCCGCTCGACGAGGTTGTCCACGGCCAGGTTGGAGGGCGCGGTGGCGAGGACCGTTTCGCCGCGGGCGGCGGCGCGGCGGATCACCTCCACCAGGACGGTCGTCTTGCCCGTCCCCGGCGGCCCGTGCACCAGCGCCAGGTCGAGTGCGCGGTCGGCCCGGTCGAGCGCGCGCTCCTGCTCCGGGTTGAGCCGCGCCGCGCGCGCGGCCAGTCCGGGGACGGTCGGATGAGGCTGCCCCGGAGCGAGCGCAGGGCGCGCGGAACGCGGCGGAGCGCCATGGTCCGAGACCGCCGGCGCGCCGGTGACCGCACCATTGTCGGCCATGCCGGGCTCGGCGCCGCACCGGTCCCGATCGAAGCGGGGGACGGCCTCACCGAGCACACCGTGCCAGCGCCGCCCCTCCTTCGTCTCCGCGATGCGCCGCACGCCGGACGCGAGCCGTTCCCAGGTGACCGGTGACGGCTCGAGCTCGAGCACGACGCGCCCGTCCGTGGCCCAGTCCGGCGGCGGCTCGTCGAAGGCGATCGCCACGCGGGCGCGGGTCCGGCGCGCCACCACGCCCAGCGGCGCGTCGTCGCGCTGATCGCGTCGGAGCTGCACGCGCACCGGGCTCCCCACCCCGACGCGCGCCCCGGAGAGCGCGCGCCCGTCCGCCCGGGCGTAGGTGACGAGCGCCCGACCGGCGAGGCCCGCCTCCTCCACCGCCTCCACGTCGGCCAGGGCGAGCCCGCGCGCCTCGCGCTCGGCGACGGAGAGCCGGCCGCGCGCCTCGGCCACGCGGGCGCGCTCCTCCTCGCGCTCGGCGTCGAGCAGCCGGGAGAGAAGCGCGAGGTGCTGCGCGAGGTCCAAGGCGGCGAAGGTATACCCCGCTCGCGGGTGCCTGTCCGAGCCGGCTCCGCGGTGTGACGGAACGCGGCCGGCCGCGTCCTCCACACCTTCGTGCCAGACGGGATCTTCGTCCTCGACGGCGACGGCCCTACGGCGCAGGCGCAGCGGACCCGTCTACTACGAGTGAGCGAGCCTGGCCTGTCCGGCGATGGAAGGCCACGTCTTCGGCCCGCGCCAGCGCCTCTCGAAGGCCCCCGGCGGGGCGTCGCGGCATCTCGGGTCCGGGTCTGTCCTCGAACCGTTCAATCGAGAACCAGCTCACGACCGCCGCTGCCGCGGACGAGCCGCGGGTGCAGGTGCAGGATCTGTTCGGGCAGGAGCTCGTCAAGTCGATCAAGGAGCAAACATCTCAACCAGAACCTCGAGCACACGATCGAGGGTGGAGGTACCCACTGCGCCGAGCCTGCGCACCAGACGGCCTCGGTCGACGGTACGCAGCTGGTCGAGCACGATGAGGCCAGACTTGCGTTGAAAGGTCACAGCGACGCGGCTCGGCAACGGTCGCCCCTTGGTGGTCATCGGCGCCACGATGACCGTGCCCAGGGCGCGGTTCATCTCGTCAGGGGACACGACCAGGCAAGGCCGGGTCTTCTGGATCTCGTGTCCCTGCGTCGGATCCAGGGAGACCAGGTGCACTTCGCCGCGAGTCACCATTGCCACTCGCTCTCGTCGAAGCGAGTGGGGAGCGCGGCGTCGAGGAGCGGCTGGCGCCCGGCTGCGGCAAACGCTTCCTCCCATCCTTCCCTGGGCTTGCGGACGCGCCGGATGACCAGAGCCTGGTTCTCGACCGCGAGCTCCACCTCGTCGTCGAGGCGTAGCTCGGCGAGCATGGTCTTGGGAATACGAACGCCCTTCGAGTTGCCCACTCTGACGATGTGCGTCCTCATCGTGCTTACTTTGTGATCACGATCCTTGGATGTCAAGAGGACCGCGCGCGCCCCTGGATCACTTGGCCTTGCGCGCCTGCCGGGTAGACTGGGGGAATGCTCACCGACGTGGTGTTCGACTTCTTCGGGACGCTGGTGCGGTACGACGACGCGGCCGTCCGGCCCGACGACACCCGCGCCCACCGCTACCTGGCGGAGCGCGGGCTCGCGCTCTCGTTCGAGGACTACCGCGCCGGGATGAGCGACGTGTTCGCCGCCTTCGAGGCGGAGGCGTGCCGCACCCGCCGCGAGCCGCTGCTCCACGACATCTCCCGCGCCTTCCTCGGGCGCGCCGGACTGCCCGCCGCACCGGCGGCGCTCGTCGCAGGGTTCACCGACTGCTACGTCGCGGAGTGGAGCGAAGTCGCCGTCCCGCTCCACGGGCTCGACGCATTCCTCGCCGGGCTGGGCCGGCGCTACCGCCTGAGCGTCCTCTCGAACACCTACCACCCACCGCTGGTGGAGGAGATCCTGGCGCGGGCCGGGCTCCGCCGTCATTTCGCGCAGGTGGTCACCTCGGCAGCCTTCGGCATCCGCAAGCCAGACTCCCGCATCTTCGCGCACGCCCTCGAGGGCCTGGGCGCGACCACCGCCCAGGCGGTCTACGTGGGCGACAGCCACGAGGTGGACTATCTCGGCGCGCGCGTCGCCGGCTGGCGCGCGTACCTCGTAGACCCCGGCGGCCGTTACCTCGGCGTGGGCGAGCACCGGCTATCGCACCTGTTCGAGCTGGCGGCCGCGCTGGAGTGAGGAGCGCGGCGTGTGCGCACCGCCTCACACAGCGCGCGCTCAAAGTCAAGGCGTGAGCAGCTCGGCCGCAAGCTCTACCTCGACGTCAACAAGGTCCTCGCGCGCGTCCGGCGGGAAGTGGAACCGCAAGGTGGGCGTCCACGTCTTCGAAGGACACCCTGAACCGGACCGTCGGGGCTCCAACCTCATTCCCCGAGGTGGACTTCGAGGAGGCATACGCGACGCGCTACAACCAGCTCTGCTGGAACACGCACGGGTCCGGGCGCGCTGCCCTGCGCGCGTCCTCGATGGAGGAGTTCCCGGGGCTCTGGGCCGTCGCGTTCAACGAGTGCGCTCGGTTCGCGCTCGGCACGACCAATGGACACCTATCAAGGAGGGGGCCCCGTAATTCCGCTTGCACCTCCGGTGACTAACAAGCCACAAGTCGCACCCGTCGGCTGGCTCCTGGCCGAAGCGTCGCGGGCCCCCGCTAATTGGTGGTGTTCTCGGCTCGGGCGTTCACTCAGGAGTGATGTGCCGATCGAGCAGATGGATCTCGCCTCGTACGCGGCGTGGTGGTGAAAGCCCTCTGACAGCGCATGCCACATGAACTGACGCTCGAGATGGGGGGCGCGGGGGGAGAGTTCTCCCCTCCGCTTGAGGCGCCGCAAGGCGCCGGACATCAGCTCACAGCGGCGGCGGTGACGCTGGAGAATCACATCAACTGGTCGCCGCTGTGAGAACCATCGGCTGTGAGCGCACCGCGCGCGAGGTTGTCTCTGGTACCAGACACTGCTGCGGAGGCCCCAGGGGGGCACCGCAAGAGCGAGCAAAAGGAGCATGTCATGACGGATCGAACCTGGTTTTCCGTGTTGGTTGGCGCACTTCTCGCGACGGGCTGTGGATCGCCCGCAGAGGGAGAAACGGCGACGGCGGAGGCCGCGATCAGCCAGCGCGGTGTGATCTCGCGCGGAGAGGTGGCCGGTCGCGCCGAGGGCTGGATCGCGCGCGGTATCCGCTACAACTGGGATAAGAAGACAGACGGTTACAGACGCGACTGCTCGGGCTACGTGTCGATGTCCCTCGCCATCCCCACGGATGCCAACGGAGGGCCGAACACCGTGAGCCTAAGAGACCATGTGTCCGAGATCGATCGATCGCACCTCAAGCTCGGTGACATCATCGGCAAAATCGGACCTGGAACTGAGGGGGACAAGGGACATGTCCTCTTGTTTAAGCAATGGGTCGATTCGAACACCTACGAAGCATACGAAATGCACGGACCGACTGGCACAGCCGTGGAGGTCACAAGGCGCCCCTATCCGTACGATAGAGAAAGAGACCGGGATGCTGACCTCTACAAACCTTACCGCTACAGCAAGATCTCGGAGTGCCCCGGCTACGTGAGTCCTGGCGGCGCCTGCTGCCCGACCGACGGAACTTGCAGGCCAGGATGTGGGTGCTGACACTTCGTCACGCCCGTTCTTTCCAGGGAGCAAGTTGACGAATGTGACGAATAGGAATGAAGCAGCGTCGTGACCTTCCGGCAAGCATGCGTCGGGCCGCTGCAGGCGGCGCACGCCAGCGGTTGAGCGGAAGGTTGAGCGGAGCCCCGACGGTCAGGTCGGCGCCCGCGACCATCCCCTCGGACTGGTCCTCTAAGGTGTAGCCATTCGTGACTGGTTGTTTTGCGCTTGTCTCCCTGCCTGCGAGTGCGATAAGGCCAACATTCACGGTAGGCGAAGGAAACGAGCGCCGTCCGTGGATGTGCATCCGCGATCATGCTTAGAGACTAATAGTGAATTAATGCTTACTTAACGGGGGGAGACCATTTGCATGTGTGAATCTGCGATGCGTGAGATGAGGGGGTGCTGGAGGGTAGGAGTCGTCATCGCAACGATTGTCGGCACGTCATTCGCGACCGCTTGTGGCGGGAACCGCTCCGACTCCGCCGAGCAGGCCCCAGTTGAGGCCGACGTCGCGCAGGCCGCGACCGCCTGCGCGGACGCCAGGACCAGCACGATGTACCTGACCGGCCGGGCCAACGAGTACCAGTACGAGACCGACATCAGCTACAGCGGCGTGATCACGACGCTCCCGCGGCAGCCAGTCCGCGAGAACGTCAATACCGGTTACGCGGCCGTCACGGTCACCGGGTGCAAGGATCCGGTGACCGGGAAGTGGTCGGCGCTCTCCTACAGTGTGGAACAGCTGTTGACGCAGCGGGACCTCGACCTCAACATCGCCCGTGACCAGGTCACTCCCCGACCGCACGAGGGTGACCGAGGCTTCGGGGTGTTCGTCAAGCGGACGACGGCCGACCGTGTCGAGATCTCGTCCGTGGTCTGCAGGGAGAAGCCCGCTCCGATCACTTGGCTGGGCGTCGCCAAGTTCGTCACCGGCCTGCCGATTTTCAAAAGCAACGCCCTCGGCATCGGGATGTGGGTGTTCAACGTGAGCCTGCCCGAGGGACCGGATGCCACCTACCCCTGCGGCGAGCTGGGATCTGAGTCAATCCCGTGGAGCTTCACCGACGACGGGGTCGCGCAACTCCACGTGCCGGGACACTACCTCCACTACGGCAGCGCGACCTGGGAAGGGGGGTGCCCGGCGTTGCGGTACTGCGGGTTCACCCACGAGCAAGGGATCGAGGTCCTCCAAGGCCAGTGAACGCCGGGCCTCAAACGGGTCCCGCGTTCGAAGCCGAGGTTGCCGAGGGTCGGTCGCCTCGGGGGATCACTCCCCCCGAGGCTCCCATGGGCCCGGTCCCGGTTGAACCCCTCGGGGGCCCATGATGCGGCGCGCGCGCCGTCCATTTCAGGGTAGCGCAGGACGAGCGCGGAACCAGGCTCACCGTGACAGCGAGAGGGACGGCGTTGTGGAAGAACAGCTGCCTGCTCTGTCCGCCTGCTCACGCCGGGTGATCGCGCCAGCGCAGGCGCGTATCATCCCGGCATCCCGTACGGCATCCTTCCCCAGTAGGCGTAGAAGCCGTCGTCGGCCTTCTTCCAGCCGGCCGCGACCTCCGGCATGTTCTCCTTGAGCCAGTGCACGAAGTGGGGGCGCGTACCGTCGGCGTCGTCGATGCCGTACTCGTCGGCGAGGTCCCACGACGCGAACACGCGCCCGTTCTTCTTCGTCACATCGGGGTCCGCAGCGAGCGCCGCGACGCACCGGCCGACGAAGAGCGGGGTCTCCGAGACGATGAACCCCTTCACCTTCTTCGCCGCGTCGCGCCAGTTCGCCTCGGTCACGCCGAAGTGATCGAGCATCCACTCCGACCGCAGAAAGCCCGGCGTCACGGCCACCGCGGGGATGCCGCGCTCCGCGAGGTCCTGCGAGAGCGCGAACGCCATGCGGATGACCGTGGTCTTCACGAGATCGTAGAAGAAGTGCCCGCGGTAGAAGTACGCATCGCCGTCCGTGACCTCGACGACCAGGCCGCCCGCGCGCAGCCGCGACAGGCCGTGGTAGCTCGTGACGATGTGCGTCTTGATCGCTCGGTCGATGAGCAGGAGTCCGTCCTCGAGCTTCGTCTCCCAGAGCTTCTTGCCCCACTCGACGAGATCGTCGCCGCCCCAGATGTCGTTCACGAGGATGTCGAACTCGCCGACGCGCTCGAACAGGCTCGCGACCTCCTCGGGGACGGTGTGGTCGACCCGCACGGCGATGCCGCGGCCGCCCCGTGCGGTGACGATCTCTGCGGTCTCGTCGATCGTCTCCGGCCGGTTCTTCATGCCCGGGCTCCCCGGAACGCTGCGGCCCGTGCAGTAGACCGTGGCGCCGGCCTC
>Ga0154716_1051_pt5 | contig 9706 bp, 7 predicted proteins | sample Rifle2008BG16ft_FD_105724 | JGI IMG/M metagenome (GOLD analysis project Ga0154716, IMG submission 105724) | Anaeromyxobacter sp. RBG_16_69_14
GTGGGATGCGCTCCTGGCCGTCGGGCCGGTTGACGCGCCGTACCAGCGGCACGCCTTCATCGGCGCCTGGATCGCCGCCTTCGCGCCCGAGGGGCGGCTGCGCGTGCTGGTGGCGCGCGACCCGGCCGGCCGGGCTGCTGGGCTGGCGCCGCTGCTCGAGGAGCGCCGCGCGGGGCTCGTGTTCCTGGCAGCGCCGGCGAACGACCACTCGTCGCGCGTCGAGTGGGTGCTGGGCGAAGATCCCCGCGGTGCGGTCGAGGCGCTCTGGATGCACCTGCGCGACCGGATGCGGTGGGACGTGCTCGTGCTGCGGGACGTGCCGCGCGACGGTCCCACCTCCCTGCTGCTCGAGGAGCACGCCCGGCGCGACCGCCACCCCACCGGCCGCTGGGAATCGCTCCGTACGCCCTATCTCTCCCTGGGGAGGGGCGCGCGCGAGCAGATGGTCCCGGCGAAGTTCCTCGCCAATCTCCGCCGCCGCATGAGGCGCCTCCAAGAGCTGGGCGCGCCCTCCTATCGCCGCGTGAACGGGGTCGAGGGGGGCGGGGAGGAAGCCGACGAGGCTGTGGAGTCCTTCCTGGAGCGGTTCTTTGCGCTCGAGGTCGCGGGCTGGAAGGGGGCGCGCGGAACCGCCATCGCCCTCGATCCCAGGACGCTCGCCTTCTACCGCGGCCTGGGGCGCGCGGGTGCACGCGAGGGCTGGCTGTCGCTGCGAGCGCTCGAGCTCGACGGTCGCCCCATCGCGATGCACTTCGGCCTGGTCCACCGCGGCGTGTACAGCCTGCCCAAGCCAGCCTACGACGAGGCGCTCGCCGCCTGCTCACCCGGGCAGCTGCTCCTCCGCGAGGTGCTGGCGGAGTGCGAGGCGCGCGGCCTCGACGAGCTCGATTTCCTCGGCCCCGACATGCCGTGGAAGCGCGACTGGGAGCCCGCCTTCCGGACCCACGACTGGCTCTACGTCTACAGGCCCGGCCTCGCCGGGGTCGCGCTGCATGCGCTGAAGCACCGGCTCAAGCCCGTGGCCAAGGAGGTGCTGTCGTGGTGGCGACGCTGACCCAGGCCGCCCCCGGCGCAGCGGCTGCGGTTCGCCTTCCCCGGCGGCGCGTCCTGCCGTGCCTCCCCACCCTGTGGCCGTCGATGCTCGCCCCCCGTCTCCGCCCCCGGCCGGGACCGTTCCCCTTCGCGTGGCCCGATGCGCGCCGCTACTACTTTGCGCGCAACGCGGCCTTCACAGCCGTGCGGGTGCTCGGACTCGAGAGACACGAGGTGCTCGTACCGGCCTACCATCACGGCGTCGAGGTGGAGGCGCTCGAAGCGGCCGGTGCCGAGCCGAGGTTCGTGCGGGTGGACGGGAGGATGCAGCTCGATCTCGAGCACCTCGAGGCGAGCATCGGCCCGCGGACCCGCGCGCTCTACGTCATCCACTACGCCGGCTTTCCGCAGCCCATGGAGGAGATACTCGCCATGGGCCACCGATACGGGTTGTCGGTCCTGGAAGACAGCGCGCTGGCGCTGCTCTCGAGGGATGGTGAGGTGCCGCTCGGATCGCGGGGCGACATCGGGATCTTCTGCCTCTACAAGACGCTTCCGGTGCCGAACGGCGGCGTGCTGGTGATGAACCGGCCGCTCGACGCGCCCGATCCGGCTCGCGGGGCGCCACTCGGGAGCACGCTGTCACACGCGGCGGGCAGCTTCCTCGCTCACGTCGCGCTCCGCTGGGGGCCGGGTGGTGCGGCTGTGCGCGAGAGCATCCGGCGCACGGGCCGCGCGCTCCGCTTTGCCACGGGGCTCCGAACGCTGTCCACCGGCACCACGCACTTCGACGCGGCCGCCGCCGACGTCGGCATGAGCCGCCTCACCGAGGTCATCCTGGACAATCTCGACTACGACCAGATCGTGGAGGTGCGGCGGCGAAACTGGTCCCTGCTCTACTCGCGGTTGCGCGAGGTGGCGCCGCCGGTGCACCACGAGCTCCCGGCTGGCGTCTGTCCGCTCTTCTACCCGCTAGTATGCGAGGACAAGGAGTGGGCTGCGGCCAGGCTCCTCGCGCGCGGCGTGGAGACGGTGGACTTCTGGCGCGACGGCCACCCTGCCTGTCCTCGCGGGGCGTTCCCCGAGGTCGATGCGCTCCGCCGTGGCGTGCTGGAGCTCCCCCTGCACCAGGATCTGAGCCCCGACGACATGGAGTACCTCGCGTCGGCCGTCGAGGAGATCCTGTCGTGAACACCGCGCGCGATCACCTCTCGTCGGTCCGTGTGATCGAGAGCGACGATCCGGCCCGCCTCGCCATGCTGCGCGAGGAGTGGGCCGAGCTCTTCCAGGCTGGAGCCGCGGGAAACCCGTTCCTCTCGTGGGAGTGGCAGTACACCTTCTGGCGCACCCTGGCGCAGCGCCGGCCGCTCTGGATCCTGGAGGCGCGAGAACGCGACAACCGCCTCTCGGGGCTGCTGGTGCTCACGGGCCGAGCCTCGATCGGGACCTCGCGCCGGTGGTGCCTGCTCACCAACGGCATCACCGGCACCGACGCGATCGACATCCTGGTGCGGCCCGGCTTCGGCCCGGCCGTGCGCGAGGAGATCTCCCGGGTCATCGCCACCTCCATGCCGAGGTGGGACGTCCTCGATCTCGAGGACCTGCCTTGCGGCACCGCGACCATCGGTGCGCTGCGGGGTGCGCTTGCCCCGCGCGGCGCGCGCGTGGTCCTCTCGCCGCGCTTCGCCTGCCCCACCTTCGCGCTGCGGGGCTCCTTCGCCGAGCACCTGACTCGCTTCCGGCGCCGCGAGGTCTTTCTGCGCCGCCGCCGCTGGCTGGAGCGGCAGCCCGGGTATCGGGTCGCCGTCGCCGAGACGCCGGCCGAGGCCGCGGAGGCGATGGATGACTTGCTGCGGTTGCACCAGCTGCGCTGGGACGAGGAGGGCGGGTCGTCGGGGATCCCGCGCGGCCCGGTGCAGGACTTCCACCGCGAGGTCGCCCCGCTCCTGGCTCAGCGAGGGTGGCTGCGCATCTACCGCATGTTCGTGAACGGCCGCTCCATCGCGGCCGTCTACGGACTCGAGCTGGCAAGCCGCTTCTACTACTACCAGTCCGGCATGGATCCGGCGTGGCGGGCGCGTAGCCCGGGCCTGGTGCTCATCGGGAAGACCGTGGAGGACGCCTACGCGCGGCACCTGACCGACTACGACTTCCTGCGCGGCAGCGAGCCGCACAAGCTCGACTGGGCCACCGATCGGCGCGAGACCTGCGCCTTGCGCCTGCGCGCCCCTGGCCTGCGCTCGGAGGCGGGCGCGGCGGCGGAGGAGGTTCTTCGCGTCGCGCGCGAGGCCGCCAAGGCCATCGCGCCGCCCCGGATGTGGAGCGCTCTGCAGCGGGCGAGGCGAACCGTCTCGGCGAGCGGCCTCTGGCTCACCTCGGCGCCGCGCATCGCGCGCGCGGGAGCTCCGTTCGGCGCGCCCTCGACTCGTGTCGCGGGCCGTGGCCCGGAGCCGGTGGCCGTAGCCCCGCCAGTGAGGGCGAAACGGGAGTGATAGCGCATGCCACATGAACTGACGCTCGAGATGGGGGGCGCGGGGGGAGAGCTCTCCCCTCCGCAGGAGGGACGGAAGTGAGCGAGCGAGCGGACAACAGCGCGAGGTGGATCGTGAGGCGCGCGGTCAAGGCGGCGCTGGCGGGTGCTCTGTGCGCGGCCGGCGCGAGGTGGGCTGTACGATCGGTGGCGCGCCGGGCGCTGGGCGGTGCGCGGGTGCTCATCCTCTCGTATCACCTCCCCACCGGTGACTTCGGCGCGGCCGCGGGTGAGGTACTGCCCTCACTCCTCGTGTCGATCGGCACGCTGCGCCGCCAGCTCCAGCAGCTTGCCCGCGAGCGCGAGATCGTCTCGCTCGACGAGGCCTGCCGGGTTCTCAAGACGAGGACATCCCGGGGCCGCCGGATGTCGGACGTGGCCGTGGTCACCTTCGACGACGGGTACGCGGGTGTGTACGAGCTGGCGCTCCCCATCCTTCGCGAGCTGCGCATCCCGGCCACGGTCTACGTCGCGTCCGGCTACATCGGGACTCCGCACCGGCTCCTGCACGACCGGCTCTTCGCAGGACTTCGAGAGCTGCGCCGGCGAGGAGTCATGCCGCAGGCGGCCGGCCTCGCCGCGCGGCTGCAGTCGCTGATGGACTCCTGCGCCGCCGACGGGGCCGGCGCCACGCTCGATCGCCTCATCGCGCGGCTCTCACACGACGAGCTGAGCGCCGTCGCCGGCGCCCTCGAGGAGCGGCTCGGGATGAGCGAACAGGACTTGCCTGCGGTGACTCGCCTCATGAGCTGGGACCAGCTGCGCGGGCTGCGGGCTGCGGGCATCGACGTGGGCGGGCATACCGTCAACCACGTCGCGCTCGCCAACGTGGCCATCTCCCGGGCGCGCGCCGAGATCGAGGGATGCCGCGACGAGATCGCGAAGCGCGTGGGCGAGGCGCCCCGGCACTTCGCCTATCCGAACGGCCTCTACACGCCTCGCATCATGGGCGCGGTGGCCGGGGCGGGCTTCGCCTCGGCGGCGACCACCGAGGACGTGGAGAACCGCCGTGACGGTGACCCGTTCACGCTGAAGCGCAAGACCATCTGGGAGAACAGCACGCTCGGTGCGCTGCGCTACAGCGAGGCGGTGGCGGCCTGCAACCTGGATGGCGTCTTGGGCGCGCTCGGCTGGCAACGGGCGGTGAAAGGGGAGCGGCCGGACCGGCCGGACGGCGAAGAGCTGGAGGGACCTGGACTCGGATCTGGACCGTGAGGAGGCGCTGACGATGAAGATCGCCCTCGTCGGGGACTACCCGCCGCCGTTCGGAGGCGTCTCCGTGCACGTCGCCGCTCTCGAGCGCGCGCTGGCCGCGCGGAGCGTGGACCTCCGCGTCCTCGACATCGGGCGGGGCCAGAACGACGCGCCCGGCGTGGCCCCGGCGCGTGGCGCGCTGCGCTGTGCTGTGGCGCTCGCCAGGGCTGCCGCAGAGAGACGCCTCATTCACGTCCACACCAGCGGCGCGAATCCGAAGTCCTGGCTGCTCGCCCTGGCCGCCTCGCGGGCGCGACTGCCCGGCTCCCCGCTGCCGCTCCTCACCCTGCACTCGGGACTGCTCCCGGTATACCTGGCCCGGTATGCCGAACGGCGCGAGGTCGCGCGGGCGGTTTGCTCGAGCTTCGGACGGGTCGTGGCGGTCAGCCACGAGCTGTCTGCAACGCTCGAGGGTTGCGGCGTCCCCGCTGCGCGGCTCGAGGTGGTGCCGGCATTCCTCCATGCGGGTCTGGTGCCGGGCGCGCCGCCGGCCCGCTTCACGGCCTTTCGCGAGGCCCGCGCGCCGCTCTTCTGCGCCGCGCTCGCGCCCACCTCGACCTACGGCGAGGATGTGCTCCTGGCGGCGTTCGCCGCGGTCAGCGATCGCGAGCCTCGGGCCGGGCTGGTGGTCTTTGGCGAGGGCTCGGAGCGCGGGCCGGTCGCGGCCCTCGGGCTCCGCCAAGGCGTGCTCGCCCTGGGCGAGATCGACCACGCTGCAGCCCTCGGTGTCCTGGGCGCGTGCGACGTCTTCGTGCGCCCCACCCGCGCCGACGGCGACGCGTTGAGCGTGCGCGAGGCGCTCTCGCTGGGGCGCAAGGTGGTGGCGAGCGAGGTGGGGCAGCGCCCACCCGGCTGCCTCCTCTTCCGGGCCGGCGACGCAGCAGGGCTCGCTGCCCTGATGATCGACGCTGCGCGCTCGGCGCCAGCTCCACCGGGCCACGGGCGCCCCGATCGCGATCCCCTCGAGAGCCTCCTCGCCATCTACCGGTCGCTCGCCCGCGAACGCCCCATCCCGAGCGATTCCGCGCGCCTCGAGCAGGCGCCATGTTCGACGCCATGAGCGCACTCTCGGGACGGGACGTGGTCTGCTTCTCCAACGACTGGGACGGCGATCCGCTCTCGAAGATGCACATCATGCGGATCCTGGCGCGCGACAACCGCATCCTGTGGGTGAATTCGCTCGGAAACCGGAGCCCGCGAGCGACGGCGGGCGACGCGAGGCGTGCGGCGAAGAAGATCCGGGACGCGGCGGGGGGGCTGCGCGAGGTCGAGCCGGGCCTGCACGTACTGGCGCCGCTCTACCTCCCCGTCTACGGCGGCAGCGCGGTCCGCGCGGTGAACCGGCTGATCGTGCGCCTTCAGATTCTCGCCGCCATGCGGCGCCTCGGCATGCGCGAGCCCATATCCTGGTCGTTTCTCCCGAGCGCCGCGCCCATCGCAGGAACGCTCGGCGAGGAGCTCGTCGTCTACCACGCCGTGGACGAGTTCTCCGCCTTCAGCGACGCAAGCAGGCACGTGCGGGAGCTGGAGCGTGAGCTCCTGCTCAAGGCAGACCTCGTCGTCACCAGCTCGGAGAAGCTCCTCGCTTCCAAGTCCAAGGTCAATCCGCGGGCGGTGTTGGTCCGCCACGGGGTCGATCACGCCCACTTCGCCCGAGCACTCGATCCGGGCACGCAGGTGCCGGGCGACCTGGCGTCGCTCGCGAAGCCTGTCGTCGGCTTCTTCGGCCTCCTCGCCGACTGGGTGGACCTCGAGCTGGTGCGGGCGGTGGCGGACGCCTTCCCGCGCGCGTCGGTCGTGCTGCTGGGCAACGCCGTCACCTCGCTCGCGCCGCTCCGGGGCGCGAGCAACGTGCACGTCCTCGGGCGCAGGCCCTACGCGCTCTTGCCCGGCTACTGCCGCGGTTTCGACGTGGCGCTCACGCCGTTTCGGCTGAACGAGCTGTCGCTCCACGCGAGTCCGCTCAAGGCGCGCGAGTACGTCGCGGCCGGGCTGCCCAACGTCTGCACCGATGTCCCGGAGCTGCGCGCGGTGCCGGGCTGCACCGTCGCTCGCTCCCGGTCCGAGTTCGTGGCCGAGGTGGGGCGAGCGCTGGCGGAGGGTGGACCGCGGCGGGAGCGCTCCGAGCTCGTGCGCGGTGAGAGCTGGGAGGCGAGGGTGGACGAGCTGCGAGCCCATGTGGCGGTGCTCCTCGACGGCCGGCGGGCCGCATGACGGGAGGCAGAATGGAAGGCGAGCGCGATGGGCGAGGTGAAGCGGTCCTGTTCGCTCGGGGCCAGCTGGCGGGCGAGCTTCGCCCGGGCTCTTTCGTGCCCCCAGCCGATGCCCGCGGCGCCGGTCTGGTTCAAGCTGCGGATCGATGGGGGCGGCTCGCCTACGTGGCCGCGCTGGCCTTCGTGGCCAACCTCTACGCGAGCCCGGCCTTCTTCTGGCCGGAGTTGTTCGAGAAGGCGCGCCTGGGCCTCTCCACCTCGGCGATATGCGCGCTCGCGGTGCTCATGCGACGGGTCACCTCGGGCGAGCGGCTCCGCTTGGGCGGTCCACCAGCGGGCTTCCTCTTCGCCTATGCCGCCGTGGTGCCGCTCTCGTTCGCCTGGACCATCTCCGCGCCGAGGACGACCGAAGCGGTCGCGGACATGGCGAAGCTGCTCGTGCTCTACGTGGCCCTGCTCAACGCCCTCGACACGCCAGGGCGGCTGCGCACGTTCCTCGTCGTCGGGGCGCTCGCGACGCTCGCGCCTTCGACCGGCGCCGTCCACCGCTGGATCGCGGACGACAACCTCGTCGAAGGTTACCGCACCGCCTGGCGAGGGAACTACGCCGACCCGAACCGGCTCGCCATGGGCCTCGTCCTCCTGCTTCCGCCGGCGCTCGCGCTGGCGGGAGAGGTGAAGCCACGTCTGCTGAAGGGCGCGCTGCTCTTCGCGGCGCTGGCCAACGTGACCGCCGTCGTGCTCACCCACTCGCGATCGGGCGCGGTGGCGCTGGCCGTGGCGCTCGGCCTCACCCTCCTGCGAGGCCGCAGGAAGGGGCGCGGCCTGGCGGTGGCTGCCGTGGCGGTGATCGGCCTCATCGCGCTCGCGCCGGACACCTTCTGGACGCGATCGAGCACGATCGCCCACTACGAGGAGGATCCCTCGTTCTCGGGCCGCGAGCGCGCTTACCAGATGCTGCAGGTGATCGCCTCCGAGCGACCGTTCACCGGCGTCGGGGCGGGCGCGTTCATCGACGCGTGGGAGCGGTTCGCGCCGCTCTCCGCGGGCGGGCTTCACCTCATCGCGCACAACATCTTCATGGAGATCCTGGGCGAGCTCGGGGTGATCGCGCTCGGCCTGTTCGGCATCTTCTGCGCCTGGTTGTCCGTCCGGCTCTGGCGGGCCGGACGCGACCCGGTCGCCGGCGTGGAGGCCCGCGCGCTCTGCGCGGGGCTCTTGGGGTACCTCGTTTGCGAGCTCGTGAACGGCTACTCGCGCTCGTTCAACCTCTACGCCGCCTTCGCTGTTGCGGTTGCGGCAATCGGGCAGGCCCGACTGCGCGCCCGGCTGTCGGCGGCGGAGGAAGAGGGGGCCCGTGCCGCGCGTCCATGACGTCGAGCCGGTGAAGGTGCTCGTCTTCCAGAACCGCTTCCTCATCGGCGGGCAGGAGCGGCAGACGGTCCTTCACCTCACCACCCTCGACCGCAGGCGCTGGGAGCCGGTGGTGCGCTGCCTGCGGCTGGAGGGCGAGCACCTCGAGGATCTCGCGCGCATCGGGGTGCGGCCGGAGAGCCTCGACATCCACAAGATGGCGCGCCCGGTCACGCTCTGGCGCGTGGTGCGCCTGGCCGCGCAGCTGCGTGCGACAGGCGTGGCGCTGGTGCACGCGCAGGACTTCTACACGAATACCCTGGGCCTTCTGGCAGCGCGCCTGGCCGGGATCCCCAGCATCGTGACGCGCGTCGATCTCACGCACGCCCTCGACCCGCTCCAGCGCAAGGCCCTGGCGCTGGTGTCGCGCCACGCCGCGCGCGTCCTCGTGAACGCACTCTGCATCCGCGACGTCTGTCTCCGCGACGGCGTCAGGATGGAGCGGATCGCGGTGGTGCGGAACGGGCTCGATCTGGCAGCCTTCGACCGCGCCGCCGCAGGCGAGCCTGATCAATGCGGCGGAGCCGCCCTCCCTGTCCGGGGCCCCCTGGGGGGCGAGCCTGATCAATGCGGCGGAGCCGCCCTCCCTGTCCGGGGCCCCCTGGGGGGCGAGCCTGATCAATGCGGCAGAGCCGCCTTCGATTTCACGCACCCGACGGTGGTGCAGGTCGCCAACATGCACCATCCGGTGAAGGGACAGGCCGACCTCCTCGTCGCCATGCGCGAGGTCGTGCGTGAGGTGCCCGAGGCGCAGCTCATCCTGGTCGGCGACGGCGCGCTGCGGCCCGGTCTCCAGCGCATGGCTGGCGAGCTCGGCATCGCGGGATGCATCAGCTTCGCCGGGTACCGTCGCGACGTCCCTGCCATCCTGGCGCGCTCGACGGTGGCCGTCTCCGCCAGTCACGCCGAGGGCATCTCCAATGCCGTGCTCGAGGCGATGGCTGCGCGCAGGCCGGTGGTCGGCACCGCGGTGGGGGGTACGCCCGAGCTGGTTCGCGACGGCGCGAACGGATTCCTCGTGCCTCAGGGTGCCCCTCCCGTGCTGGCGACTCGCATCCTGGGGTTGCTCAGGAACCCCACGCAGGCGCGCCGCATGGGCGAGGAGGGGCGGCTGGTGGTGGAGCGTGAGTTCGGCGTCGAGGCGATGCGCCGGAGCTACGACGCGCTCTACAGCGGGCTCGTCGCCGAGGCGGACGGCAAGCGGGCCAGGATGGCAGCGTAGAGCGCCTGCCGCACGCGCTCTCGCGGACGGACGCTGAACGCG
>Ga0154716_1131_pt3 | contig 9700 bp, 10 predicted proteins | sample Rifle2008BG16ft_FD_105724 | JGI IMG/M metagenome (GOLD analysis project Ga0154716, IMG submission 105724) | Anaeromyxobacter sp. RBG_16_69_14
ACCCGCGAGCAGGCAGAGGGTCGAGGAGATGGTGCAGGCGGCGGCCACGAGCGCCAAGCCGGGAGATGTCGTGGTCACCATGTCGAACGGCTCATTCGGAGGCATCTGGGACAAGCTGCTCGCTGCGCTGCGACGCTGACCATCGGTCTCCGCGTGCGGCCTCCGATCGCCGTGCGGTGCCGGGCTCGTCAACGCTCTTCCCCGACGGGCGGCGAGCGGTCCCAGGAAGAGGGACCACCACCCTCACAGCGGCGACCAGTTGATGTGATTCTCCAGCGGCACCGCCGCCGCTGTGAGCTGATGTCCGGCGCCTTGCGGCGCCTCAAGCGGAGGGGAGAACTCTCCCCCCGCGCCCCCCATCTCGAGCGTCAGTTCATGTGGCATGCGCTATCAGTCCACGACGAAGAGCTTCGCGCCGGTGGCGGTGAAGGACCGGTGGGATTCGGCGTTGTCGGCCACCTGGTAGCTGGTGCCCGCGGTCAGGACGAAGGTCCGCCCGTCCTGCAAGTCGGTGTGCAGTTCGCCCTCGAGGCAGAGCAGGATATGGCCCTTGGGACACCAGTGGTCGGCCCGGTAGCCCGGCGAGTAGTTCACCATGCGGACGCGGATGCCGCCGAACTGGCAGGTGCGCCAGATGGCCATTCCCGTTTCGCCCTTGTGCTCGGTGGGTGCGATCTTCGACCAGTCGGTGGTTCCGAAGGGGATGTCGTTCATCTGCATGGGAACCTCCTGTGTGTGCTGGTGGGCCAAGGTTGCAGCGCGCGATGGGGGGCCTGGAATAGATCCCACCGCCTGCTCGCGCGTTCAACCTGGAAACCGGGAGGTCTCCATGAAGAACGCGCCGCTCCTCGCCCTCGTCGCAGCGCTCATACCCTCGCTGGCCCAGCCGAGGCCGCCGCCAGCGTATGGCGCGGTGGTCGATCGGGTCGCATCGATGGTCTCCGACCCGGAGGCGCGCCGCCTCGCAGCGGCACATGGCCTCGAGCTCCTCAACATCAGCTGGGAGGACACCGGCAGGTGGCAGGGCTCCTCGGTCGGGCCGAACATCAGCGACGTCACCATCGAGGTGGTCGAGCAGGACGGTGGCCGCCGCAAGCTCGCGCTCATGCCCGTCCTGCGCTTCCCCAACTTTGCCGACCGCACCGCCGACGTGCGGCTCGACCGGATCTTCCTGCGTGTCGGTAACGAGCGGAAGAACGGCGGGCCGGGCGTGGTCAGTCTCCGCGAGGTCCTGGCCGAGCCGGCGCGGTTCCTGAGCTTCCCCAGGAGCGGCCGGATCGCCGGCGGGTCCCTGCTCGCGCCGCGCGACACGCACGCACTCGTCTCGGCGCAGGCTGCCTTCCTGCCCGTCCCCGGGCACGGAAAGGCGACCTTCCACCCCGTCATCTTCAACTACCAGTCGACGGCCCGGAACCCGGCCGTGCTGACCCTGCTCGTGACCCGCCAGGGGACCTCGCTCACCGTGATCGACAACGCGCGAGATACCGTGGGCGGCGGAGCGAGCTGGGGGCAGCGCCTCTTCTTCAACGAGGGCGGCGAGCGGGCGGCCCTCACCGCCGAGCGCCTCTCCGACGTGGAAGCGAAGGGCAGCACGTCGAACAGCGAGGCGGCCTCGAGCCTGGGCGCCGACGCGAACCTCCTCATGATGGTCCAGGTGCCGCTGCGCTATCGGGAGCGGCCGCGCCGGGCCGCTGCGCTGTACCCGATGTCGGCCCCCGCGCCGTCAGCGGGGCAGGCGATGGCCGCGCGCGAGTCGGTCTCCGACATGGAGGTGGCGGTGCTCGGCCACGGGGAGCTGGAGGGCCCGTTCACCGAGCTCGACGGGCTCACGGTGGAGCGCGATCCCCGGTTTCCGGTGCGCGTCACGGTTCAGTTCTACCAGGCGGTCTCCGGCCCGGAGCGGACCGCGGTGGAGATGACGCACCTCGCTGGCCTCATCGACGGGGTGTACGGCCACGCGGACGCGGTGGGGTCCCTGGTGGTGCCGGCTCCGGGCGATGTCCAGCGCCCCACCAGCTGGGATGGCGCCTCGCCGCCGCCGGACCCGGTCGCGTGGTGGGACTTCCCCGGGCTCGTCGAGCGGTGGCGCAAGCAAGGCCGCGCGATGCCAGAGGGGATCGGTGTGAGATGAGCGCGTCCTCGCCTCTTGGGACCTGGCCGTGGGCCGCGGGCGCTCCCGAGCAGGCATTCAGCCCGGCCGGGGTGGAAAGTCCCGCGAGGTGGCGTCGGGCGCTGCTGCACCCTCGCGCAGGAGCGCCGCTATCTCGCGCCACGACGCCCAGAGCGACAGGCCGACCAGGGCCGCGCCCGCCACGACCACCCACCCTGGTAGTGGCGGAGGACCGGAAGCGGCCGAGCGCCCGGCCGCGGCGAGCCTCGCGCCGAGTGAGTTCCAGAGGAGCGACATCGGCGCGATTCCAATGCACGTGCCTATGGCGAAGTCGCGCGCCCGCATGGGTGTCGCGCCGAACGTGAAGTTGAGGATAGGGAACGGTGCAAAGGGCAGGAGGCGCAGATACAGGGCGACGCGCAGCCCGCGCCGATGGGCCGCGACCGCGAGCGCACGGAGGGAGGGATCGCGCTCCCAGCGAGCGCGCGCCCATCCATGCAACAGCGTCCGCCCGAGCACGAACGGTACGAGCGCAGCGATCGTCGCCGCGGGACACGCCAGCAACGTTCCGAGGATCGGACCGTACAGCCAGCCCGCTGCGATCGAGAGCGGAGAGATGGGCAGGGCGACGAGGGTGAGCGGTATCCAGGCGAGCGACAAGAGCAGCGCGCCAGGGAACCCCATCGCCCGCACCACTTGGAGCGCCTCGGCAACGTCCACCGCGCCGAGTCGCCCCCGCACGGCCAGGGCCGCGACGGTCAGTACGGCGAGCGCGCCGAGCGCTCGAACCACAACACGCCAGCATGAGGGGATCGAGGTCATGCTCCGAGCATGGGGCCTGGTCCGGGGCGATCACGTTTCGCGTCCGAAACGACGGCGTGAAGGGTTCTTCGGATGGGTTCCAAGCCCGCATCCGGGGTCCCCCGCGCTCTCACAGCGGCGACCAGTTGATGTGATTCTCCAGCGTCACCGCCGCCGCTGTGAGCTGATGTCCGGCGCCTTGCGGCGCCTCAAGCGGAGGGGAGAACTCTCCCCCCGCGCCCCCCATCTCGAGCGTCAGTTCATGTGGTATGCGCTCTCAATGTTCCCATTCGTCTCCGCGCTCCCCTTCGAATACATTTGCTCTCTTCACGAGCGAGCGCAGCGAATGGGGGAGCTTCTTGTAGTCACGATTGCTTACGATGGCTGGGCTGATGGGCGCGGGTCCAGTTGCATTCACCGTGCGTGGAGCCGCTCGATGACGTGCGCTCTTCGAGTGGCCCTGAGTGACGGTCGCGCGTATCCCTGAGCCATGAGTTCGGGTGGGTCGATCATGAGACCACGTCTCGCCGTCCTGGCCGTCCTGGCATCCGGGTGCGTGGTGGCAGCCCGTCCTTACCCGCCGCCGCCACCACCACCTCCTCCTCCGCGAATACTGCCCGCCCAGGCGGCGGTCGACATCGCGACCCGGTTCGCACGATCGCGGGGGCTCGTCGTCGATCACACCGCGTCCGCTCATCTCGACCGGCGCGTGCGCTGGCACGTCGACCTCGTCGGTGCCGGCGGCCGCGACCGCGCGCGCGTGCTACTGGACGGCTACTCGGGGCGCGTGCTGCGGGCGAGGCTGCGCGACGCGCGGGGCGAGCTCGCCCCCGAGCCGCCCGGGCCCGGTGCCTCGCCAGCGCCTCCACCGACCGGCGCCCCACCCGAGTCGGACGCACCGCCTCCCCCACCCCCGGAAGGTGCTCCGCCCATGCCCAGCGTCCCGCCTCCGCCTCCACCGGGCGACTGACCAGGCTGGGCGGCAGGCCCCGCTCTCGAGGGCGAGAAGGATAGCGCCCGGCTCGTCTGCTGTCCCTGTTACCCGTTCGTGTGGCACGCGACGCACATGCCGTTCTTCCTGATCTCGTCCCTGCCGTGCTTGCTGGCGTACCCCGGCGGGTGTGGGCTCTTGCCGGCGACACCGGGGACGCCGGGGCCGAACGAGCGGTGGCAGGTCACGCACAGGTTCGCCGGGCCCTGCTGGTCGTGGCAACCGGCACACGTGATGATGTTCTGCCGGGCCGCCGTACCGTGGAAGTCGCCCGAGCCGGGCGTCGCCCAACCCCGCGGATGCGGGTCGCGCGGCGCTCCGCCGGCCGTGGTGTTGCGGTGCGAGATGTTCTGCTGCGTGTGACAGCTGTCGCAGAAGAAGCTGCCGTGGCACTTGCGGCAGCTGGCCGGGTCGGCGGAGGCCTCGACCTGATGGCGCGAGACGTAGTCGCCGCGGTGAATGAAGTCGGCCTGCACCGCCTCGGGGAACTGGATCTCCCTCCGGAAGGGCACGGTCGCCGTCGAATGGCAGGTCGCGCAGTAGGTCTGGTCGTGGCACTGCGCGCAGGTCGCGGCGGAGCTCCCGGTGATCTTGCCGTGCTCGCGGATGAAGTTGCCCTGGTGCGAGAGGCCTACCAGCGCCTCGATCGGCTTCAGCGGGTAGCGCCGAAGGCTCACGTGGCAGGGCGTGCACCTCGCCTCCGCCACCTCCTTCTTGTGGATGTGGCAGGCCGTGCACGCCTGCATCGTCGGCGTCGTCTTTCGCGGCGCGCCCACCTCCGGCAGTTGGTCGTCCCTGTGGCAGGTTTTGCAGGCGTCGTTGACCTCCTTGGTCTTGATCCCGCGGAGGTGATCGGCGTGGCTGAAGGACAGCTGGTACTCGTGCGGCTCGCGCGAACCGAGCGAGGCCGCGGCCGTGGCGGCCTGGCGCGTCTGTTCGTCGGTCGGCTTCTGGAGGTCGGTGTGGCACTCCGCGCACTTGACGACCCCCGGCAGCGCTGCCTCGCCGAGCCTGGTCGCCTTGGGGATGCTGGTATGGCAGTCCACGCAGTCGAAGCCGCCGTGCTTCTCGTGCGGGAAGAGGCTGCTCCGAGGTTCCTCGTGCGTCTTTGGCGATACGGGTCGGGCGAACTTGCACGCGGTGAGGAGACCGCCGGCGAATGCGGCGACCAGGATCAAGCGGGAGGTCTTCATCACTTCACCCTCCGCACCGCGTAGGTCTGCTGGTAGGCGAGCTTGGCCATGATCTCGAACTGGGTCTCCAGATAGGGGGTGGAGCCCGCCGTCCCGGCGAGCGCCGCGCGCCAGCCGCGCGGGAGCTCGTAGGCAAGGGTCGCGGTGGCCGCCAGCGAGCGCGACTGTCCGTTCACGTCCTTGTCGAAGAAGTAGGCCATGAGATCGAGCGTGCCGGTCACCGCGCGGGCGAGCTGCCGCGCGCCGAAGAGCCGCACCTCCTGGTAGCCGTTGTCGTTGATCTCCGAGGTCCCGCCGGCGTTTTTCAGGAGCGAGAGCTCCGCGCCCACGGTCGTCGCCGGCCCGGTCGGATGGAGGGTCGCCTTGCCGCGCGCCCAGTGCCCCTGGCCCGAGTCCTGGAGGAGGAGGTGGTAGTCGGCGTCGAGCACGAGGTTCTTCACCCCGCCAAAGCGCACGGCGCCCCCCAGGTCGTTGCGCTTCTCGGAGACGAAGACGGAGAGGATCGAGTTCCGGGGCAGGAACAGGTCCGGGAGGATGTGCCTGTAGTCAACCGTCACGTCGAGGTGGCGGACCGGGAAGAGCAGGGCCGCGAAGGACGCCTCGCCGAGGCGGCCCTCGTAGAGGCTCCACCAGGTGGAGCCGGTCAGCTGCACGAGGCGATGAGGCGTGAGGCGGACGTCCGCTCCCATGTCCTGGCGGATGGGGTCCCCGTGATCCGTCGCCATCGCCAGCGACGCTCCCACGTCGAGGAGCCCCGGGTATTGCCAGGAGACGCGACCGCCAGTGGCGAAGGTGGCGTGGATGTTCCCGACGGCCAGATTGCCGCCGCGAGTCGCGAAGCGCGGCGCGACCGGCGAGCCGGCATAGCCCGACAGGCCGAAGCCGGCGGGCAGGAGGAGGCGCGCCTCCCCTCCATCTAGTTGCACCATGCGCGCGTTGCCGTCGGCCACCATCTGGCGGCCGAGCTTCAGGGAAAGGCGCTGGCCAAGGAAGCTAGCGCGGATGAAGCCCACGTTGACGTCGCCCGTAAATCTGCTGCCGGTGAGCGCTCCGTTCTGCCAGAAGCGGACGTCGGCCATGTCCAGGGCGCCCCAGGTCGAGAGCGCGATCTCGAAGTTGGCGTACGGCGTCCTCACGTCGCTCGCGTCCAGGTTGACGAGCTCGTAGAGCGGAACGGCGGTCTGCAGGCTGCCGTCGCGCCAGTCCTGCCGGCCGAGGAGCAGCGTGGTCGAGCTCGCCTGGACCGTGTCGGCTCGCGGTGCGCTCGCGGCAACGAGGGCCGCGCCGAGGAGGAGGAGTCGGAGCCTGGTCATGGGTGGACCTCGCCTCACTGGCGATCGATGCTGCCGTTGACGTGGAGGGTCGCGTTGGTGGTGCCTTCCCTGCTGCCCGGCGTGGCGTTGTACCCAGGGTGACACTCCCCGCAGTTCTGCGCGGTCAGGATGGGGTGCGCGGGCGCCGGAGGTGGGATGTTGTGGCAGGTCCCGCAGCTCGTGTCGGCCTTCCCGGTCCAGGGGAGGGGAGGCACGAAATTGCCGCCCCGGAAGGCGCCGTGGCAGTAGACATTCGAGCAGGTGCGGGCCGCGCCGTCGTACGCAGCCGCGGTCGCCAGGGTGGCCGGATCGTCGAACCGGACCTCGGCCGGGGGAGGCAGCGGCGTGCCGTCGGCGCGGAGGATGTGGTCTGGCTGGTTCACGGCCTGCACGTCCGCGTGGCACTGCTCGCAACCGAAGTGCTTGCCGAGCACCCCTCCCTCGACGTGCACCAGGTGCGCGCCCGTCGTTGGCGGCTGGCCGTGGCAGGTCTCGCAGACCGGCACATCGCCGCTCGCAGCCGACCTCGCCTGGCCGCAGGCGCCAAGCGCCGCAAGGAGAGGAACCAGGCAGAGCGTCTCGAGGGCGCGCCGTGTCACCATGTTCATCCTCCAGATCCCGCCCGCGAATTCCACCTGCCGTGAGGCTCGCGGTGGCCGTCCATGGGCATGCCGTGGGGGCATGGTGCTCCCAAGTGCACTGTCCGACGATGGCACAAATGAGGCCAATGGTCCTTTGATCTTCGTCATCAGGATCGTTCAACTGGCGTGATTTGTGGGGCATCTGTGGCGAAAGGCGTTACCTTCCCGTCATGCTCCGCCTCTCTCCTCACACGTCGGGAACCCTGCTGGCGCTTCTGGCAGTGGGTTGTGCGGCAGCCGAACTCCCGGAACGTCGATCGAGCGAAACGGACCGCCCGTCGAGGAACGCCGGCAAGCCGCTCGTCCTCTCCGCGCCGGATCTGAACGGCCGCGAGGTGGATGTCGGTGCGGAAATGGGGAAAGTCCGGGTGGTGGACTTCTGGGCCACGTGGTGCGAGCCCTGCAAGGAGGCGATGCCGGAGCTCGACGCCATGGCGCGGGAGCTAGGCCCGCGTGGACTCAACGTCTATGGCGTCTCCATCGACGAGGATCGCGCCCAGATCCTCCAGTATCTGAAGAAGGCGCCGGTGAGCTTTCCAGTGCTGTGGGACAAGGGTGCCGTGCAGGTGTCGCGCTTCGACGTGGTCTACATGCCGGTGACGCTCCTCGTCGACCGTCGCGGCATCGTCCGGTACGTTCACCAGGGCTGGGATGCAGGGCGATCGCAGCGGCAGCGCGCGGAGGTCGAGGCGCTCCTGGCCGAGGCTCGATGAATCCGCGCCTGTCCCGTCTCCGCACCCGGCGTCGTAGGGCGGGGCTTGTCCCCCGCCGGTGCCCCCAGGTTCGGCTGGTCACGCCGCTCCCCCAGAAGCCGTGCAAGGAGGCGAAGGACTGGTCACAGCGGCGACCAGTTGATGTGATTCTCCAGCGTCGCCGCCGCCGCTGTGAGCTGATGTCCGGCGCCTTGCGGCGCCTCAAGCGGAGGGGAGAACTCTCCCCCCGCGCCCCCCATCTCGAGCGTCAGTTCATGTGGCATGCGCTATCAGAGGGTACCACCGTGAACCTGCACGCCTCGCGCTCGCGGGCCACCTCGGCCCGGTCCGGCGCCGTCCCGGGCTTGAGCCAGAGCGCCATCTCGTCCGCCTCCCAGACATAGGGCGCGCCGCCGAGGAGCACGCGCCCGTTGGAGACCGCCGCGGTCGCGTCGCGCAGGGCCAGCGGCGCGAGGTCCCGCACCAGGGCCTCGAAGCGTCCTTGGCGGGCGGGATCCACGAAGAAGAAGTTGTGCCGCGCCGTGTAGGCGGTGTGGTAGTGCGCCGGTCGGAAGACCACGCCGGCGAGCCCCAGCCTCCGCGCCACGAGCGCCAAGAGCTCGCCGACCTCTCGCGCCAGCCCCAGCCCCGGCACCTCCTGTCCCGGGAGCTGCGGGCGGAGGGCGCTGAACTGCGCGCGCGGGTGGCGGAGGGACAGCCAGTGGACGTACAGGACGTCCGCGCCCTGCACGCACCGGCGCTCCAGCACGAGCTCGATGAGGAGGTGCTCGGCGCTATCCTGTGTTCCACCGTCGGCTGCAGCCGCCTGGCCGAAGAGCCGTAGCCGGTCGCCGAGCCCATTCCTGTCGAGCACGACGCGGCAACCGACGTATCCGACGCGTCGCAGCTGATCGATGACGCCGTACCGGTAGAGCGCGTGCTCGAGCCCCACCGCCGTGTAGAACCCGAGCAGCAGTCGCCGCCCACGCGGCGCAAGCCCCAGCGACTCCTCCAGGTCCGCGGAGGTGAACTCGGTGTCGCCGAGGTCGCTCGCCAGCAGCTCGGCCGAGATGAGAGCGAAGCGCGCGCCGAGCGGATCATAGCGCGCTGGGACGGAGGCGTCCTGGCGCAGCGTGAGGATCATGCCGGTGCCGGCCAGCACGCGCCAGGCATCGCGGTGGTAGCCGCCGGCGGGGAGCCAGACGCTCGGTACGCCTCGCAGCGCGCGCGCCACCTCGCGGTCGCGGTGCCGCGCGCCTGCGAGCGTGAGCCCCAGCCGCCCGAACCGATCGCCGGCGAGCACGTCACCTCCCGCGAGGACGAAGGCGAGCGCCGATCGCGGCATGCGCCCGAGCAGTCCCGACAGCGCTCGCAGATAAGCGTCGTCGCCCGCGCCATCGCGCAGCACGGTCTCGTCCACGCCCGGGAGCGGCCCCCAGTCAGAGCCCGACAGCGAACCGACCCACGCGGATCGATCCCGCTCGAGGCACGCCGCGATCCCGTCGGGCGGGTGGGCATCGAGATCGAGCACGGCGACGCGGCCTCCGAACCCCTCCGCCCGGAGCGCTGCCAGCGCGACCGCGACGTCGTTCACGGGGCAGAAGCCGCCGGCGGAGTCCGGGCCCGCGTGGTGGAACCCACCCTGGAGGTTGAGCGCCGGGCCGCGCCGCGCGAGCGCCTCCCGCGCCGCCTCCAGCGTCCCACCGCAGGCGAGCAGGACCGTGGTCATGAGTTCGTCCACCGCCACGTCGCTCGGGTCCACCGCGAAGATGCGGCCCAGCGTCTCCGGGCGCCCCAGCGACTCGAGGAGCTCGAGGGTGTGGACGCGGTCGAGCTCCTCGTAGGTCGCGCGGTGCGGCACGCGAAGGTTGGCGGCGCAGAGCGCGCGGCTGTCGAGCAGCCACCAGGCGACGTAGTCGGCGCGGCGCGGCTCGATCCCCACCGAGGCTGAGATCCCGG
>Ga0154716_1112_pt5 | contig 9696 bp, 8 predicted proteins | sample Rifle2008BG16ft_FD_105724 | JGI IMG/M metagenome (GOLD analysis project Ga0154716, IMG submission 105724) | Anaeromyxobacter sp. RBG_16_69_14
CAGACGCGACCGTGCTCGGGGGTCAATCCCGCGAAACGAGGCCGTGCAGGAGGTCAGCGCGATCGACCCCGCCCACGAGACGGCCACCCGTATCCGTCACCGCCAGGGTCTTGTAGTTTCCCTTCAGCATACGGGCGATGGCGTCGCTGAGGAGGGTCTCCTCCGTCGCCGTCACGAAATCGTCGGTCATGAGATCCTCTGCTCGCCGCGCACGGGCGTGCTTCTCGCCCGCCGCCTCCTCCGGCGTCGGATGAGCGAACGGGAGCCGATGCATGAGCGAGCGCAGGGCGCTCGGCCGGAGAGAAGGCGTCAGCCTGTCGAGCAGCTCCGCGTCCGTGATCTCCCCCACCACGCGCCGCCCTGAACCGACCACGAACACCCGGTTGAGACGGGTCGACACGACCGCCTGGAAGACCTGCGGCAGCGGTGTCTCACGTTCCACGGTCGGGATGTCCCGGCGCATCACGCGCGCGAGCGGCACGTCGCCAGCTAGCTCCATCTGGCTGGGAACGGGGGCCTCTCCAGTGAACGACGCGGCTGCAGTGCGGAGGACATCGACCCTGCTCACCATGCCAACGATCGCGCCGTGGTCGTCGACGACGGGGAGCCGCTTCAGTCTCCGGTTCGTCATCACTTCCGCGACCTGCGGAAGCGGGGCCCTCTCGTGCACCGTGACCGGCGCGGGCGTCATCACGTCGGCCGCCACCTTGTTCGACGCCGTGAGCTGGGCGAGGACATCGCGCAGCTCCGGTTTGTCGAGCGCGCGCATGAGATCGACGCGCACGCCCAATCCGCCCTTGCGGACGAGGTCGCCGTTGCTGATGATGCCGACGGGCACGCATTCCTCGACCACGGGAATGGCACGGTACTGCTTGCCCAGCATGAGCTCCACCACCTGCGAGACGGGCGCATCTTTCGTGACCGACGTCACCTCGTCCGACATCACATCCCCTGCCGTGAGTTCGGCGGGCAGGTCGCGGATCGGATTCGGGCGGTGGAACACGACCTCGGTGGCATCGACGGTGATGAGCCCGCGCGGCATCATTTCCTTCACTCGCGGGAGGAGCCTCTCTACCGTCTCCGGGGTATCGATCCACTCCACGATGACGGGCAGGTCCTGGGCCACGTCCACGAGATGCGGTGTGTGGATGCGCCCGGTGGATCCGAACCCGCTCACGCCTCGCACGAGCGTCGCGCCCTGCGCGTTCTCGCGGCGGAGAAACTCGAGGATCGCCAACCAGGCGGACTGATACCCGACCTTGCCGCCCTCGCTCAGGTAGATGCGGACCCGCTTCCCCTTCCCGACGAGCTCCATGGCGACCCTCATTCTGCGGCCGGCAGGACACCGGAGGTCCCAGCCTCGGCCGCACCGTGCGGTTGAAAGACGGCCGTTCGCCCCCTACCTTGCATAGGATACGACATCGAGGCGATGAAGCTCGCCCGTCGTTCGGGACGCCGCCAACCAGCCCGAGAGGGGTTGATAGCTTCTGCGAGGCCCTGGACTGCCGCGTAGAAGCTATTCTCGTCTGCGCTGACGGTGAACGGAGAGGGTATGGGGAGTCCCCGCGCCGTCGCTGCCATCTGGATCGGTCTCGCCTTCGCCTCTGCGCTCGTTTCCACGCGCACCGGCATCGCTGTCTCGCTCGTCGGGATCGAGGAGGAAGCGTGCAGAGATTCTTGCTCATCTGTCTCGGTGGCGCCATCGGCACGGGCGCCCGGTACCAGCTCGCAACCTGGGTCGCGCGAATCTTCGGGGCCGGTTTCCCGCGCGGCACCGTCCTCATCAACGTCACGGGCTCCTTCCTCATCGCCGTGGTGATGGAGCTCTCGCTCAGGACGGGGGCGATCTCGGAAGACGTCCGCCTCTTCCTCACCACCGGCATGATGGGCGGCTATACCACCTACTCCTCGTTCAACTACGAGACGCTGCGGCTCGCCGAAGGTGGCACGCTGGCCCTGGCCGCGCTCAACGTCGCTCTCACCGTGGTCGGCTGTCTCGTTTCGGGTGTGCTCGGCCTTCTCGCTGCACGTGGGCTCGCGCGCCTCGGCCCGCTCCTCGGCTGGGGAGGGTGAACGTGGACGCGCCTCGATCCGAACCGGCAAAGGTTAGACCCTCGTCCCCAGCACCACCACCGAGCGCGGCTCCACCCGCAGCGTCGGCCCCTCCACCGGGCGCGCCTGCACCCAAGTGCGAGCGTCGTCCGGCGAGGCCAGCGCCGTGTCGACCAGGCGCCGCCAGCCGGTGCGCGCGGGCGGCAAGTCGAAGGTCATCGCCTCCCAGTAGGCGTTGAACGCGCAGTAGATGCGGCCGCTCCGGCCGTGGGCGGAGAAGCCGACCGCCAGGCTGCGCGAATCGTAGCTCCAGTCGGGCTGGTCCAGGTGCACGCCGTGCCACCGGATCTCCGCCAGCTCGAGGTAGTCCTGCAGCGAGCGGTCGTCGTCCTGGCTCTCCGGGTCGAAGGAGAAGCGCAACTTGATCAGCGTGCGGATGAACCGGCGCAGGTCGGCGTGACGCTCCAGAGCGTCCCAGGGCATCCAGGTGAGCTCGGAGTCGTGGCAGTAGGCGTTGTTGTTGCCGAGCTGGGTGCGCCGCACCTCGTCGCCCATGGCCAGCATGGGCACGCCGCTCGACAGCAGGGTGACCGCCAGGCCGTTCCTGATCTGGCGCGCGCGCAGTACCTCTACCGCCGCGTCGTCGCTCGGCCCCTCCACCCCGCAGTTCCAGGCGTGGTCGTCCGCAATGCCGTCGCGGTTCCCCTCCCCGTTCGCCTCGTTGTGCTTGCGGTTGTAAGTGACGAGGTCGTTCAGCGTGAACCCGTCGTGGCAACACAGGAAGTTCACGCTCTGCTCGGGCTCGCGCAGTTCGCCGGCGTAGATGTCGGGGCTGCCGAACAGGCGGTTCGCGAAGCGGCCGACCGCGCCCGGGTCGCTCTTGAGGAACGAACGGACGTCGTCACGGAACGTGCCGTTCCACTCCTTCCACGACTCGCCCACCCACTGGCCCACCTGGTAGAGACCGGCGGCGTCCCATGCTTCGGCGACGAGCTTGGTGCCGGCCAGCGCCGGGTCGCTCTCGATCTCCCAGACGATGGGCGGATCCCGCTGCGGCTTGCCGGTCTCGTCGCGCGACAGGATCGACGCCAGGTCGAAGCGGAAGCCGTCGACGTGCATCACCTTCACCCAGTAGCGGAGGCTGTCGAGGATGAGGCGGCGCACCACCGGGTGGCTCGCCTTGAACGTGTTGCCGCAGCCGGAGTAGTTGGCGTAGGAGGCCCAGTCGTTGCCCAGCAGGTAGTAGGCGCGGTTGTCGAGCCCGCGGTAGGATAGCGTGGGGCCTCGCTGGTCGCCCTCGGCGGTGTGGTTGTAAACCACGTCGAGGATCACCTCGAGGCCGGCGCGGTGCAGCGCCTTCACCATGTCGCGGAACTCGTCCAGGGTGCCCAGCGGGTCAACCGCTGCCGCGTAGGACGCGTGGGGCGCGAAGAGCGCCACCGGCGAGTAGCCCCAGTGGTTGACCAGGCCCGGTGGCGCGTCCTGGGGGTCGAACTGGAAGACCGGCATCAGCTCGACGGCAGTGACGCCCAGGTCGACCAGGTGCGGGATCTTCTGCACCAGCCCGGCGTAGGTTCCCCGCTCGCGCTCGGGCAGGCCCGAGCTCGGGTGGCGCGTGAAGCCGCGCACGTGCAGCTCGTAGAACACGGTGCGCGCGTAGGGGTGCCGCACGGGGTGGTCGCCCTCCCAGTCGTAGCGCCGCACGTCGGCCACCACCGCCTTCATGGCGGTGCCCGCGTTGTCGCCGGGCCGGCAGGCCGCCGCCCGGTCGTAGCCCCGGGGGACGGCCACCGCCCGCGCGTAGGGATCGAGCAGGAGCTTCTGCCCGTCGAAGCGCAGGCCGCGGGATGGGTCGAACGGACCGTGAACCAGCCAGCCGTAGAGCTGGCCCGGCGCTAGCCCGGGCACGAAGACGTGCCAGTAGTGGTAGGTGCGGTGCTCGGCCCGCTGCAGCTCGACCGTACGGCTCGGCCGGGCATCGTCGGCGCGGTCGAAGAGCACGAGCTCGACCGAGAGGGCGTCGCGCGCCCAGATGCTGAAGTTCACGCCACCCGGGTGCGGCGTGGCGCCGAGCGGTGACGGGTGGCCGCGGTGGACCGGGTGGCGGGGCATGGGCCTCTCCGGGACGTGAAGGCGGCCACGAGCCTACACGGCCTTGACCCAATATTCGTGTCACCAGGCCCGACGAACAGCCCATGGGGTAGGCGATGCCGGTCCGGCACGCGGGCCCCGCGAGCTCCGCGGTGAGCGAGCCGCCCTCCAGTAGTCCGCAAATGATGGGTGGTGGAGGGAGCGGCTGCGGCAGCGATCGCAACCGGCGTGCTGTCTTACCTGCGCGTCACCGTGAGACTCGCCGTCCTCGTCACGCCACCGTACGCCGCCGAGATCGTCGCCGACCCGTTTCTTCTCGCCCTCACGGTCGTCACCGTGAACGTCTTCGAGGTCGCTCCCTCGGCCACGACGACGCTCGCTGGCACCGAGGCGCGCGAGGTGTTCGAGCTGGCGAGCGTCACCGCGGCGCCGCCCGCCGGGGCAGGCGCCGTGAGTGTCACCTTCCCAGTGGACGAAGAACCGCCGCTCACGCTCGTGGGGCTGAGCGTGAGCGTGGCGAGAGCGGCCCTCGCCGCCGGGTTGATGGTGAGTATGGTGGACTTCTCGACGCCGTTGTACGAGGCCGACAGTGTCACAGACACCGGTGCGGTCACCGTTGAGGTGGCGATGGAGAAGGTCGCCGAGGTCGCTCCCTGGCCCACCGTGACCGTGCCCGGCACGGACATCGCGGCAGCGGCGCTCGAGAGCGAGATCAGCGTGCCACCGGACGCCGCTGCGGAGGTGAGGGTCACCGTGCCATTCGACGAGCTCCCGCCCGGCACGGGGTTCGGGCTGGCGCTCACGGAGTTCAACGACGCCGCGGGTGTGCCCCCTGTCGGCTTCCAGCCGAGCTGGAGGACCTCGAAGTCACTCGCCGTGAGCAGCGAGAACGCTGCGGCCAGCCGCGCCAGAGGTCACGTTTGGGGCCGCCCGGTCAGCTCTCCCCGCCGACCCCGTCACCTCACCGGAGGCGCGTCCGCGCCGGTGCGGAACCGGCGCAGGCGGCGCGGGGCCCTCCACCACGGGAGAGAACGATGGACGCAAACTTCGACGCGGACCTGGAGCAGCTCGAGAACGGGCACTGCACGATACAACCCCACGACGAGCTGGAGGCCATCGTCGTTCGTGAGCAGAGGCGGGACGACGCCTTCGACGATCTCTTCGAATAGAGGAAAGACGGGTAGCGGCGAGAGCCGCGCGGCACTCGACAACACCTCCTCGGCCCATCCGGGGCATACTCCGGTCGCACTCGTCCGGAGGCGCCATGTACCTCGCCAGCATGATCCACCGGGAACGGCTGTTCCGGCTCACCTCGCGCTGGTTCGCCGATACCCCGGAGCCCGACGACGGACGCCTGATCACCGAGATCTTCGTCTACGAGTTCCTGATCTCCTCCGATACGGTGCGGCGGTTCGCCAGCGACATCCTCGGGCTCGGCGGGCGCGCCCCCGTGCGCTGGCGGAGGTGCTTCTTCAAGGACGAGCTGCGCCGGGCCATCGTCGAGGCGTGCCGGTCCACGAACGACCGTACCCGGGAGCTCCTCGCGCTGTTCGCGGCGCGCCCTGAGGAGTTCTTTCCGCGCACTCCGACCGACCTGCTCGTGGCCTCACACTCGGACGCAGGCCTCGCGGGGATGCTGCGCTTCAAGAGCATCCGGCGGCTGGCAGAGAAAGCGTCGCGGCGGATCGCCGACCGACTCTCGGAGGAGATCTACGGGACCGCCCGCGCGCTGGCCGAGGCGCGCGCCCGTACCGCCGGCCTCTCGCTTCCTCAGCTGGTGTCGTCGCCGGAGGCGATGGCGGAGGAGTTCGCCTCGGCCGAGCGGATCGTCTCGCGGGAGTTCCAGGACAGGTGCATGGTCATCGAGCCGCACCACATGACGATCGACGACGCCATCGGGCTGAAGTTCGTGGGGAGCGGGGAGGAGCTGGAGCGGATCGAGAGCGCCGTTCGGCAGCACCCCGACGCGCGCGTGGCCGAGCGCTCCGTCCACACCGGGCGGTACCGCGACACCCAGCTCCTGGTGGATCTGACACTACCGGTCCCCGCGGCCATCCTCGATCGCCACCGCGGGCGCGACTGGTCGCCTGCCCGCGACCGCGGCCTCTGTCCGGAGGTGCTGGAGCGTGACTTCCCGGCCTACGTGGAGACCGGCGAGCGCACCATTCGTTGCGAGCTCATCCTCACCACCTTCGACGACCTGGTGGAGTCGGAGTTTGGCCGGTGCATGCACGAGGAGAGGATCCTGCAACAGCGCGGCGCCGCACCCTACCGTGGCCGCATCGCCCGCAACGCCTCGTTCATCATCGAGTACCTGCTCATGATCGCCATCTCGCCGACCGTCGAGGTCCCTGCCCTGCCGGTCAAGATGTGGGGCCGATACCTCGAGGACGCGTTCTCGTCAGCGGTGTGGGCACTCTTCGGAGTGGACCATCGCTTCGGGCTCGCCGCGCCCTTCGAGGGAGAGCCGAAGGCCACCGCGCGCGGGTGACGGCCCATTCATTCCAAGCCGCGCAGCGACTCGGACGCCAGAGATGCCGCGCTCGCTTGCCCGAGCAGCAGATCGAGCGGGTGGGAACGGGACGATGAGCCCGACCGCCAGCAAGAGACCGCGGTGCCGGTGGCGAAGCATGATAGGGAGAAGGCTGGCGGCCACCGTCCATTTGGCCTACTGTGCATTGGTGATACCAGGCGTCCGCGGCCGGGAGGTGCCGGGCCGGTCTGCGTATGGTGACGCCGTGGGTCCCGGTAACAGGCGGGTCGAGCGTGACTCCGACCTCGCGATCGCCAGTCCGAACTTCGGTTTGAGGCGACAATGGCACGAGAAGGCGTCAAGCACGTTCCAACTCGTTGTTTTTGTTGTACTTAACTGGTGGAGCCAAAAAATGCGCCATTGCTCGAGGTAGCGAGGTGACCCAGGGCATCGTTTCCGGCGACTTGGACCCGCTTCCGCGGCATGACCCGATGCAAGCCGATCGATCTCGCGCCGTTGCCATCGCCACCCCTCTCAGGGTAGCGTCGCTCGGCGGAGGGGACAGGGGTGGTGCACGCATGCACGACCAGGCGACGCGTCTCGAATCTCTGGACCGTGCTCGGCACAGATCCATCGCCGCCGGCGTCGAGATCGACGGCCTGAGCCTCGAGATCGTCCGCCCTTGGCAGCGGGCGCGCGACACGTACGGGATCGACCCGGGGCAGTATCGCTGCTCGCGCCTCCTCCCGCCCTCGGAGCTCGCCCACCGCCGCGAGGAGAACGAGGTCTACCGCGTCGCGCTCCCGGTCCTCGAGAGGTTCGGCGCGCAGCTCGCGTCGACCCGGAGCGTCGCCACGTTCTTCGACACCGCCGGGTGCATGCTGTCCATCGGGGGGAACTCGCAGACCGCCGACCGCCTGGCGAGGATCAACTTCTGCCCTGGCGCGATCTGGCGCGCGGAGCCGACCGGCGCGAACGGCCCGGACACCGCGATGAACGAGTGCCGCCCGGTGGGTGTATTCGCCGCCGAGCGCTTCGCCGAGGCGGGGCAGTCGTCGTGCTGCTCGGCGGCACCCATCCTCGCGCCGGGCTCCGGCGAGCTGCTCGGGCTCGTCGACATCAAGGGGCCGTGCAACGTGTACCACGTGCAGGCGCTCGTGGCGGCGCGGGCGATAGCGCAGGCCGTCGAGGAGCGGCTCCGCTCGATCCAGCTCGTGCGCGACCAGGTCGTCGAGTATGCGTTTCGCTCGGCGTCGGCGAGCACCGACGGGCTCTTCGCGGTCGACGGCCACGGCCGCGTACTCGCCGTGAACGATCTGGCGCGGCGACGGCTCTCCATCCAAGGGCGCGAGCTCCCCCTCCAGGTGCGAGAGGCACTCGAGGCCGCGCTGCGTCAGCGCGCGGGAGCGCTCGCCGGCGAGCTCATCGTCGACTGGCCTGACATGACGGGGAAGGTGACGCTCCTCACGTCTCTGGTCCGATACGAGGACCACGTGGTGGGCGCCGTGGTGCGGGTTCCCGCGCCCGCCGACGCACCGCGCGCGCGCACGCCTGCCCGGACGCCCTCCTCGGGCGCGGCGCGCTACGACTTCGGTCAGATCCTCGGCGAATCGGACGCCCTCCTGCAGGCCATCGCGCTCGCCCGCGTCGCGTCGCGCAACGAGCTGCCGGTGGTGCTCCTCGGCGAGTCCGGCACCGGCAAAGAGATGTTCGCGCAGGCGATCCACTCCGCGAGCATCCGCGCCGACGGCCCCTTCATCGCCGTGAACTGCGGCTGCATTCCGGCGACGCTCGTCGAGGCCGAGCTCTTCGGCTACGCGGCGGGGACGTTCACCGGCGGGCGGCGGGAAGGGAATGCCGGCAAGTTCGAGGAGGCGAGCGGAGGGACGATCTTCCTCGACGAGGTGAGCGAGCTCCCGCCGCAGGCACAGACGGCGCTCCTGCGGGTGCTGCAGGAGCGCGAGGTGGTGCGCCTTGGCAGCAGCTCGCCGCGCCGGGTCGACATCCGCATCGTCGCCGCGAGCAACAAGAGCCTGACCGAGGAGATCAGGGCTGGCCGCTTCCGCGCCGACCTCTTCTTCCGCCTGAACGTCCTCTCCATCGTCGTGCCGCTGCTGCGCGAGCGACGCGCAGACATCCCGCACCTTGCGCACGCGTTCCTGCGCGACGCCGAGGGACAGGTCGGCCGCACCGGGCTCACTCTCTCCGACGGCGCGCTGCGCACGCTCGTGGCGTACGTGTGGCCGGGCAACGTGCGCGAGCTGCGGAACGTCATCCTTCGCGCCGCCGCGACGGCCTCCGGCGAGGTGATCGAGGCGGAGGACCTGCCCGACGAGGTGCGGCGCACGGAGACGTCGCCCGCGAGCGCGCCCTCATTGTCCTCGTCCGCGCGGGGTGAGGCCCCGGATCGCGAGGCGCTCGTGCGGGCGCTGCAGGCCTCGTCGTGGAACGTCGCGCGGACCGCGCACGCGCTCCAGATCTCGCGCATGACGCTCTACCGCTGGCTGCGCAAGTACGGCATCGAACGCTGACGGCGGACCCCCACCGAGGCTTGGCCGCGGCGTCTCGCTCTACAAACCGGTGGGGTGGCGGCCCAGGCGTGGCACGCCGGGTGGGTCCCGGTAGACCATGCCGCGCGCAGCGAAGCCGGATCCGCGCCCAGGGGTGCGGGTGCGAATGACCCCGGGTCCTGTGTCACGCCAATCAGGTAAGCAATGGAGTGGGAGGCGTCTCGGTCGGGGGTTGCCGATCGCGTCCTCGTGACTCCTGTTGCTGTGGCGACGAGACCTAATATATTGTTGAAGTGTGTCTTGCGTCATAGCTCACCCAAGGAAGCTCCAACAATGGCCCAGAAGGCTGGTCGCAGCGTCCCTAGATTTACCGTCCCGGAAGTGTGGCGGACCATCGTGAAGAAGAACGAGCGCCAGGGGGACAAGTTCTACGATGTCCTGATCTGTAACCATGCGGTGCCGTCGAACGACAACACCTACCGCAAGGCGAGATCCTGCCCCGAGTGCAGGAACAAGGTTCAGGAGTACGCCAATCAGCACCGGGCGGTGAAGGCGGCGTGATCGGCCCAT